>Ga0208277_1000800_pt1 | contig 18454 bp, 16 predicted proteins | sample ETNtaG_5_FD_185782 | JGI IMG/M metagenome (GOLD analysis project Ga0208277, IMG submission 185782) | Marine microbial and viral communities from oxygen minimum zone, Eastern Pacific Ocean - ETNP201406SV205 (SPAdes) (version 2) | ecosystem: Environmental > Aquatic > Marine > Oceanic ...
TGAACATATGGCCTCATTAAAATATGGAAATGAGGGAAGGCTTTTAGCATTTAAGATAAACGGAAAAGGAATTCTTCCTAGATTAGATCTTGTCGACAGAACAATTCCTAAACAACCTGAAATAATCTCTACTGAATTTGAAATTTCAAGAGGAAAAGAATTATACGGTGAATATTGCGCATTCTGTCATGGTACTGCAGTCAGATCAGGGCCTGCTCTACCTGATCTAAGAATGATGAGTAATGATAGCCATGAATTATTTAATGAAATTGTGTACAATGGAATTTACAACGAAATTGGAATGACTGCTTTTTCTGATGTCATGTCAAAAAATGATGTGAATAACATTTATCATTATATAATTGATACTGCTAAAAATGACCGCAAAATTCAACAAGCAATAAAATAATTTTAATAAGAAAGTCAAATATGAAACATCCATCTCTAAACAGAAATTCAGCAATATTAATTAATATAATTTTAATATTAATTTTAACTATATCAATTATTTCAAGTTCATACTCTTTGAGAAGAAATGTTCAAATTAACAATAATGAAGATATGAATAAAATTTCTAATGAAATTATTGGAAATATTGATCAGTCGAGAATTATTAATGCTGATAATGAACCTCATAATTGGTTAGCCCATGGAAGAGATTATAATGAACAAAGATATTCTCCCCTTGATCAAATAAATACAGAAACAATTCAAAATTTAGAACTTGAGTGGTCTCTTGATATGGGAACCACAAGGGGCCTGGAAGCTACACCAATAGTAGATAATGGTATAATGTTTGTTTCAAGCACATGGAGTGTTGTTCATGCTGTAGATGCAAAAACTGGAGAAGAATTATGGGTTTATGACCCAAATGTTCCTAGAAGCTGGGCAAGAAAAGTATGTTGTGATGTTGTAAATAGAGGTGTAGCTGTTTGGAAAGGAAAAGTTTATTTCGGAACTATTGATGGTCGTCTTATAAGCTTAGACTCTAAAACTGGTTCCGTTATTTGGGAAATCAATACACTTATTGATAAAGAAAAAGACTATACAATAACCGGAGCTCCTAGAATTGCTAATGGAAAAGTTTTTATTGGTAATGGTGGTGCAGATATGGGTGGTGTAAGAGGTTATGTCTCAGCGTTTAATGTAGATAATGGAAATTTAGAATGGCGATTTTTCACTGTTCCAGGCGACCCCTCTCTTCCATTTGAGCACTCGGAACTTGAAATGGCCGCAAAAACTTGGACTGGTCAATGGTGGACAATGGGTGGTGGTGGCACTGTTTGGAACTCAATAGTATATGATCCTGAGTTTAATCAAATATATATAGGTACCGGTAATGGTTCACCTTGGAATCAACAGATTCGTTCTCCTGAAGGAGGAGACAATTTATTTCTTTCATCAATAGTAGCCTTAGATGCTGACAGTGGTAAAATGAAATGGTTTTACCAAACAACTCCCGAAGAAAGATGGGATTATACTGCTACACAAGATATTATGTTAGCTGAAATTTTGGTTGATGGATCTAAAAGAAAGGTTCTTATGCAAGCTCCAAAAAATGGCTTTTTTTATGTATTGGATAGAGAAACAGGCGAGCTTCTTAGGGCAAATAATTATGTCAGAACAAATTGGGCCACACACATTGATTTAAATACGGGAAGGCCTGTTCTTAATCCTGATAAAGATTATTATAAAAAGGCCGAATGGATTTTACCTGGTACTTTCGGAGGTCATGGTTGGCAAGCTATGTCATACGATCCAAAACAAGGGTTAGTTTTTATACCTACAATGGAAATTGTTGCTGTTCATAAAGTAAAAGAGTCATACTCAAAAACAGGTCTTTATAAAATGCAGCCTCAAACTGTTAATACTGGGACTGAATTCAATTTATGGGGAACTGTACCAGATATGTCTGATGGAGAAAGTATACCTCCAATTACAGGCGAATTAATTGCCTTTGATCCCATTACTGGTGAAACTAAGTGGTCAATTCAGCACGAACAATTTTGGAATGGCGGTCCACTTACCACCGCAGGAAATATTGTTTTTCAAGGCAATGCATCTGGTTTTTTTGAAGCATATGACTCTCGGAATGGTAAGTTAATTTGGTCAAAAAATGCTTATATAGGAATTATGGCTCCTCCTATAACATTTATGATTGATGGTGAACAATATATAAGCATTCTTGCTGGTGACGGAGGTTCAAGTAATTTTCTTGGAGATAATTTTGGCGAATGGAGAGGAAAACTTGCATCCATAAAATATGGTAATAATGGAAAACTTTTGACATTCAAATTAGGTGGTAGCTCTAAAATAGAACAAATTCCTGAGAGAGATTTAACAATACCTGAACAGCCAATCTTAAATGCCAGCATGGAGGACATAAAGGCCGGTGAAGATATCTATGCAAATTATTGTGCGATTTGTCATGGTAGTGGTGTTCATGGAAAAACGATAGCTGATTTAAGGTATATGGACTCTTTCACACATGAAAATTTCAAAGAAATTGTCTTAAATGGATTATATGAAGAAAATGGGATGAAAGGTTTTTCAGATATTTTAGATGAAAAAAATATTTTTGAAGTCCATTCTTATATCGTTGATGTAGCTTCCAAAGAAAGAGCTCAAAATAACAGCAATTAATTTTTTTTTGGTAGCTGAGGAGATAGTATTTCTTCTAATTCAATATTAATATCTCCAGATAAAGAATTGTACTTATCAAAGCCATCTAAATCATCTGGAAGTTGTTCGTTATCATTTATTTTTAGATTTAAATTTGTAAGTTTTACAGCTACTGGAACACCTTTTTTCTCGATTTTTCTTATTTCTAATATTTTTTCTAAAAGAAAGGGATCGTATTCAATAGCATATAGCCTAGGGTCACCCTCCTCTATACCTTCAGTATCTATAGACTTTAATAAAAGAAAAATTTCTCCTTTTGTTTTTATTAATTTATTAGGCTCGTTTACTCCGCTCCATAAAATTTTATAAAGCTTCTCATCATTTGAAAAGTTATTATCCCTATATGGAATTCCTTGCATTTCCCTAATTGATGAATAAGAAATTATAGAAAAAATTAAAACAGAAAAAACTAAAATTACTTTAGTTTTTAAAGAAAAATTTGTGAAAAAATTTAAACTTACTAATAGAGAAAATAGCAGAGCGTAAGAAATACCTAAAAGAACTGTTTCATTCATTTACTTTACCTTTCCAGAGATTATTGGTTTTTGAAGTTGATTTAAATCTAAAACATTTCCTTTATCATCTAGAATGAATCTCACTGCAGTTATTTCATCACCAGTTTTCTTTAAAAAAAAGTCATTAAAGTAAATTACCTCTAGTCTTGGATTTATTTTTTCAACTTTTACCTTTACTTTTAAAGGAGTAATAAAATTTGACTTATAATAGAGTAAGTTAACAACATATTCCCCTTTCATGTAACCTCTTATAGTAACGACTTCTTGATTAGCGGGGTTTTCCATCTCAACTCCGTCAATAACTATTCTATCTGCTAGCGTACCTCTGTCATCTCTATCCAAATGCATTAATCCAGCTTGTTGCCTCTGAAAATAAACTATATTACCTTGCGGATCCTCAACTATTAAATCAATATCATCTGGGTGATGATCTTCCCATTCAGCTGAAATAATAAACTCTGCCTTACTGTCAATTTTACCTCCATCTTGCGGCTTTTGAATCAATGCAAATGAGATGAAGAACATAAAGGCAAAGCCTAATAATGCATTAAACAATAAATCAGTGAATGCATCTCCATTGCTGGATTCAATTGAAAGAATTTTTTTACTCAAAATTATTTTCCGTATAAAAAGCTAAATCATTCAGAAGGGAAATAATCCATGTTGCTGAAAAGTGAAATTGTATTCTGAGCAAAGTACTAACAATTAAACCAGTTAAGGTAGTATATAATGCAACAGCCATTCCAGAACTCATCGATGATAATGCCATTTTTAAATCCTCTGGACTTGTACTGTTTAAATCGGCAATAGGTTTTAGCATAAGAATAAATCCTATGATTGTTCCTAACAATCCTAATTTTAGCGCCACATCAGAAGCAACTACACCGTAGCTAATTTTTTTCTCAAATTCTGACTCAAAAGCATTAATTAGAACATCCTTATCTTCATTTTTTTTAAGGGAATTAAAGAATCTAGAAACCAATAATTTTTTATTTTTAAATTCCATATTTTCGAAGGAATTTCTTTCATCAGAAATAATTTTTGATAAATATAACCAATAAATTGAAGAAATAATCCACAAACAAGCTATTACTGTCGATATTTGACTTTTATCACCCTCTAATACAACTGCTAACAGACCTCTTTCATCAAGAATCCATACTCCGAATATAATTAATACCAAAAGAAGAAGTGACCTTAGAACCCCAAGTGATTGATTTTGAGTGTTAAATTTCATAATTTATTTCCTTTTATTATTATTTATAATAATTTGAAGAACAAATTAGTATTTAAATTTTGAATTTAATTAGTATTATCCATTATAATGCTTAGAGGTATGAATATGAAAGAAAAAATTCTTATTGAAAACGGAACTATAATTGATGGGACCGGTTCTAAAGAATATATTGGCAATATAGTTATTGAAGATAATAAAATTATTGCTATTGGTGAGAGTGCAAAAGACTTCTCTAAAGAGAAGGATATAAAAAAAATTGATGCATCCGAAAAATTTGTGATGCCAGGTATTATTGATGCACATTGTCATATCAGCTTTGACGAACCAACCTCAAATGATGAGCTTTTTTTTCATAGAAGGCAGGCTTTAGCAGCAATAATTTCAGGTCATAATGCACGAAAAGTATTGTTGGCAGGTGTTACAGGGTTTTGTGACCCAGACAGTTTACATGAAATTGGTATTGATTTAAGAGATGCAATTAACTCTGGGTATGTCGAAGGACCCAGAATGTCAGTTGGGGGGAATGCTCTATTAACATCAGTAGGTGGAACTGCTGGTAGGTTAATTCCTGATGAGGGTATTAGGGGCTATGCCCAAATAGTACAAAATAGAGATGAAATAATTACAGAAGTAAGGCGCCAAATTAAAAATGGTGCTGATTGGATTAAAGTTCATGTTACAGGTCTCATACCAAATCAAAGGGAAGCTGGTGAAATATCTGTATGGTCATATGATGAGCTAAAATTAGTTTGTGATTTAGCTCATGATCTCGGTATTCCAGTTGTAGGTCATGTGAGAAATGCAAAAGGGGTTATAGATAGTATAAAAGCTGGAATGGACATGATACTTCATGCAACATTTATGGATGAAGAAGCAATTGATTTAGTTTGCGAAACCAAAACTCCAATTGTCCCAACTTTTACCTTTCAAGCAAATCTAGCAGATTTTGGTGAAATAATAGGTGCATCATCTGATTACAAAGAAATTTTTAGAAAAGAAATTGTAGACAATTGTGAAATATTTAAAAAAATTCATGATGCAGGTGTTCCATTGTTATGCGGAACTGAAAGTGGTTTTTCTATGACACCATATGGAGAATGGCATTATAGGGAACTTGAAGTTTTTGTTAATGATATTGGCATGAGTAATTTAGAATCGATTGTATGCGCTACAAAAAACGCTTCTAAAGCAATGAAAATGGAGGGAGAAGTTGGTACATTAGAAAATGGTATGCTTGCTGATATTTTAATATTAGATGAAAATCCTCTGAACGATATTACTGTGCTTGGTGATAAATCAAAAATTTCGTCAATTATTTTGAATGGAAATGAAGTTGATAGAACTAAGCCTGAGCCAGAAATCACTCCACCTCAGGGTTGGAGGCTATCACCCTATTCAGATAAAATTTTAACTCAAAAAGTAGCAAAAAATAGATAGGCGTAATGACTGAACATATTTTTACTAATTATGACGATGCTGCTAATGCTCTAAGGATCAAAGATCTTAAACAATCTCTCTACGATGATGGTGAAGTTATCATGGATCAAGTATTAGTTTGCTTGCATGGTGAAGAACACAAAAAAAGAAGAAAGTTAGAAAATAAAATTTTTACTAGAGATATTTTTAAATATTATGAAAATGAAGTTTTTCCAAAAACAATTGATGAAACCTTAGAGCCATACAAAGTTTCTGGAAAAATGGATTTAGTGGATTACGGTTTTAGAGTGCTATTAAATTTAACAGCTGATTTTTCTGGTGTTGATAGGCCAAAAAAATCAAAAGAAGAGACAGAAACTTTGTTAACTTTGTTAAAGATTTTTGCTTCAGGGGCAACTCTCCATCACTCAACTAGGGATCACGAAGAAGTAAAAGAAGAAGTAAGAAGTGCTCTTAGAGATTTTGATAACCAATTCCTAAAACCCTCAATTGAAAGAAGAAAAACACTAATTGAAAAAAAAGATTTTGAAAATTTACCAAGCGATATTCTTACTGTTCTTTTGGTAAATGATGATGATTTGAATCTTCCTTATGATGTTCTTCAGAGGGAAATTGCTTTCTATCTTCTTGCTGGAGCTCAAACCTCAATTCATTCACTTGTCCACGTCTTTCATGAAATACACGAGTGGGTCACAAATAATCCTGAAGAAAAAAATAAAATGATAACTGATCCAATATTTGTTCAAAAATGCTTTTTGGAGAGCACAAGGCTCCACCCTTCAAGCCCAATAGCTCTAAGAAAACCAGTGTGTCCTGTAAAACTTCCAAATGATAATGAGGCAGGTCTTGGCGATAGTGTTGTTATTGATTTATATAATTCAAATAGAGATAAAAAAGTTTTTGGTGATGATGCAGATAAATTTAATCCCCATAGAGAACCACCGAATGGTCAAAATTTATATGGGTTATCATTTGGTTTGGGAATGCATTCATGTATCGGAAGAAATCTTGCGGCTGGAGTAAATTCTAAACCAGATACCGATCCAAATAATCATCATTACGGAACAGTAACAATGATACTTAGGGAATTAATTTCACGTAATGCCATTCCTGATCCAGACGATGCACCTAAAATGGATGACAAGACAAAAAGACCAAACTGGGGATACTACCCAATTGTCTTTTCCTCTAAGGGATAGCAATAGTGAATAAATTTGAAACATCAAGTTACGAAATTATAAAATCAGCTCTAGTAAATAGGAATCTTAAACAAGCTTTATATGACAAAGGTAAAGTTATAATGGATGGAGTTTTGCTTACTTTACATGGTGAGGAGCATAGGAAAAGAAGAAAACTCGAGCATAAAGTTTTTCAAAGAGATTTTTTTAAGTATTATGAACAAGAACTTTTCCCAAGAACACTTAATGAAACTATTAATCCGTTTCTAAAAAATGGAAGATTAGATTTATTAGATTTTGGTTATAGAATAACAATGAACTTAACAGCAGATTTCGCTGGTATTGATAGAGTTAAAAAAACTCCAAAAGAAACTGAAGATTTACTATCGTTAGTTAAAACCTTTAGCCAAGGAGCTACATTAGTTCATTCAAAAAGACCTCATGAAGATGTAAATAAAGAAGTCATAAAAGCCTTAAATGAATTTGAAACAAAGTTCCTTGCTCCATCAAAAAATAGAAGAAAAAATTTAATAAAAAGATATAAAAATAATGAAATAAAAAAAGAACAACTTCCTAGGGATGTTCTTACAGTTTTATTAATGAATGAAGATAAAATAGATCTAAACGATGAACTTATCAAAAGAGAAATCGCCTTCTATCTTCAAGCTGGATCCCATAGTACTGCAAATTCGATGACACATGCTTTGCATGAAATTTACAAATGGAGTGAAAATAATCCCAAAGGTATAAAAAAAATTAAAAATGACCCCCTTTTTCTCCAGCGATGCGTTCATGAAAGCATGAGACTTCATCCTGCAAGTCCTGTAGCTTGGAGAAAATCAGAATGCCCCGTTAATCTTGAAAAAAATATTAATATGAAAAAAAATGATTTAATAATTATGGATCTTCATGAAGCAAACCAAGATAAAACAATTTTTGGTCCAGACTCACATATATTTAATCCATACAGGGAGGTTCCTAAAAACCAGTTTTTGTGGGGATTAACATTTGGTATAGGATTGCACATGTGTTTTGGAAGAGATTTAGATGGAGGACTAGTACCAGATGAAAAAACTGACCCTAGCAATCATCAGTATGGTATAGTAACTTTATTAGTACAAAAAATCCTAAATGAGGGCGGTTACCCTGATGATAAAAATAAACCAGAGACTGATCTAAGTACAGAAAGGTCTAACTGGGCTTCTTACCCAATAATATTCGGAGATATAAAATGAAAACTGCTATTGTTACAGGAGCTGGAGCTGGAATAGGTGAAGCTATTTGCCAAAAACTAAGTAAAAATAATTATCGTGTTGGCATGCTAGATTTAAATGAAGAAAGCGTAAGAGAAGCTTCAAAAAAAATTGAAAATAGCACTCCTCTTTGTGGTGATGTTACAAGCGAGGATTCAATAAAAGAGGCATTTGGGAAATTTGGTGAAATACCTGACTTATTAGTCAATAATGTCGGTATTGTTTTATTTGGTCCTCTCGAGGAACATTCTGTAAATGATTATAGCAAAAGTCTTAATATAAATCTGTTAGGTTCTTTTATCACCTCTAGAGTTTTAATAAATGACATGATTAAAAGAGGAAATGGCTCAATAATTAATATGTCATCAGTTAATGGTGTTAATCCAGGTATAGGAATTGGCGCATACCCAGCATCAAAAGCTGGTATAATATCCATGACACAACAAATGGCTATTGAATGGGGTAAATTTGGAATTAGAGTAAATTGTATTTCCCCAGGTTTTATAGATGCAGGTATGTCAAAACCTATTTATGAAGATCCTAAAGTTAGAGAGTTAAGAGGTGGAGCAGTTCCCTCAGGAAGATTAGGTGAAGCTGAGGATATAGCCAATGCAGTTCTCTTCCTAGACTCGGAAAATGCATCTTATGTTAATGGTCATAATTTAGTAGTTGATGGTGGTGTAATAAGCAGTGTTATTGCTCAACTTCCAAGGGAATAATGAAAAAGAATTTAATTTTTACAGGGGGAATATTTCATCCATTCGATGAAACATCAGAAACTTTATCAAATATTATTAATAATTTTGGATATAAATCAGAAATAACCATTGATATTGAAGAGGGTATTAAAAATATAAATGAATATGATTTAATTACTTTCAATGCGCTTAGATGGAGAATGTTAAATCATGAAAAATATATACCTTATATTGATGAATGGCAGTTTAGTTTATCTAATAAATCAAAAAATTTATTAGAAGATTTTATAAAAAAAGGTGGAAAAATGCTAGCCTTCCATACTTCATCTATATGCTTTGATGATTGGGATGGATGGACAAAACTTTTGGGCGGTAAATGGGACTGGGATAAATCATTCCACCCTCCAATTGAAAAAATTGAAGTTTCTCCCATAAAAAATCATCTCCTGGGCAAAAGTATAGAGAACTTTAAAATCAAAGATGAGGTATATCATAATCTTAAAATTGAAAAAAATTCTCAGCCATTTCTCTCAGCAAGATCAAATACAACAAAAGAGGATCATATTATTGGCTGGACTAGTGAATATCAAAAAGGACGAACTGTTTATAATGCACTAGGTCACGATTCAGAGTCATTAAAAAATCCATTTATGATAAATATTATAAAAAATAGTTTACTTTGGTTATCTGGAGATGAATTTGTTAGAAATTAAAAATATGTCGATAATTATCACTGGTGGTTGTTCAGGCTTAGGTTTTGGTATGGCAAAAAAATATAGTGAGGCTGGAGCAAAAGTAACTATTTGCGGCAGAAGAGAAGAAAAAGTAAAAAAATCCCAGGAAGAATTAGGTTCAAATGTTTTGTCAATTGTCGCAGATGTTACTCAAGATAGTGATAGAGAGAAAATTATTGATAGAGCATTACAACATGGGGGGAAAATTGATGTCCTTATAAATAATGCTGGTAATATGTATAGAGGGCAAATTGAAGATCTAGAAGAACAAAAACTTCTAGATATATTTAATACTAATGTTATTTCTGGAATGATGCTTTTAGGTAAGGCAAAAAAATTCTTAGCTGAAACTAACGGTTCAAATATTTTTATTGGTTCTGTTCATAACAGAAGAGCTTTTCCCGGAGCATCGCCTTATGCAGCAACAAAAGGCGCGCTTGAGACATTAACGAAAGTTTTAGCCGCAGAGCTTGGTAATGAAAAAATTAGAGTAAATTGTGTTGTACCAGGAGGAGTCTTTACAGAAATTAATCAAAGAGCAGGTTTATTTGATGATGAAACTGCAAAAAAAAGGTTAGAAGATATGGCGTCGATACACGCCTTAGGAAGAATAGGCACTCCTTTAGAAATTGCAGAAGCTATAGAGTATTTAATTTGTGCTGAGTGGACAACTGGTGCAATTCTTGAAGTTGATGGAGGTTTAGGTTTAGGTCTTACTAACGCCTAAATAGGTAAACTTGAAACACCCCCGTCTACTGCAATTGATTGGCCAGTAATATAGCTTGATTTTTCAGAGGCCAAAAAAGTCACTAAATCTGCTAATTCTTCTGGTTTACCAACTCTTTTTGCGGGAATATTATTTGATATTGTATCCACAACCTGTTCTTCAGTAACATCAAGTTCTTTGGCTTGCATTGAAACAAGGCCCTCAACTCTTTCAGTTTTAGTGAAACCTGGACAAACATTATTTATCAAAATATTGTCCGATGCAATCTGGTTAGAGAGAGTTTTTGCCCAGCCATGAACAGACATTCTAACTCCATTAGATAACATTAAATTATCAATGGGTTGTTTTGCTGATACAGAACTAATATTAATTATTCTTCCCCATTTATTTCTCTTCATAGATGGTAAAACAGCCCTTGTTAATCTTACAGCTGATAAAAAAGTTGACTCAAAAGTAGAAACCCAATCATCATCACTGATCTCATCAAAAAAACCTGCCTTTGGACCACCAGTATTATTGACTAATATATCAACTCTTCCATGCTTTTTAATAATATCTTCAACCATTTTATTAATGTCTTCTTTGTTGCTTAAATCTGTCTGAAAAAAATAGATTTCAGAGCCTGTTTGTTCTTTAATATCTCTTGCAGATTTTGAAATTTTTTCCTTATCCCTTGAGCAAATGATTACTGTTGCACCCTCGTTTGCAATAGAAAGTGCTGTTGCTTTTCCTAGACCTTGACTTGCTGCAGTAACAAGAGCAATTTTATTATTAAGTCCCAAATCCATATCAACCCCATTTAAAATATTTAACAAAATAGTAAATTTTAACTATAAAAGCGAATATAAACTTTAAACAAAAAAAAATTATATATATATTTAATTTTTGAAAGGAAAATATATGTCTGAAAAAGGTATGGGATCTTCAGTTCTACGAAAAGAAGATTTTAGATTTATAACAGGTAAAGGAAAATATACCGATGATATAAATCACCCCAATCAATTATACGCATATTTTTTAAGATCTCCTGTCGCACATGCAAATTTAATTTCTATTGAAACTGAGAGTGCTATGAGTTCTCCAGGGGTAGTTGCAATTTATACAAGCAAAGATATTGATGCTTCTCTTCCTTGCGGCTGGGAAACGCCTACAAAACCTGGAACTCCTCCAATGCATGAGCCTCCTTGGCCTGTTTTTGCAAAGGATAAAATTAGATTTGTTGGAGAAATGATTGCAGTCGTTATTGCTGAAACAGTTAATCAAGCAAAAGATGCATGTGAATTAATTAACCTTGAGTATGAAGATCTTCCAGCTGTTGTATCCCCAAAAAAAGCTACAGAAGATGGCGCACCACAAATTTGGGACGATATTCCTAATAATATATGTTTTGAGTGGGAATTAGGAAATAAAGAAGAAACTGAAAAGGCATTTAAAGAGGCAGAGCATCATATTGAAATTGATTTAACAAATAGTCGTTTAGTTCCAAATGCTATGGAGCCTAGATCATACATAGGAAATTATGAGGATGGAAAGCAAGAGTACACCCTTTATACAACAACACAACTTCCACATATTATCAGAATGCTTGTGTGCACAGTATTAGGCTTGGAGGAGCATAAAGTCAGGGTAATTTCACATGATGTTGGAGGTGGATTTGGTTCTAAAGCATTTCATTATGCAGAAGAAGCAATAGTAACTTGGGCTGCTGGAAAATTAGCAAGGGCTATTAAATGGACATCTGAAAGAAGTGAAGCATTTATTAGTGATCGACATGGAAGGGATCATATTACAAAAGCAGAGGCAGCTCTTGATAAAGACGGTTATTTCACAGCAATGAGAGTTACAACCTTAGCTTCTTTGGGAGGGTATTTATCAGGATCAGGACCAGCAATACCTACATTTTTTTATGGTCCTTTAATACCTGGTCCCTATAAAACTCCTAATCTTTATTGTGACGTTAAAGGTGTATTTACAAATACAGTACCTGTTGATGCGTATAGAGGAGCAGGTCGCCCAGAAGCTACATATGTTACAGAAAGATTAGTTGAGGCCGCTTCCAATCAAACAGGAATTGACTCTATTCAATTAAGAAAAAAGAATTTTATTCAACCAAATGAATTCCCCTATCCATCACCTGGAAATTTAACGTATGACTCTGGTGATTATGATGCATGTCTAAACTCTGCATTAAAAGCAATTAAATATGACGAATATAATGAAAGAAAAATTAAATCAGAAAAAAATGGTAAGCTAAGAGGTATAGGAATTTCTTGTTATATTGAGGCGTGTGGAGTAGCACCTTCAAAAATGACCCTAGATGCAGGAGGAAGGGGTGGTTATTATGAATCATCTACCGTTCGTGTGAATCCAACCGGTTCGATTACCGTATTTACTGGATCACACTCTCATGGACAAGGTCATGAAACAGTATTTGCTCAAATTGTTCATGATACTCTTGGTATTCCATTTGAGTCTATTGATATAGTACATGGAGATACAGGAAGGATACCTTATGGTGTAGGTACAGTTGGTTCTCGCTCTTTAGCTGTAGGAGGACCTGCATTGATGAAGTCTTTAGAAAAAATTATTGCTAAAGGAAAGAGAATTGCAGCTCATTTGTTAGAGTCTTCAGCCGATAAAATTATTTTTGAGGATGGCGAATTTTCAGTAAAAGATACAAATAAATTTATTTCATTACCTGAAGTTATAGGTGCAGCTTATGTACCCGGAAATTACCCTATTCACGAACTTGAACCTGGCCTTGAAGAAACGTCATTCTACGATCCCCCCAACCTAACCTATCCAGCAGGAACCCATATTTGTGAAATTGAAATAGATCCAGATACTGGTAAAACAGAAATCGTAAATTATGCAGTATCTGACGATTTTGGTATAATAATGAATCCTATGATTGTTGAAGGACAGGTTCATGGAGGTGTTGCTCAAGGCATTGGACAAGCCATGTTAGAGCACTGCATTTATGAAGAGGACTCGGCTCAATTAATAAATGGATCCTTTATGGATTATACAATGCCTAGGGCAGATAATATTCCATCAATGATTGTTAAAACTGAAACAACACCATCGGTTCATGGGCTTGGCGTAAAAGGTTGTGGAGAAGCAGGTGCAATTGCAGCACCTCCTGCGGTTATTCATTCTGTTTTAGATGCATTAAAATCATTTGGTATAAAAGACTTTGATATGCCGGCTACCCCAAATAAAATCTGGGAAGCAATTCAAAAAGCAAAATCAGTTTAAAAATTAAGACCAAGGCTTTATTACAACAAGAATAACAATAAATATCATTAAAACAGTTGGTATTTCGTTTATTATACGGAAGAATTTTGATGAATATTTGTTATTATCACTTTCAAATTCATTAATACAATTTTTCATAAAAATATGAAAGAATGTCATAAGAATTACTAATAAAAATTTTATTAATAACCATAATTCAAGCCCATTATTATAAAGCAAAAAAAGACCAGACAACCATACAATCATCATGGCGGGATTCATTATAAAACGGTATAATCTATACTCCATAACTTTAAAAGTTGAAGATAAATCAATATTATTAATATTTTCAGAATGATAAACAAATAGCCTTGGAAGGTATAAGAGGCCAGCCATCCAAGATATTACAGAAACTATGTGTATAACTTTAATCCAGAGTATCAATTTACTTCCATTTTGCAGTAGGAGGCATAGACATTAAAATTGCCTCTGTAGATCCCCCGGTTTTAAGACCAAATAATGTTCCCCTATCCCATAAAAGATTAAATTCAACATATCTACCTCTTTTATAAAGCTGAATATCTTTTTCATCTTGAGACCAAGTCTTGTTTTTTCGTTTTTCAATAATAGTACAAATAGTTGTTAAAATATCTTCGCCAAAATCATGGATAAAATTAAAATCATTATCAAAATTTTTATTATTCAAATGATCAAAAAAAATACCTCCCTCTCCCCTTGGTTCATCCCTATGAGGAAGATAAAAATATTCATCACATTGCTTCTTAAAGTCAGGATAATAATTTTTATCATACTTATTACATACATTTTCTATTGATCTATGAAAAAAATTTACATCATCATTATTAGAAATTGAAGGAGTCATATCAGCTCCGCCGCCAAACCACTTTTTTCCAGTTTGAATGAATCTAGTATTAAAATGAAAAGCTGGGACAAAAGGAGATTGCATATGGGCAACTACACTTATGCCACTTGCCCAATAATTTGGAGCTTCTTCAGTACCAGATATTTGTTTTCTAAAATCTTCTTTAAATTCGCCTTTAACAGTCGAAATATTAACTCCAACTTTTTCAAAAACATTACCTTTTAAAGTACTCATTTCTCCACCACCCTCTCCAGAGTGTTTCCAAGTCTTTCTTATAAACTTTTCGCCGTCAATTTCTTCAAATTTTTTACAAAATTGATCTCTCAGTTCTCTAAACCATTCTTGAGCAATTTTTTTCTCACTTTCAGATTCATCTGATCTCAAAGAGTTGTTCATTTAAAATTTTCCCTAATAGTCTTAATAAAATAACTAACATTTTCTTCAGGTGTAGTTTTTAAAATACCGTGTCCTAAACCACAAACCCAACCGGCTCTTTCAGATAAATTTAAATTAAGTATTGGTTCAATATATTTATCGAGCTCTCTTTTAACTTCATCCAAAGATCTAGTTAAAATCTCTTGATTAAAATTACCCTGAACAAAACCTCTTTTGGTTTTCCTTAACCAATGTGAAATTTCAAATGTATGATCAAATCCTATTCCTGATAAAGTTTTATCCTCATTGGAATTTATAGTTTCAATAAAAAAATTATATTCAAATGGATGTTTTGCAAAGAAACCAACCCTACCATCAAAAGGTTTGATTAAGTCATTATAAATAAGATCTGAATAAGCATAGAAATCTTTTGAATTACCTATTCTTGCAGCATCTGTATCAAAAATCATAACTATTTCGGCACCTGAAGAAATCTGTAGTTGAATATTTCTCTTTAACAAAGGTATTATTTTCTTAGTAAGGAGTTTATGAATAAAATTATTTCTAAAATTACCTTCGAAACTTATACCCTTATTCATTCCAGTACCGTAAGAGGCAACTGTCCATGGACCACCTACAAAGCCAATCAAACTTTTATTTTTTGGTAAAATATCACGTGTTATTTTTAAAGCCTCGCTCTGAAAATTTAAATCAAGGATAGCCTCTTCAACCTCTTTTAATTCATTAAAATTTGAATGATCAATAAATTTACCAAAAACAGGCCCTGGATTATATTTAAGACTCATACCCAAAGCCTCCAATGGAAAAAGAATATCGCTAAATAGAATTGAAACATCAAAATCAAAGTCTTCAATCGGACCTAGCGCAGTTCGTGCAGCCAATTCTGGATTTTTGCATAAATCCTCAAAAGAGTGATCTTTTTTTAAATTTTGGTAATGCGAATGATATCTTCCAGCTTGCCGCATAAACCATATTGGCGGAGTTTTTTGAGATACTCTTTTTAAAGCATTATTGAATAATAAATTAGACATTAAAAACCTATTTCTTTTGCCAACCGTGCTCCATAAGAAATAATATATTGAGCTCCAGCCCTTCGCATAACATGCCAAGTTTCTTTTAAAGCTTCATTTAAATCTAGCAAACCTTTTTCTTCTGATAAGCACATACCAGCGTATTCACCGCTTACCTGATAAGAGCCAACCATTAAATTGGTTTTTTCTCTAATCTTCATTATTAAATCAATGGAGGTCATTCCCGGTTTGACCATGAGCATATCAGCTCCTTCCTCAGCACATCTTAAGCTTGCTCTAATTGCCTCAGATTCGCTCCTATAATCTAACTGATATTGCTTTCTATCACCAAAAGATGGTGCCGAAGATGCAGCTTCTCTAAATGGTCCATAAAAATTACTTGAAAATTTCGTACTATAACTAACTATAGGCTTCATTGAAAATTTCTCTTTATCAAGGGTTTTTCTAATTGATAATGTTCTTCCATCCATCATATCACTTGGTGCAATAATATCTGACCCTGCCTGAGCATAGCAAAGTGCGATTTTGGAAATTTCTTTTAATGTTCGATCAATGTCAATTGATTGATCCTCATTAAATAAACAACAATGCCCATGATCAGTTAAAGAACATAAGCAAACGTCGGTCCATAAACTTATATCATTCTTAAACCTATCTTTTATTGAGCTTATTGCTTTTTGGTGAAAATCTAAATTAAAAGAACTAACGCTTTTCTTTTTAGGAGAAATAAATAACAGAAAATTTTTTACTCCATTATTTAGATCATCATCAATTTGTTTAAAACAGTTATCAAGAGACATAACGAAATTATTTTTTAAACCTATAATTTCTTCATTATCATTAATACCCTCATTAACAAAAATTGGTTGAACAAAATGCGATAGTGAAAAACTTGTTTCAGAGCATAAATCTCTTAATAATTGATTGCTCTTTAAACGATGAAGTCTTTTTTCAGCTTTTTCCATTTGTAATCTCATTTTTCCAATCTTCATAATTCAAGAAAATTTTTATACGGTCTTCCGTAACATTCTTTTTTATAATTTCATAGGTATTACCTGGTCCACAAGAATGAAATTTTTCAAGAATTGCTGGGAATTCCTCAATTGCATACTCAAATGCCGACCCACTCATCCAATAAAAATGAGTCTTTTTAGATAAATTCTCATCAATTTTATTTTTAATTAATTTATATGTAAATAATCTTTCTTTAATAGAAAAATCTAAAGAACTCGAGTGAGTTAGTTTTATCCATTGGTTATCGGAAAGAAATTTCAAATTATCCTGACTTTCTCCCAAACTATCAAAACTTCCATTAACCCAAAAACCTTTTTTAGCTAATTGAAACCAAGTTTTTACACCGCTTGTCCATAGAATGTTTGAGCTATCTATTTTCTCTTTACTTTCTAAAACATTACCTCTAGTTGCTAAAATATTTTTATTTCTTAAGGCGCTTATTTTTTCTGATTTTTCCCTAATATTCTCACGTGAAAATAATTTATAATCTCTTATATTAGATGGATAAATTTTATCTGGATCGACGCCATACCAATTTTTTTTATCCTTAACTTTTCTCTCTATAATTCTTTTATCAAGGGTAATATTTTCATCAGTTATACCTTTTAATGTAAGCACATCTCCAAAGCTCTTTTTTTCAAAGCTAACACCGATTTTTTGATGACAGCCACCCCCATAGGAGGATAAAATTTTTCGTTCTACTTGAACAGATTCAAATGTTTTAGAATCATTAATTGCTTCTACTAGATTAATAATATCTTCACGACCATCCTTTACTTCAATTGCAATTGCGCCTTGCGCAGGAGCACAAGGATTTTCAGATAAGGGCGGTATTAACCAAACTGAATTATCAATTACTTCTCTTATTTCAATTGATAAGTTATTATCCCCATTTGCAAGAAGTCTATCAATAGCGGCTTTTGCTAAAACTATTCCATCAGAATCTCCATTAAAATATTTATTCAATCGAGTTGGAATATTACCTCTAATATTTTCAAAATTTATCTTTTTAGTTTCAAATGGCAAAGCATTATTTAGAAATGAGCTTAAATTATATTCTCTTCTCGGTGATGACGTTAAAAGAGTTAAATTTTTATATTTTTTAATTTTTTCTATATTTTTCTTTTTAAAAAAAATAATATCTCGCATATCTGCGCGTGGAAGTGTTCCCACTATTTTGGTACCTTTGGTTAATTTAATTGGTAGATCTTTCCATGAATGAACAGCTAAATCAGCTTCTTCGTTAATTAAACTCTCCCTCAAATCAGAAGTAAAAACACCTATCTCAGGAAGCTGACTTAAAGGAGTTGTTAAATCAATATCACCTTTAGTATCTTTGTATATAAAATCTAGAGATATATTATTTTTTTTGGCTTTAATAGCATCACCAACTAAAAAAGCCTGAATAATTGCTAAATCACTCTTTCTTGAA
>Ga0208277_1000802_pt1 | contig 18447 bp, 17 predicted proteins | sample ETNtaG_5_FD_185782 | JGI IMG/M metagenome (GOLD analysis project Ga0208277, IMG submission 185782) | Marine microbial and viral communities from oxygen minimum zone, Eastern Pacific Ocean - ETNP201406SV205 (SPAdes) (version 2) | ecosystem: Environmental > Aquatic > Marine > Oceanic ...
ATTCTTCAGGACTCAATCCGCGGGACATCAGATAGTGAAGTTGTGCGGGGTCGATTGGGGCGCTTGCTGCACCGTGTGCTGCAGAAACATCATCCGCAAGGACTTCCAACTCAGGAATGGCTTCCGCACGAGCTTTTTCAGAAAGCAAAAGATTACGGAACACTTGGCCAGCATCCGTCCCATCAGCCCCTTCGGCAATGGTCAGTAATCCTGTTGCTACAAAGTGGCTGCTACCAGCACAGGCTGCATTGGTGACCAAATTTGAATTGGTGTTGCCATGAAGGTGATGAATCTCAATGTGATGATCGTCATGCCGTGCACCTTGGCCGTGCGCAGTAACGGATTGACGAATGGAAGATCCCGTGCCGTTGAGTGTGCATCGTAAGTCGGATTTGCAGTTGAAACCACCAACTGAGAGTGTCGCGTGATCGAATGAGGCATCGCGTTCGAGAAGCCAGTCATCACAACGCAGGAGTTTTGTGGTTTGGTCAAGTTCATTGATGAAACCAAATCCAAGGTTTGAGTTGGGGTGAATTCTTCCAGACAAATGAATTCCGCACCAACCAGCATCGCCAGAGAGGTGCAAAAGGATCGTGACATCACCTTTGATGTCGAGCTCAAGGTGGCCAACAGCAACATGGCCGCTCGCTCGGGCTTTGATGTGAATGGTTTCGCCGGTGCCCTTCACAGCCAAACGCGACGATGAACCCCCTGCTCCCTTCAAAAATGAACGAGCAATTTCAGAAGCATCACTTTCGGGAGTCATAGAAGACAATTCAAAACCTTCAACTTCGAAGGAAACTGAATCGGCCTGCGGAAGTTCTTCTGGCTTCGTAGGATGAATTCGATGCCAGGGGGTATACCGCCACAAATGAGTCGAACGTGGGGGGACTGCCATTTGCAGGTAGTTCATCCAATCGAACCCTCCATTTCTAACTCTAAGAGTTTGTTAAGTTCGACGGCGTATTCCATCGGCAACTCGCGAGTGAACGGTTCGAAAAAGCCGTTGACGATCAAGCCCATAGCAGCTTCTTCTGTGAAGCCTCGGCTCATCAGGTAGAACAATTGGTCACTCGAAACCTTGGAAACGCTTGCTTCGTGTTCGAGGTCGGCAGAGGAGTTTCCAATTTCCATGGTCGGATAAGTGTCCGAGCGGGAGTTTTCATCGAGAATAAGAGCATCGCAGACAACTTTTGAGCGGCAACTATCGGCTTTTGGCATGACTTGGAGCATGCCTCGGTACGAAGATCGGCCACCATTTTTCGAAATCGATTTTGAGAGGATGTTCGAAGTGGTGTTTCGTGCGAGATGGTGGACCTTTGCGCCAGCGTCTTGGTGTTGACCTTCGCCTGCATAAGCTACGGAAATCACTTCTGCGTGAGCACCTTCACCCTTGAGCAGGACCGAGGGGTACTTCATGGTCAACTTTGAACCGATGTTCCCGTCAACCCATTCGACAGTGGCATTTTTGTGAGCAACGGCACGCTTTGTCACCAGATTGTAGACATTGTTCGACCAGTTTTGGACAGTAGAATATCGGATTTTTGCGCCTTCCATAGCCACGAGTTCAACAACGGCAGAGTGCAGTGAGTCAGTGGAATAACTTGGCGCAGTGCACCCTTCGACATAGTGGATGGTGCTCCCTTCATCCGCAATGATGAGCGTTCGCTCAAATTGGCCCATGTTCTTGGCATTGATCCGGAAATAGGCTTGGACTGGCATCTCTACTGAGACGCCTTTCGGCACGTAGATGAATGAACCACCAGACCACACGGCAGTGTTGAGGGCAGAGAATTTGTTATCGCTGTGGGGGACGACGGTGCCAAAAAATTTCTTGACAAGTTCGGGATGTGTTTTGAGACCCGTGTCCATGTCGAGGAAAATGACACCTTGTTCTTCCAAATCCTCTCGAATGGAGTGATAGACCGCCTCAGATTCGTATTGTGCGGTGACGCCACCAAGCCATTTTTGCTCGGCTTCTGGAATACCCAAACGATCGAAGGTGTTCTTGATGTCATCTGGCACATCGTCCCAGTTCTTTTCGGTTTGATCTGAAGAACGAAGGAAGTAGGTGACGTTTTCAAAATTAATTGACTCGAGAAGGTTGCAATTGCCCCAATCTGGCATAGCGCGCTCTTCGAAGTGCTTGTAGGCTTTTACACGAAGTTCAGTCATCCATTCTGGTTCATCCTTGAGTGCTGAGATGTCACGAACAACCTGCTCAGACAGCCCTTTGTCAAAACGAATGGTTGCATGTTCCGGATCGTGGAATCCATACTTGTAGTCGCCAACAGCGTCCATTGCTTCTTCGTTCATGTGTCCACCTCAAGCCGCTGCATCGAGCCAATCATAGCCACGTTCTTCCAGTTCCAAAGCCAGTTCCGGCCCACCTGTTTTTACAATTGTCCCGTCAATTAAGGCGTGTACATAATGCGGTTTTACATGGTCAAGCAAACGTTGGTAGTGAGTGATAATGAGGCATCCGGCCTCTGGTGCGATTTCATTAATACCCTTTGACACGATTCGTAAAGCGTCGATATCTAATCCAGAATCAGTTTCGTCCAACAAGGCTAATTTTGGCTTGAGTAAGAGCATCTGAAGGATTTCCAGTCGCTTCTTTTCGCCCCCGCTGAAGCCGTCATTGACATAGCGTGAGAGGAAACTTTTGTCCATTTCCAACTTCCCCATTGCCTCGTTCAATTCCTTTCGGAATACCCGACCCTTTGGTGGTTCATCACGAACGGAAGCAACTGATTTCTTGAGGAATGTGCCAACTTGTACCCCTGGGATGACCGCTGGATATTGGAAGGAGAGAAACATACCTGCTCGTGCGCGTTCGAACACAGCGAGTTCATCCAGTGGTTGACCGTGGAAGTAAATCTCTCCAGAAGTGATCTCGTAAGCAGGATGGCCCATGACCACATTCGCCAAGGTCGACTTCCCAGCTCCATTTCGGCCCATAATCGCATGGATTTCGCCCCGATTGATGGTGAGATTTAGACCCTTGAGAATGGGTGTATTGTCCACGCTCACGTGAAGATTCTCGACGCGTAACATCTCTTCGCTCATCGCCACACCCACCATACCCTCACGGCTCTCCTTTATCAAGGGCTGTAGTGGAAAATTATTCACAGATTGCGCCAACTGACAGCCAATTTGGTTCAAAATTCATCCGAGCCTTGAAATGGAGGCGCAATGACCACAAATCATGGAGGAAGATGATTTGGTCGCAGCATACGCCGCTGAGGCGAAGGCAGCGATGTCCGCAGAGGCGGCAAAACGAATCGCAGAATCAGTTGACCCTGAGGAAGAAGAGAGGCTAAAGGCAACCTCGCTCTTGACCGTTCTTCACAGCGAACAAATGGTTCCTGCATTGCTGTCGAGGTTAGGCGATGTTCGTGCTGCTCTTGACGGACATGGCGGAGGTATTGCCGTGTCCTCCGTGGCCTGGGCCGATGATGGAACCGAAGCATTGGACCTCGTTTTGGACCTCACAGGTGCTTGCCTTTCATGCGGCGCTGCCCCAGGCACACTCGAGGGCGTCAAAAACGATCTCGAGGATGACCCAGAGGTCATGAGGGTTCGATTCGACAAGGCACTGCTTGACACCTTCGACGACTTAGGACGAGAATTCATCCTCGTCCATGGCAAAGTCGAATTTGTTTGATGATGGATAGTGAAGCCCTATCTCGATGGATGGATTGAAGGACGCTGGACCACGGGGGAGCAACATGGGCGCATGGAATGAAGGTCATCGAGACGACCCCAAACCTTGCAGAGAACAGGACAGGGGATTGTTCGAAATTACCGCTCGTGATGGGCGAGCAAGGCTCGGGCGCCTTCACACCGCTCACGGGATTCTCGAGACACCTGCCCTTCTTCCAGTGATCAACCCCAATATACGAACCATTGAACCACGAGAAATGTGGGACAGGTATGGCATTGGCGCACTCATCACCAACTCCTACATCATCTGGAAGCATGATGAATTGAAGGCTAAGGCTACAACTGATGGCGTTCATGCTTTGCTCAATTTTCCAGGCGTCGTCATGACCGATTCAGGGACATTCCAATCCTACATTTATGGCGATGTTGAGGTCGGTGTGGAACAAATTGTAGAATTTCAGAACAACATCGGGGTTGACATCGCTACAATGCTCGATGTCTTCTCAAGGCCCGACATGACCTATGCTCAAGTCGAGGCATGTGTTGATGAGACCCTCAACCGTGCAAAACCAAGCGTCAAAACAGCCGGAACTACGATGTTGAACGGTCCCATTCAAGGCGGACTGTTCAAGGAATTGAGAACAAAATCAGCCAAGGGAATGGCAGCCTTTGAGTTTGCAGTTCATCCCATCGGCGGAATCGTACCTGTGATGGAACAGCATCGATACAAGGACTATGCCAAGATCATGCTTGCTACCCTTCCATACCTACCTCCTCAACGCCCTGTTCACATGTTTGGCTGCGGCCACCCTATGCTGTTCCCAATGTCAATTGCATTGGGTGCAGATCTGTTTGACTCGGCCGCATATGCACTCTTTGCCAGAGATGGGCGTCTCTTGACACCGTGGGGTACTGAGCGAATTGAATCCATGAATGATTGGCCGATGATGATGCCATGTGTGGCCTACATCAGCCCATTGGAAGCGAGGGCAATGCCGAAAGATGAGCGGACCAAACTTCTTGCTCGCTACAACTTGGAAATGACGCTCAGTGAATTAGCACGCTGTAAGCAAGCGATTAGAGACGGTACGATTTGGCGTCTTGTTGAGCGGCGTAGTCATCAGCACCCTGCTCTTCGTGAAGCATTTTTATGGCTCTCCACTCGACCTCAACAGGCGATGATGAAGTTGAAAATGCTTGATGATCTTATCCTCAACGACCGAGATGCTGGGCGAGAGCGTGGCGCCGAAGCAGGGGCCTGGGAAGAGGGATGGGACTGGCTTATTCACGCCCAAGAATCCCCTCGGAAAGGAGGTGAGCCTTGGGGCGGAGAGGACACATTTGTGCGGCCACACATTGTAGCAGCTCGCAGGCAAATGATCAGCAGGTGGCGACCTTCTGGAATTCAAGCCAAAGGCGATGATTCGGTCCTCATCATGCACGGCAGCCCCGGTCCTTGGCGAGAGCGTTTGAGCGACGTCATGGTCCGATTAACGCATCATTGCCCTGGACTTGAAGTCTTTATTCTCACCCCTGTCGGTCTTGTCCCCTACTCCCTTGAAGATCTGAACCCTTTTGCACATATCGACGGGCCAAATTGGCTTTGGCGCCGCCGCCCAAACCTCCAATGGGTTCGTAGAGAACTGGACCGTCTTGGACTCGGTGAGAGAAAGATCATCACCGTCGATATGCTCGGTGATGGGATTCAAGCTCGATGCATGTCTGCCCTCGAAAACCATGGGATCATCAAGAGCATCGATGACACCACAGCGAGTGAAATACCTCTCGATCGGGAAGGGCGTGATGCTGCAAAATCAATTGTTTACCAACGCCTTGTCGCTGACAAATTAACCGTCCTCCTCAACATCAGCCAAGACGATGCTCGAGCGCTAATGGACCAAGCCACATTTGTCGTGAATCGTCAGGGGCGTGTGAAGAACGCTATCACAAAAGATGGATTGCACATCGCAAGTCCAAGGCTTGGAGACGGTGGACTTTCCCTTACAGATGATGGTGCAAAAGCACTTCACAAACTGAGAACTGCACCTGCGCCATCTACGCTCGACTCACAATTCAGGATGGCTACCGTTGGTGAGGGGCCAGCTTGGGTGGTTGTCGATGATGATGCGGAGCCGTTTGTTCGCCAAGGCCGAAATGTATTCCATGGATTTGTGCTGGCTGTTGACCCTTGGATTCGACCATCACAAACATGTTTAGTCGTGAACAAAAAGGGTGAACTGTTAGGCCATGGTCTGTCCAATGGGACAGTTGACGAATTCTGTGGGTTCAAGAAAGGCATCGCTGTCAAAACCCGGGGCGGCATCTCGCAGTAATCGAAGCACAGCACCTCCATGACGGAGGAGCATTCAAGGTCCTTCGCTTACCACACAACAGGTAAGGAGGTCTACAAGTGGTCGACGAACTCATCATCAAAACCACTGACCTCACCAAATCATACGGCCCACATGTGGCGCTTGATAAATTAAATCTGGCCGTAGAAAAGGGTGCTACGGGCCTGCTTGGACCAAACGGGGCAGGTAAATCCACGTTTTTGAAAACAATTCTTGGACTAATTCAAGCCACAGAGGGTCAAGGAACAGTTCTAGGCCATGACATTCGAACCGAGGGTGATGCCATTCGTGCACGAATTGGCTACATGCCGGAATACGACGCACTGAACCCTGACATGGACGCTATCCACCAAGTGCGCTATTCTGGTGAATTGTTGGGAATGAACCCCACTGTAGCCTTGGCTCGAGCTCATGAAACACTGCAGTATGTTGGCATTGGCGAACAGCGTTATCGAAACATTGGAAGTTTTTCGACAGGCATGAAACAGGCGACAAAATTGGCATGCGCTCTCATTCATGATCCTGAATTAATCATTGCCGATGAACCATCGAACGGACTCGATGCTCAAGCCCGCGAATACATGATTCAAACACTGACGACGACCGTGGAATCCGGCAACCGTTCGGTCTTGATGGCGTCGCACTTGATGGATGATGTTGAACGAGTTTGTGAAAATATTGTGCTGCTGCACAAAGGAAAGTTAGCCGCACAAGGTGCTATCGAGGATTTGAAAGCGATCGACCGAGAAATCGAGATTCACGTCTGGGGTGGCGCAACGCGCCTTGCTCAGGCCATGGAAGCAGACGGCCTTACTGTTCGAAGAGAAGGCCGGGTGATGAGGATCGCTCACATGGGCGAGGATACCACCACACGTATCCTCCGTTGTGCCGCTAAAACTGGCGCTCAAGTTCGCCGGATGCACGAATACGAGGCTTCACTCGAAGATCTCTTCTTGGTCATCATGGAAAATTTAGGTTATGAAATCAAAACAAGCGAAGATCTTCTCGCTTCTCCAGCTCTTGCTCGAAAGGTCGACGCACCAGCGCACATGGGAGGTGGAGGTGCATGAATGAGGAAGAGGCCATCCCCGAACAATCGATTGAGTTTGGTGCTGAAGCACCCGTGACTGGACAAGGACGGATGGAGGCCGCATGGGGGTCAAGCGAGGGCGATGAGGATCTTTCGGCGACCGAGGTTTCACAACCTACCTCAACTGGCCATGTTTTCGAGCAAGTCTACAAGCCTTGGAAAGGAACACTTAATCCTCGTTGGATGAGAAACTGGGCCATTCTTCGCCACCATCTCCTTGGAATCTTCAAAAAGGGCCACAGGCCCTGGGGGATGCCGACACGTTTGTTCATTCTGATCGTGTTCATTGCTTCGCTTAGCGATGCGGCGTTAACACTGTTATCAGGCTTGGTTGGTGACGGCACCCTCCACCAACTTTGGGGGGTAAGCCGCGATAATCTCTACGGCCATGTGCTCGGTTTCTTCCCTCGAAATGTGCTCTACTATCCAATCGTGGCTGCGCTTTTGGTCGGTAGCGTAATCTCGGAAGACCGGCAACATGGCACCTCTGCACTGTACTTCTCAAGGCCAATCACTCGTTTTGACTATGTAGGAATGAAATTTGTATCCGTAGCGTTGATTCAATCGTTTGTGGTGTTGCTCACATTGTCCCTGTACTACTTTGCCGAAATTATCGCCCTTGGACGTGGTTGGGCTTGGATCATGGACACATTCCCTTTGTTTTTAGCGGCCTTTTTGTCAGGCATGGTGCTTATTTTCACATACACAAGCATTGGCCTGTCACTGTCCAGCGTATCCAAAGGCAAGTTTTTCCCTGGAATAGGACTGTTGTCGATTGTGCTGGGGACCAAAGTTCTGGCCATCTTGGTTTCAACACTCTTTGATCGTGAAATTCTCTACCTGCTTTCGCCCTATGACTGTATGGCTCACGTGGGTCAAACGATGATTGGAACGCAACCTACCTACGACCAATATTCTTGGACATGGTCCCTTGCTTCATTAATTGCAATGAATGCCATTGCCTTGTACACCTTAAGCGCACGAGTGTCTTCAATGGAGGTGACTCGAGAGTGATGCCTGATTTTGATCAACAGGGGAAGGGCCAAACCAAGGCCTGGCAGCCCGACCTCAGCGCTCCAGCGGTGCTCTTGGAGGGAGTGTCGAAATCGTATGGGAGGATCTTCGCCCTCTCGAACATTACAATGGCCCTTAACGGTGGCGTGACTGGCATTCTTGGAATGAATGGTGCTGGAAAATCAACCATGTTCAAACTCCTGATGGGGAAGCTTAAACCTAGCCAGGGGAAAATCCGACTCTTTGGTACGGACCCTTGGAAAAACCCTGCGCCTTACGCACGAGTTGGCTTCGTACCGGAGCATGAAAAAATGTACGACTGGATGACTGCACATCAGTTTGTATCCACTTTTGCCAGACTCAACGGACTCACTCGCGCTGAAGCAATGTTGGAAGCGGACCGTGTCTTGAATTTCGTTGGTCTTGCCGATGTTGCTCACAAAAAAATTGGACAATACTCCAAAGGAATGAGGCAACGGGCAAAGATTGCTCATGCGCTTGTCAACGACCCTGAATTGATTATTCTTGATGAACCACTGCAAGGGTGTGACCCCCTCGCCCGAACAACCATCATGAATGTCATACGAGAACTCGGCCGCATGGGTCGAACTGTCATTGTGAGCAGCCATATTCTTCAGGAGATTGAACGGATCACTGAGCAAATTGTGATCCTCCATAATGGCCGTTTGCTTGCACTTGGTAACCTTCACGCCATACGTGACAAGCTGGACCAAATCCCGCACAGGATCACCATCGAGGCCGAAGATGCAAAGGCCTTGGCCAAAGATGTCATCGACATGGATGAGGTCTACGGAATCTCGTTCCCAGACATGAAAAACCTTTCAATTCAAACCCACAACTTAGGGGCAATCCATTCGAAATTACCCGCAGCGATTGTCGAAAATGGCCATCGCATTCACACGATTGATAATCCAGATGATGACCTTGCCTCCATCCTTGGCTACCTCACCTCAGGCGGTGGAATCTGATGGAATCAAGGCCGAACACCATCTATCGAGCGCTCGATCGAAAGGCCGCTGCAATCACCGAATTCACGATGCGGCAATACCGAACAAAGGCCTCGACGTGGGTTGTTCTTGGCGTTGGCCTCGTTGCTATTTCGCTTGTTCTATTGATTTATATTGACGTCATGGCAACTGGATTTGAATCGGTTGACAACGACAGAGACAGCGAAGACCCGGACAATGACGGTTATCCGACTGGTCAAGAGATCAAATATGGCACCGATCCGTACATGGACAACTCACATCCGGGGTTGCTCACACCCTCAATCGAACCCGAACCTGCTTCGAATTACATCGACGAGGACGGCTTTGACATCACCATAAGTGGCGGCGCAGATGAACAGTCAACCGGTTACGATGATGATGGCGATTGTAGGGATGCAGACCGAACAAACTCGCAAAAGGATTCGAACGACAACAACATCATTTGTGACATTTTAATTGAACGCGACCGGTTCAGTGGTGATTGGTATGCTGAAGCAGATAACTACGTCGACGAAGACCCTGACGATGCTGCATACGCAGCTGAAGCCAGCCATATGGCATTTGTTCTTGGCATTGGGAAGATGGGGTTCGTATTGCTGCTTGGGATGTTCCTACCGCTCTTTTTGGCCACTGGATTGATTCGTGAAGAGATGAACGATGGCACCATGCATTTCATGCTCTCAAAACCGATTGCCAGAACCGAAGTCTTCCTCTATCGGATCCTTGGCTACCTCGGCATTGTTTGGCCCTACTTCATTGGCCTCGGTATCATCTTTGCATTGATCTCTGGGTTCATAGGGCCAAGTGACGGTTTCTTCAGATTCCAAGACCTTGCAGTATGGCTTGCAATCGTCTTTGCTACGATGATGGCTTCCTTTGTGTATGGGATGCTATTTTGTGCTTTAGGAACGATGTGGCGGTTTGGAATCGTCCTCGCCATTCCTTTCGCCGCATGGGAACTTGGCATGTGCATTGTTTCAATGGGCGCACCCGATGCACCAATTCTTCGCTTTTCAGTCGTCGGTTGGGCCTTGATGATCGTCGACGCAGCAGCATTAATGGCATGGCCAAACATCGATATTTTCATTCTTCAAGGGCAGTTGATGGGTGACTTCGGACTGATTCATTCGACCTCCTTGGCTTTGGATTTCTTCCACTCTGAACCCGGTGTGGGAACTTCGGGGCTGATTTCAGCAGTCATAGCCACAGTCGTCTTGCTTGTGCAGGGGGCAGTGCTTTGGTTCATCGGTGGTGCAATTTTCAAAGGGAAGGAAATTGAATGACCGAAGAAATGTCTGCGTTTGCTGGCGATCTTTCTACGATGTGGAGGCTGCAAAACAGACCCCCTTTGCACCACCTCACTTGGGACTGGTGGTGGTGGTTGGTCATGCTTGAGGATCCAAATGGGAAACCAAGTGGAAAACAATTGATGGTGCTCTGGTCGACCAAAGACAATCCCCTAGTGGAAGTCAACGGCACGCCGTGGACGCCTCAGGGACGACCTGGCTTTGATGAACACGACGGTATGGCTCTCGATGGTATGGTGTGTGCGTGGTGGTTTGATGGTCAACAAATGCATGAACCAGTGATTAAGCGGATTTGTCGTATTGTAGCTATGCCAGACACGCACCCGCAATGGCCATCTCAAAGTGATGAAGTAGGTCAAGGTGGAGGCGCTGTTGTCCCGCTTTTACCTGAAGACCTAAGCATGGGTCTGAAGAGTGATCTCAGTGAATTTTGGCTGAACCTTGCAACGGACGAAGAAGCAGCACATCCTAAAGTGCCCAAGCAGATTCGACTCAAATTGACTCCATGGAACAGTGCGATGTCAACAGCAAGAGAGGCCACAGCAACCTACGCCGCAAACATGGGGTACGACATCCTTCGCTTGCATGGTACGAAGGCCACTGGCACACTTGACGATGAAGCAGTGAAAGGTACTGCATACTTCCAAAAGGTCAGTGTTCAAGCACCCTCAGTCCCGTGGTATTGGGGGGTACTCCATCTCGATGATGGATCGTATATCGATTGGTTTTTGCCCCACCTTTCATTCACCGTCACCGCACGTGACAACCGGCCTTGGAAGCGGCGTGACTTTGGCCACATTGACCTTTCACAAGGTGGACTTTTCCACGATGGGCGGCATCGAAGGAGCGAGCGATTTACACATGTCACAGTGGAGAAGGTTGGATCCACCCTCTGTGAGGGGAAACATGGCCACTCACCTGGAGCACCTCTTCCAAAATTCCATGTCAAAATGTGGAATGGCCGAACCGTGATTGAATTGACGGTTCAAGCCATCGAGCGAGCTCATTGGACGTTCAACCAACCGACCCGAGGTGGACTTACTTCGCACCTCACCTACAATGAATACCCGCTTGAACTTGAAAAATTGAGGATCATCGACGAATATGGGGTTCGTAAAGAAACGGATTACGCATGGGCACGTGGGAATGCTGAGCACTCATGGGGCTTGCTCCATTGAGCGCACTGGTTTGAATCCAGCCTTTTTGCCATCAAGGAGCGATGCATGGAGGCAAGGTCTTATTTGGGTTGTCCGAGCACCAATCGAATGGAGCGATGGCTATGAGCGATGAATCCACCTCGACCGAAACCGAAGCAGACCTTGCCACTGTGGAGGATACAAAAGCTGCAGAACAAGCAAAACTTGGGAAAAAATTCCGGATTATTGCTGGTGAAGAAATCCTTCTCACAAAGCGTCCAAGCACCTTTGCGTTCGTCAATTTATACCTCCTTGGTTTGTTGGTCTTGGCGATCCACGCCATGTTCGAGATTCGACCGGGAACGGAAAGCGAGAATTTCCTTGTCGACCTCCTCGCAACCGCCCTCTTCACAAGTGACACGTTCGGTTTGACCGCAGTCATGCTCTTTGTCACATGGATGAACCGTTTGATGAACGTCTCTACCTCGGGCCGTTGGGTGACGGTTGGGTTGCTCATCGTATCCTTGGCACCATCCGTTGCTTTAGTTGATAATCTGTTGCATTTCATCACTGGAATTTTCATGGATGAAGGCATTGGCGGTATCATTCCAGACTACCAGCCACTCCTCTTTGGTGGCGCCTTCGTAGCCATATACACGGCCTTGGTCTTCTATTACCAGCGAAGTTTCCACTATGCCATTACAAGCGATGCAATCATCTTTGAGCACAGTTTTTTGCTCTCTCGCTCACACCGACGTATTCTGTTTGATCGCATCTCCGAAGTTGTTGTAGCTCGCTCACCATTGGGCACAATGCTCGGTTTTGCAACCGTCACCGTTCTGACTGATTCTGGCGTTGGTATTGTTGAAGAATCAAATGTTCCAGTGGTGCAACATACAATCCCCGGAACTCGAGAAGGTGAAAACGATGGTGCTGCTGAAAAGGCTGGCAAGGGCTTCATCCGAACCATGGTTGGTATCATGACCTACCAACGAACCATCAGAACCGTTCGACCAGACCCAAAGCATTGCATGTACAATATCCGCAAGTGGGAGAAGGCCAAAGGGCTGCTCAATGAGATGCACAAAAAGAACAGTCAATCTCATCTTCTCAGCGATTTGAAGAAGTCAATTGTTGAGTCAACTTCTGAAGATTGAATTCATACCACTCATACGAGTGATTGAAAAGACCGAACCCCCCGGCACACATGAGGCGATGAACATGAGCGATGACGAACTACTCCAAGGCCCAATTGAAATGCTACGCAACGGCGACCTCGACGGAGCCATTGCCGACCTTGATGCAAAGATGGGTCAGCACAAAGAAAATGCACAAGTCCACCATATGTTTGCTGAATTTGCAAACATGAAAAACATGGAAGCACAAGATGACGTGATCCCAGGTGGAAAAATCATGATGGCTTACAAAAAAGCCATGCAACTGGATGAAGAGAATGAAGAATACATTGCTGATTTTGCAACATTTGCTCTTGAATGCCGACGCATCCCAGTGGCTGTCAAAGAATTCCAACGCTATGCAAAGAAGTTGGAATTGAACGACATCCCAACCGATGAAGTCCTGTTCAACGCAAGCAGAAACATCGTCGATGCGATCGAAGTTATGGATCCAACAAAGAAGAACCCAATGGTTCAACCATGGCTCAAGCAAGCACTCATCTGGGCTGTTGGCGGATTAGGATACGCACCCGAAGAAGCGGTGGAAATGCTCACTTCAGATGAGTGAGGTGTTTCTATGACGGACGGCTCAACCGTTCGTTTGGCGTTCCGCATCGGCTACTTGGGTGATGCTTACCATGGCAGCCAAATTCAGCCGGATGTCAAAACTGTACAGGGTGAGTTGATTCGGGTATTCCGCAGTCTAAGATGGCTTGACCCTTCGGATGATCAACACAACCTGGTCCTTTCCAGCAGAACTGATGCTGGCGTTCACGTGAGGGTAAATGGAGGTGTTGTTCGAATGGATCGGGAACTATGGGAAGCATTGACGCCACGAAAAATGGTTCGTGCTCTCGATGATCGTCTACCGAAGGATATCGCTTTCCTCGATGTGACTGAAGTTGATGAAACATGGAATCCACGGATGGCTGAGCATCGAGTCTACAGGTATCGCTTGGAAGGGATTGAGTTTTGGCAATATCCAGGTGATGTGTTCAACGATTGGCTCGCCATGTTTGTCGGCACCTACGACGCGAGAAACTTCGCTCGACTCGAAGAAGGAAAGAATCCGATTCGAACGATTTTATCTTGCGAGCCTTGGGTGGTCGATGGTCGTGTTGTTGGCTTCGAAATCGTAGGTGAGGCTTTTTTGTGGAACCAAGTTCGAAGAACTGCGATGGCACTCCATCGAATGTCGATTGGAGAAATCGAACCAAAAGCGGTGGAATCAGCCATAGAACACCCCGAGATTGAGGCAGATTTTGGCGTTGCACCACCAGACTGGTTGATGCTTTGGGGCGTTCACTGGGGGAACATTCCTCTCGATGACACACCTGTTGACATCCAATGTTTTTCTGCACCACCAACGGGAGTTGGAGTGGAGCGAACCATGCGAAAGCGTTGGCGTGAAGCTGCAAGGTATGAGATGAAGAGTCTCTTGCACAACGAATGGGCGCGGCTCGGAGAGTTACCAATTGTCAAACACCGTTGACCTCATTTGAGTTCAATGTGAACGGTTGCGCCGTCTTCAAGGTTGAACAGTTCTCGCAAACAAGCGCCTGCAATAATTTCGACAACATCGATATGCCGTGTCAAATCAGGAATAAGAAGGGCACATGGGATGTTTCCCTCATTGGTTTTGAATTCCGCTATGTAGGCCGTAGCCCCACCAAAAGAAACACCATCACGAAGGAAACCACGTATTCGATGTGCCTCAAACGACTCAACATCAACATTCCCAGCCGCTAAACGGTCTTCTGAAGATGCATCAAGGGTATCGATGCCAGATTTTTTCCGCAATGCAATGTATTCAACAAGATCATGCCCGTCAACCGCCACATTGAGTGTACCCGGCCAAGCCGTCTTCCCTAAAAGGGTACGGAATTGCTCTTGGTAGTGCGGTTGGGCCATGAACACATGAGCGCGCCCAAGGCCACTGCTGACCAAACCTGACAACTGCATGGGTGGGCGACGGACGCCTCCCTTTTGAGGGCATGGTCGCAGAAGCAATGACTCAGCATGATGAACCCAAAGGAACATCAAGCACGGGGCATTCACATCCAATGGAGGCGATGGTATGCCCGGCGATATGTCATGGATGGAAACTCGATATGAGGAACTCTCAGAGAAATCACTTTTGTGGGAACCACCAACCTTGGAAAGCCCAAATCAACCACGCTGTCGCATGGATGGCAAGCCTACAATCATGCTTTCTGCGAACAATTATCTGAACCTTACAACCCATCCAAAGGTCAAGCAAGCCATGCTTGACGCCACAGAAAAATATGGAGCCGGAAGCGGAAGTGTTCGAGCCATTGCAGGAACCATGGATATTCATCTGGAAGCCGAGAAAAAGGTGGCCGAATTCAAGGGCGTTGAGGCTTCATTGATCTATTCCGCTGGCTACACCGTCAATGTGGGTTTGATCCCTACACTCGTCACTGGACCGCAAGATGTCATCATCAGTGATGAACTAAATCATGGCTCAATCATTGATGGTGTTCGATTGACCAAAGCAAGCAGAGGCGTCTATGCCCACAACGACATGGGCGAATTGGAAGCCGTGCTCAAAGCCCATGAAAACGCTGAGCGAAAACTGATCATCACCGATGGTGTCTTTTCAATGGACGGTGATATTGCGCCGCTTGATGAAGTGACATCTCTTGCCGAAGAATATGGTGCAATGGTCTACGTTGATGATTGTCACGGAGAAGGTGTTCTTGGCGAGAAAGGTGCAGGCATCGTAGCCCAATTCAACCTCCAAGGCAAGGTTGATTTTGAAACCGGATCTTTTTCGAAGGCACTCGGTGTCCAAGGAGGTATTCTTGCAGGAACCGAAATGACCCGAAACCACGCCCTCAACCACTCACGCTCATGGCTGCTCTCTGGATCCCAGCCACCGGGTGTTGCAGCTGCTCAAAAGGCCGCCATTGAGGTGTTGATGGATGAACCACAACACCATGCTAAGTTGTGGGAAAATACGGATTACTTCCGTAAGGAATTACAATCACTCGGTTTCGATACCGGGGCATCTGTGACACCGATCATCCCTGTGATGTGTGGTGATTCGAGTGTTGCAAAAGCCATGACAAAAGCACTTGGCGAAGAAGGCGTGATGGCTGGAGCGATCGTGTTTCCGATGGTGGCACGGGACAAGGCTCGAATTCGAACACAAATGTCTGCAGGATTATCTCGAGATGATCTCGATGAAGTCTTACGCCTGTTTGAAAAAGTTGGGCCAGGCTTAGGCCTGATTTGAGTCACTCCTCAGCATACTCTTCGACGACAGATCGTAATTCATCATCGTCACCGGCAAGGGTTGCCGCATCTTCATTTGGTTCGGAGTGCTTTGATTCAATACCAATGAACGGATCTCGTCCATCTTCAAGCATGCACAACAATCGCCATCGAGGAGCCCATGAAAGGTGAACGTACATTGGGCCGGGCAACAACAAGAGAAGCCATACAACCCACATTGGTAGATTGACCAAATCAGTCCTTGAGATGGTTAACAGAGCCATGCCGACAAACGGCATTGGGTAGAGCAAAAGCCTTGGAGGCGTCATTGGGAATCGCTTTGACCAGCGGATGAGAAGAAGGGATGAAAAACCCAAAAGAAGACATGCAACCATCAAAATCGACGTGTGAAACACCCAATTTGCAAGCCACGCATCTGTATCATCACCTGCAAATCTGTAGGGAAGAAGGAGGGCAATTGAGACAAGCAGCCCGTAAAAGGCACCAATGTTCGCTGGATGCGAAAGCCACAATGGTAGCATAGTGAATCTACGAGAGAGGGAAGTCCCAAGCAGGGTATCTTGCTCTTGCGGGCTCAAATGCTCGAGCTTTTGACCCCATCGCGTAGGTGCCGTCACATCTGTTGGTCTGAGCAAGTGGTTTTCAATGTGAAGGGTTGATTTTCGAATAAAACTCGTTATTCACCACGAAGTTTACTCATCAGACCATCGGGTTCAATTTCAATTTCCTTCTGATCTTCCAACCACGATCTGTCAAGCAGACCAGTCTCATTGGCTTCACGTTCTCGAGCATCTTCGATGGTGTCTTCAGCACCGTTGACCGCATCTCTTAGCGCAATTGCTTGATTGATGAGGACAACCTGCTTTTTGACGCCCCGATGCGTCATTGGAAGGTCGTTAAAATGACCGATGAGCGTGTAATCCTCGTTGTCACGGACAAGGTTGGAACCTCCAATGAGTTCATCCTCTGCAAGTCGGACTCGTCCTTCACCGACATCAACCCAGCCGCCATCAGACAATCTAATCATCACTGTTGCACTTCCAATGGGGTCCTCATCCATGAATGGGTGATTCATATCGACGGCAAGAGGCACATGAAGCATGCTCGATCTCGAGTGCAATTGATAGATCAAAGCAGGAGCAGAGATTAAGCACACTGCAGCGAGGACAAACGAATCCATGGCGTTGAACACGAATGAAGCCAACAGCATGGCGACAAGACCAATGCCCAGGGAAGTAAGAAGAAAACGAATCATGAACGAACGCGCAAGCTCAAGTTCATTGAAACGCCGCAATCCTGCAGGAAGGGTTGTGCCAGACTCCTGCATGACCTCACCTTCATGCCGTCAATCTTGAACTTCACGGCCGGTTCGGACCAAGACGTAGGATTGCGCATCCAAATCCCATGTGCCAGAATCATCGCCATAGCGGTTCATTTGCTCAAGATGCCGAGCGATGTCAATGCCCCAGACGGACCCCCATTTGCCAAGTTTGGCGTTGACTTTTATGGTCAAATTGTCCACGCCGCGCTGCTTTTTTCGTTCATGATTAAGTAACAGAGCTGCGGTTTGAATCATGCCTTGAATGAACAGAATCTCATCTTCAGGAGCATGCCTTCTTTTGTGAGCGTTCCACAGGTCTTCCCAATCTTCATGAGCATGCCAATATCTCCCATGATCGAAATCTTCCAAACCCGCTTCCCATAGAGCCAATTCCTCACCATCGAGATGCGGAATCTCAGAAGTGTCGATTGCTTCGCCCATGTCGGCCCGAGAGCATCATGCTTCAAACCGCTATCGCAGAGGAAAATCATGCGGACCTTTCAAGAACAGTTCAGCAGGCTTACACCCCGTAGGGGTGTGAGCAATGGTCGAATTACCGCAGGGCGATGTCACGGAAGTACGCCGTGGTGACCGCGATGCGCTCCGCCTTCTCTCCGCTGATATGGCCAAGTTGTCAACCACTGGTTTCATTCGAACCGAGCGTAAACCAAAGGACAAAATGCCACGTGTAGGACACATTCTCTTCATTGAAGGGCATCCGAGCCTTGCCATCCATGAAGGCGAAGCAATCGTATTTGGACTCGAAGCGTTGCTGGAAATCGAAGACGATGCCATACCCCTCGAAACACTGATCGCCATTCACGAACTTCCTGCCGCAGATGCGCAACGGATACGGCACCTTCACACCAACGCACACCTCAACCTCGAAGTGGCGGACACCTCACAAGGGGGCGACGAACGTTGGTGGTCCAATGTCAAACTCAGACCAGGGAGTTGGCGCCGTGAAGAACGCTTGCCCGAACTTGAGGTGAGTGTTGAAGCACCAGAGGCAGTTCGCCAGAAAAGCAAGGCCTACATGCAACGCTACGAAGGGCTCGAACGAATGATTCACCCAGGTGATGCCTTGGTATTGGATGCTCAAGACCCAACTTCGATGTT
>Ga0208277_1000805_pt1 | contig 18440 bp, 14 predicted proteins | sample ETNtaG_5_FD_185782 | JGI IMG/M metagenome (GOLD analysis project Ga0208277, IMG submission 185782) | Marine microbial and viral communities from oxygen minimum zone, Eastern Pacific Ocean - ETNP201406SV205 (SPAdes) (version 2) | ecosystem: Environmental > Aquatic > Marine > Oceanic ...
CGTTGATCTCGCAACTCTTCCTGCTCGAGCTCGAGCGCGCGCGCGTCTCGCTCCATCGTGCTCAAGTATTCCCCCGCCGCTCGTTTCTCAGCCTCTAATTTCAACGCTCGCTCTCGCGCCACCTGCGCCGCCGCCGGTAACACCGCCTTCCTCTCCGCCACTCGCACCCGTCGACTCATCTCTTTCACCGCGTTCGCCACGTGTTCCTCTCGTCCCGCTCTCGTTTTTTGAATCTCTTCAAAGTGTTCCGCGATCGCTCGCACTCGTTTCCCATCTTCATCGCTCGCGTATATCTTCGTCATCTCTCGCACGAGATCGTAACACTCTCGAAACGCCGCTTCCGCCCCATCGACGTCCATCGCGTCGTCGTCGTCGTCGTCGTCGTCGTCGTCGTCGTCGTCGTCCGCGCGACTCCCTCTGTCGACGAACGGACACTTGCGTCTCGCTGTCAACGGTGTTTTTCGTTATCATCCAATGAAAAATCTCTCTTTGTGATTGTACGATAGTATTAGTCTTGTTCGTTTCATAGTATATCCCGTGTGTCCGGTCAAGTCGAGTCGAGTCGCCCCCGCGCTCGTCCTCGTCCTCGTCGCGCCGCCGGGCGGAACCGAGCGCGCGCCGCGCGAGACGACGACGAGGAGGAGAGATGGGAGGACGGATGCGCGAGGACGAGGACGAGGACGAGGACGAGGACGAGGACGATCGCGCGAACGCGATGGGGTCGGAATCGGACGAATCCGGGGATTCGGAATCGCACGGTGAGGCGAGCGGGTCGGCGTCCTCGAGCGAAGGCTTCGATGACGACGCGTTCGTCGTCGACGAGGAGGAGAGCGAGGAAGAGGACGAGGAGGAGGAGGAGGAGGAGGAGAGCGAGGAAGAGGACGCGCTCGAGAGACCGCCGTCGAATCAAATGATGGGGATGTCGCGCGCGTTTCAGTCCTTGGTGGGCGACGGCGAGGAGGCGACGGAGATGTTACCTAAATCTAGGAAACAACTCGTAGACGGATTAGAGGCGAGAGTTGAGGAGAAAGAGCGCAGGGCTAATAAGCGCGCGAAGATTGAGCTCAAGCATCGCGGCCACGTCAAACCACAACCTCGCGGTCAAAATATAGAGAGCGACATGCTCGAGCGTAGACTCCATAACACAGCCACGAAGGGCGTGGTGCGCCTGTTTAAGGCTGTTTGCAAGGCCCAAGAAGACGCTGAGAAGGCAAAGACGATGAGGAGAAAGGATGCGTTAATTTCGAAGAGCAAATTCCTCGAGGAGTTGAGAGGAAGCACCAAGTCGACCGACGCCGAGGAGACGACGAACAAGGCGAGCTTCCTCCGGGACGACTTTATGCTCGGAGGAAACAAGATGAAGGACTGGGAGAAAGAGCAAGAAGTAGCACCGAGAGATCTGGAGTATGAAGAAGGTGATGATGACGTATTCTAGCCAGCTAGTGCGCGTTCCGTGATCTTGTGAATATGACGAGTGTCGTACATGTAAATCAACACGTTTTTACATCGTAGTGACCTAGCGCTACACTCTCCTAAGCTACTTCATTAGTAGCAACTTCATTAGTATCAACCTTTTGCAACTCAGCTATACCATGTGCGAAGTGACATTTGTCACCGTACATGCATGAACCATCTTTTTGCCACAGTGCGCAAATCTTTGTTTTGCAAGGCCTCGGCGGTTTGGTATCGCGCTTTTTAACTTTCCCGACGGCGAGGCGATGGTATATGAGCTCTTTCGCTCTTTGCACGTCGAACGGAGACCCGACGAGTCGACAGAGTCTATCTCCATCGGAATTCGTGTACTCAGCGCTTAGCATGGAAACCTTCGCTCCCGAAGCCGCGCTGACTTGGGCAATGCTCGAGCCCGCTTTTCCGACAATCGCACCAACCTGGGACTGCGGAACGGGAACGAGGACGGCTTTACCGAATCCTTGGTGTGTTTCAAGATTCTCCATCGTCCCATCGCCATTCAAATCGTCCGATCGCAATTCTCCCTTGCCGTGCGCGAAAGAACAGCGATCGCCGAATCTGCACCCCTCGGGAGACTGAAAGTTTCGACACAGTCTCGTCTTCATCTTTTCGTTCGCTTGCGCCACCCCGTACGCATTCGTGGTGTACACGTACGGCAATGGCGCCGGTCTCGCTGGAACTGGTAATCCAGGTCTATACGTGTGTAGATAGTGACACTCGTCGCCGTACGCGCACCCGTGAATGCTGAAAAATTTCACGCACAATTTGTCTGACTTACCCGTCTGTTCCGCGTCGGACCCTCGCGCGGATTCATCCACCCCCGACATCATCGACGCGGTCGCGACCGAATCATCGGATCCACCCCGTTTCGCCATCGTCCCGCCGCTCGTCGTCTCGACTCGGACGACCGCACCGACCGCGCCCTGTCGTTCGTTCGAGCCTCAACACCACCCGCCCCCCGCCGCGCCCCCCGCGCCTCGCTTCGCCACCGAATCCTCCGCGTCGCGCGTCGTCGGACCGATTCGATCGTCGCGCGCCGCACCACCCGCGCACACCCCGCGTCGATGTGCGGTCCGTCCACCGCCCCTCGCACGCATCGCCATCGTCGCCATCATTCATTCATCATCCAGCATTCGCATTCGCATTCGCTTTCGTATTCATTCATTCATTCGCATCCCCGATCGATCGCGTCGTCCCCGGTGACGACCTCGTGTGTGCTGTGCACACATGACATGACGTTCGATGATCGATTTCACGCATACCACACTACGTGTACTTGTATGTAAATGTATCGATACATACAGGTGGTAGGGTTTAGTAACCACCCCTCGATCGCCTCGATCCCGCCCCGTCGGCGACGTTCATTTATTTTTCATTCACTCGGTCGGTCGCCCCGCCCGTCCTCGATCGATCGATCGATCGGTCGTTATCCAGACGGACGGACGGTGGACGCGATGGGTGAGGAGATGGGAAGACGTCGCGTCGCGCGCGTCGGGAGAGGGTGGCGCGCCCGCGTGTCGCGCGCGGTGCGAGAGACGTGAGAGAGGAGAGGGAACGACCGCACCGCTCGTGACACGCGAGTAGGATGGGGTATCGCGATCCCCCGCCGTGGGTGTTCGAGGGAAAGGCGCTGTATCAGTTGAACCTGGTGCGCACGGAGGATGCGCGCGCGCACGTGCCGAAAGATTTGCGTCTGGTGGAGTGCTTCGGGTACACTCTGGGTGGGTTGTACGTGGCGAGATACGACGAATCGCCGTGCGGGAAATTGGACGAGGTGGTGGTCTTGGGAGGGTTGGTGTGGAATCCACCCACGTCGTGCGCGTGGGCGAGTCGGGTGTACGTGGACAGCGCCGAGGCGCGAGCGCACGGCATTCGCACGTGCGGATTACCGTCTCGGGTGGCGACGTTTAAAGAGGAGAGGGGGGCGGAGAAGAGCGGTAGCGAAGAGAAGAGACGTAGAAAGAAGAAGAACTCGTGGTGGTTCGGTGGGAAAGGAGACGATCGCGGGGACGCGGTGTCGATCGTTGATTCGAAAGAACGCGTGTGTCGACTCGCTTTTCCGGCGACGCCAAAGCTCAAGGGGCCGCGGATTTCAATGTTCTTACCGAGTTTCAGCGGTAGGACGAAACTGATTCCAGATTTATTAAAGTATTCGTTGCAAATGCGCGCGAATATTCGATTGAGTGCGCCCATAAAAGTTGAAACTTCGCTGGATTCCAAGAGAGGTTCCATCGCAAACGTTCTCAAAGGCAAGCCGCTCGTGTGCATAGCTTTTGACAACATGCGAATGGATGTCGGAGCACCGCAAAAGGTTAAGATGATAGATAGCAAGTAATATCAAAACACAAAAAGCAAAAATGAATTGAAATAATTATTCGCAAGTTTACTATACAAATCGGGTCTCAATTCACGTCAGATCGCAAGAGATGTCCGCGTGTGTGCCTGACGTCGCACGCGCAATCGAGGTGCTTCTGTCCAGGGTATCGATCGTTAACTCGTTTAACGTCTAGATGCGTCGCCACGTCACCGTTCATCGTTCACGCGTTGAAACGTGACCGAGAGATGACGTGTGCGGCTCAGGCGGCGCGGGGGGGGTGAAGAAGAACAAGGGGCCGGCTGGCGTCTTTAACAAGCCGGAACCGTCTCTGTTTACAAGGCTAAAGGAATAAGGAATGGAACAATGGAGGCGGGGGAACTAATTTTGAGCACCGACTGTCTCTTTCTTTTCGTCTTTTTGGGGCCTCTTCATCACCACGTCCTTGGTCGGAGCCTCGCTCGCGCCCAACACGCCTTCGATGACGCGTCGGTACTTGCTCTTCATCTTGACGCCGCTCAAGGTTTCAATGCGCTCCTTTTCGTAAAAGATCTGAGTCATCGGCGTCCCGGTCACTCCCGCGGCCTCGGCGATTTCGGGATCAGCCGCGATATCTATTTCGACGTAGTGAACCTGGTCCTCGAATTCCGTCACAACTTTATCCAGCATCGGTTTCAAGCGACGACACGGCCCGCACGTCGGTGCCGAGTACATCACCAAAATGACACGGTCAGACTCGTGGTACAGTTTTCTGAGAGCAAATTGGCCCTTGTGTTTGGTGACGTTGATATCGAAGGTATCTTCATCCTCGGGCACGATCGCTTCAGAGTCTCGCTCCGCGGTCTTCGGTTGCTGCGTTTGTTTTGGTTGATGACGCTCGACGACGAGGTTGTTTTCGGTGAGGTAACGCTCCACCGAGATGGCCGCCATGCACCCAGATCCGGCCGCCGTGATCGCCTGACGATATTCTTGATCGTGAAGATCCCCCGCGGAGAAGACACCTTCGACGGACGTCTTCGCACCCTCGTTCACGACGACGTATCCGCCTTGATCGAGTTGAATCTGGCCGTCGAAGATCGTGCTGTTCGGGGTGTGCCCAATGCCGTAAAACAATCCCTTCACTTGGAGTCTGCTCTCATCTCCGGTTTCCGTATTCCGAAGTTTAAGACCTCCTAGATTACCCTTACTATTCGGAGTACCGTCGACGCATTCCGTGTTGTAATGCACGGTGATCCCCTTGTGCTTGAGGACTCTGTCTTGCATCGCCTTGCTGGCGCGCATCTTGGACGAGCGCACGAGCAAGTGGACGTGCTTGGCGTATTTCGTGAGGTACACCGCCTCTTCCGTGGCGGTATCGCCTCCACCGACGACGGCCACTTCTTCACCCTTGAAAATCGGGCTCGCACCGTCGCAAATCGCGCACGCGCTTATGCCCCGACTCCACAGCGTCTTTTCGGCGGGTATTCCGAGTCTTCGCGCCGTGGCGCCGGTGGCCACGATGACGCTGTTCGCCTTCACCGTTCGTTCGGACGACGACACCGTGAACGGTCGCGACGTAAAGTCCACCTCGACGACGTCTTCGCTATGCATCACCGCGCCCCAACGCTCCGCTTGTTTGCGCATCTTGTCCATCAAGTCTGGCCCCGTCACGCCTTCGGGGAAACCTGGAAAGTTTTCCACCTCCGTCGTCGTCATGAGCTGCCCTCCCGGCACACCGCCGGCTTGAAATCCCTCAAACACGAACGGTCGCAGATTCGCCCTCCCCGCGTAGATGGCCGCGGTGTACCCCGCCGGTCCCGACCCTATGATGACGCAGTTCTCCACCTCATCGACGCCGTCCGCGTCACGCGCGCTCGACGCCCTCGTCCTCGTCCTCGTCCCTCCCCGTCCACCGCCGCGAGTGGTCGCACACCGTCGTTGTCTCCATCCTCCGCGCGCATCCCTTTCATCGCACACCACCGCCGCTCTCCCCGTCGTCGTCGCCATCATCGTCGTCATCATCACCCCGCGCGCACCCCTTCGCGACGCGCTGTCGCGTCGAGCGCGAGGAGAGGGGACGATCGGATTCGATCGAGATCGGATTCGATTCGAGGGCGTGGGGCGTGAGGCGTTTCATGTGCGTACTGTACACACATGTAAGCTATGAAATGAACACGATGATGACGGATACGAAAACATAAAAGTGAATTAATTAAATGTCCGACGCCGCGTCTTTGGACTCGCGCCGGGGGTGCCGTCTCTAAACCCTCACCGATCGGTTTTTTATGTGTGTGGTGACATAGTGCGTGAGGTTCTACAATAGGGTAGATGGAGCGAGACATGCGCTCGGACTCGTTTCTCTTTTTCTCTTCGGTCGCCCGCCCGGTCGGTCGTTCGCCCGGTCGCCCGGTCGTTCGCCCGGTCGGTCGCCCGGTCGTTTGAGTGGAGAGCGAGGGAGATGACGGAGGCGCGCGAGGCGTCGTCGCGAGCGAGAGTGCGAGCGAACGAGATGGCGGAGATTGAGACGACGTATCAAGTCATCAAATATGAGGTGGGGACGAGCGTGGACGTCGGCGCGAGAGCGACGGAGGATGGGTGGATGGGTGGCTGGATGAGTGGCGAGATGAGTGGCGAGAGGATGATGTTGGGATGGATGAAGACGACACGGGGCGGAAGAACGCGAGGCTGGAGAGACTGACGATACCGTGCGATTGTGCGCATCGTCGCAGGACTGTGAGGTGAACGATTACGTCATCATCGAGAGCGGGGAAGAGGAGAAATGGCAGGGACAGGTGAGGCGGCGAACCGACGCGCTCGAGACGCTCGGACGCGACAAACTGCGAGCGCGCGAAAGACTGACCTTTCGTATCATCCGCACAGATCAAGGCAAAGAGAAATGGCAAGCTTTGCGTGCGATGGCTTCGTCCGTGGGAACCGAAGACGGATGAGGAGGTATGCGCGTCGCCGCGTCGCCGCGCTCCGTCTTCCCATTCAAATGCAACGAGTAGTTCACTGACCGATGGAATCGTCCACCTTCTTCCGACGCGATAGGATTGCGGGCAAACGGGTTTGTACGATTGGGATCCGTATGATCCGTGCGATATTGACGTCGAAACCTTGATTGAAATCGGTCCCAAACTTTTTCACAAGGTGCGAAGAAAAACATAGAGTAGTTTGACTCGCGCGGTGACGAGCGAGACGGGTGTAAGGATCGCGTCGAGATATAATGACTAACACGGGATAATGTGAGTAACAGGCGCGGCGTCCCAATTTTGAACCCATTGGGAAAGTTTTCTGCTTGAGCACGACGTGTAACGGTCGGTGCGTGGCGCCTCCGGAGAAGCGGAAAGTCTCAGTCAAGACAGAACCTGGGGTCGCTGTCAAGAGGCCGCGTGGCCCCACGGTGTTCCCGCCCGACGCAGTTGAATGGGAAACGAACGTTGTGGGAGAATGCAAGCCGTGTGACCTCGAAAACCATCCTTTCGAGTACGTCACCAAGGTACGTTTTGGTCCAAAGCGACGCGACGACTCACTCACTCACTTGAATCACCAGAGAATCATGGACGACGAAACGGAGACCCGTCCGGAATCCGTGCGAGAGTGCTATTCTTCACAAATATACAAAGCAATCAAGGTGCGTGATGAACGCGAGATTCTTTCTTTGAAGTTGCAAATTAATTAATTATTTCACAGCACCGTTTACCCGGTATCACGAAAGTGCCTCACAGCGTCAACGCCGGAGATTCTGCGGGGGAAGCTATTTTGGTACGCAAAATAATTTAACTCGGATGTGTGCACATTTGACGTTCGAAACTCGACGCAGACGGGCAGAATCATTCATCCACTTGCCGTGAAAAATATTCCAAATAAAGGCTACGGTATTTTCGCGTGTGACAAGATTCCAAAGGGGGCTTTCATCTGCGAATACATCGGGTGCGTCTCTAAACATGGTTACTTGCACTTCAGAATGATTTAAGGTTTCTTTCAGGGAGATCGTCGATAAGACCGAGGCGAAAAAGAGGGAGGAACAGTACATTCAGAAAAGGTTCGAATTAATTAATTGTTTATGAATGTTGACTTTATTAACTTTTGACCTCTGTTTTTTCGGAATTTATAGCCAATTCTTCTTGCACGACGTCCATGGTAAGTTTAAACCAGAACTCTCACGGCTCATAGTCGCAAGAGATAGTAGCATCGAGTTACAAATATTTATTAACAAATTAATTTGCACAGGGTTGAGGAACCACGAGTCGTTCGGTGCATACACCTTAGACACCACAAACAAAGGGAATGTCGGGAGAATGATCAATCACAGTTGTGAGCCAAACGCATCCACGATCGAGCTACTCACGCCAGTGGAATTTTCACCTGTACGTTTTCTGACCTTGTGAATTATTTTTTTCTGATCATTAATTATTTCAAACTTCTAGATTGTGCAGCAGCAGTTTTAAGTCGTTCCCCGAATCGTGTTCATAGCCATCACGGACATCGAGGTACGTGGCTGCTTCGAAGCTGGCGATTCTTTTGGCGTCATTGCTCCAAGTTGACGAAGACTTTCCTCGCGTGCGCAAAATTAAATTTATTAACTGTGTGTACTTTGTAGGCGGGAGAGGAAATTTGCATAGACTACTGCTACTGCCCGCGACGGCAGCCAGATCAAATGCGCAGAATGCTCAAATGCTTCTGCGGAAAGCCATCATGCAGGGTACGATGATTGTCCGTCTTTGTTATGCATCATCGGCTGACCTGGACTCTTTCTCGCAGGACTGGGTATTCTGAAGACAGTCGCGTGACGTTGTCTCTCAATAGGTGGGCAAAGTATCCCACAGCTGGTAGCCACTCGAGCACTTGTAAACGAAAAGCTAGAACGATCTAAAGCCTCGTGCGCTGTCTACTCGACGCTCTCCATCTTTCTTTCACCAATCTCAGGCGCTGGTTCAGCTTTGGTTGGCGGTGGACAGGGGGGGCGAGCCACGACTCGAACGGTATAGTTCGGCGCCACAGAGCACGCGCGTCGCGCTTTCTCTCGTCGCGCGTGAAAAATTCCGCATGGACAAGGTTGCGGCAGAGCGCGCAGAGCGCCTGCGAGCCATGCGTGAGGCGGCGACGTCCGCCAAGACGCAGGAGAACGCGACGGAATCCTCGAGCGCAACTCTCCCGCAACCTTTCGCGGATTCGGAGGATGGCAACACCCGAGCTCCTGGGTTTTATACAGAAGCTGGAAGCCAAGCGAGCGCGAACGATGCGCGCACGCTCTTCGAAGCGCGGAAACCGCCTCCTCCGCCGCCTCCTCCACCGCCACCGCGCTGGTTACAAGACCAGCGCCCGCCGTCCCAAGGCGGCGGTTGCGGCGTCTCTCGCGGGCGTAAAGCTCCGCGAGTGGGAGGCGTTCGCCACGACCAAAAGCCTTTCAACGCGAGTGTTTATTACAAGGTATGCTCACGAGCGTCGCCCTCGTTCGACTCGATGCGCGGATTCAAAAGACTGAACACGGACTGACCCGACCGCTCGCGTGCGTGCCTCTCGCGCAGCCGACGATGTGCGTCGACCCGTGGATAGCGCTCGAACGAAACTCCTAGTCAGAGCCGTACCGGCGATAGAACGTAGCGATATAGCGTTAGAATCGATGAATTGTGCCCGATCGACGACCCACGTCGCGCTCTTTGAGCGTGTATCGTTGAATTTGAGCGTGTATCGTTGCGTAGTGCGAGCGAATGTCTGTCAACATCATCATCATTCAATTCATCTCGAGGACGCCACAGGTCGACCGCGCGTGATGGGCGCCGCCGCGGCGGCCGACGACGAGCCGGTCGTCGACTTTAACGAGACCCTCCGTCGAGCCGTCGAGCTCAAGGCGCGACGACTCGCCGAGACTCGCGCCGAGTACGAAGCCGCGCCTCGCTTCGTCAAGGACACGCTCACGACCGACCGCGACGAAAAATACGTCGCACTTCGCGCGGACACCGTCGACGCGCGCGTGGCGTTCGCCGAAGATGTCATCGAGCGAGCGAACGAAGCCGCTCGCGGTGGATTGTACGACGACGCGCTCGAGGGGTGCACGGATGCCTTGGCGGCGTTTTGTTACTTTGAGCGACCGCCCGGCGTGGAGAGCACGGCGGAGGTGACGTACGTCGATCATCTGAGTCAGGGATCGATCGAGGGTGCGAAAATGGTGAAAAGAATCATGTTAAACGCTTCGGCGTGTTTGATGAACGCGGACTTGGGGAAGAACGCGAGTGAGATTGAGTGGGCGACGACGCAGGCGCTGCGCGCGGACGCCGCGAGTGCGGTGGCGCACTACCGTCGAGGATGCGCTCGAGCCACGATGGTCGATGAACACGCGATGGAGAAAGCTTTAGACGATTTTAGACGCGCGGTCGCGCTCGATCCGGACGAAAAACGGTATGCACGCGCGTTATCGGAGTGCGCAAGACGAGTTGCGGCGGCGAAATCTGCGAGTCGGGCAATGTTCGGGAAGATTTTCTCGAGCGACAAGGCCATTTACGACGGCATCGACGAGTCTGAGGACGCGCACGTGTTGACCAAACGAAAATGCAACGCGGAGGATGAGGTCGCGCGCGTGCTTCGCGACGAGTCCCTCAAATCGAAAGCTCGAGAGATGGGCTTTGACGTCGACAGCGAGGCGTTTCAGAGTGAATTCGCGGCGCTCATTCGGAAAGAAATCGACTCCAATATTCACCGTGAAACGAGGACATTCGGTCTGAAATCGTGTGTCGAGTGGATATCGCGCGCGTTCGGGTTCGTCGATATCGGTGAAGCCGGTACGAGGTCCGAGTCGAGCGACTTTCGCGCATCGTCTTCGCGACTCGTCGTCTACGCGTCTGCGGCGATACTCGTGGCTCGCTTGACGTACGTCGTCTACGCCCTCTTGACGAAACAATCACTCGAGAGCGTTCGAGTGCGCGCGTGACCGCACGGATCGAGCTCGCTCGCCGAGCTCTGTAGAGATTTATTTGTATTCATAATAGAACGCCACTTCTCGACGCTCGAGGTCCATGTCTTCTCCCGTCGTCGCGCCGACCGGTCGCGCGTCGACGACCGCGCGCGCCGCTCCCACCCCAGGCCCGTCGTCGGGCCGTAAACGTCGACGTCGACGCAGGTCGCCGAAAAAGCGCCGGGACGGATTCATCACCGAGACTTCCCTGAACGACGACGACGCGCGAGGATTGCGCGAACCGGGCCCGAGCGTGGACGCTCAAACCTTACCGGGACTCGTCGTGTACGACTTAGACGACACGGTGTGGTTCCCGGAGCTCTACATGATCGCCGGCGCCCCGTTCACCAAGCTCCGCGGGAACGCCGTCGAGGACGTCATGGGCGACGTCCTGCGCGTCTACTCCGCGGCGAGACGGTCCATCGCGCAGGTGTACGCGCACGACGCCTTCAGGCGAAGAGGGACGAAAATAGCCGTCGCATCTCGCACGCATCGAGGGAAATGGGCGCGTGAACTCATGGAGATGTTTGAAGTCATCGAAGACGACGCCGGCGGCGTCTCGCTCGCCGACGCCGCGCCGTTGGTGGACATCGCGTCCGGGACGAAGACGAAACATTTTCAAAGATTGCGCGAACGCACGGGCGTCGCGTACGCTGACATGTTATTTTTTGATAACGAGCGCGTGAACGTGGACGAAGTCGCTCGCATGGGCGTGCGGTGCGTCCACTGTCCCGGCGGTTTATCCGCCGAGGCCCACAACCGAGGCTTGCGCTTATTCGTCGACGACACCGTTCCGGAGCGCGTCGACGACGCGTCGAGCGTCTAGGCGCGCACGAGACCGCATCGATGTCATCCACGCGCGCCTTCTTTGTAATAGTATTGTAATAGTATTGTATTCGGTGTACGTGTACGCGAATGAATGCAATGCATGAATGACGTGCACGCATGCATGGAATACGTCTTCGCCGCCTCAGTGGTCGGCCCGCGGCCCGACGCCGCTGGTGCGCCGTCATGCTTCGCATGTTCACCCGAAAGGGGAAGGAGAACCGGGAGGTGGACGGAGCGAGAAGACGTTCGTCCGGAAAGCGGGGAGAAGGGCGTCGAGGCGGCGACGGCGACGAGGATTACGACGACGATTTCGACGACGATTTCAACGACGATGGATTCGATGATGATGACTTTAACGGGGACGGCGACGACGCCGGGGAGGCGCGATTCGATCAGTACGAGGGACAAACGTTTGAAGACCTCGGTGTCACCGCGTGGGCGCGCGAAAAGTACGGACGACGCACGTTCGCCCCGGAATCGGGAGTGGTGAAATCGGCGGCGGAGGGATTTTTGGCGAGAAAAGCGTGCGGGGATGATTTACACGCGCCGACGGCGCACGCGACGGGGTTCAACGCGCATACGACGCCTGAAAATGATTTACAATTGGATTTTGCGTACGGGTATCGCGGACACGACACGTCGTCGAACGGCGTGTACAACGTCGACGGGAAAATCGTGTACGCGACGGCGGCGACGGGCATCGTGTACGACGGGGACGAGCACGTCCAAGATTTTTTTACGTTTCACAGCGACGATATACTGTGTATGTCTTTACATCCGGACATGGACTTGATCGCCACGGGGCAGGTGGGACGGGACCCAGTCGTGTGCATTTGGAGCACGAAGACGCACGAAATGATATCAGAGTTGAGAGGTTACCATCAGCGCGCGGTGACGAGCCTCAGCTTCGATGCGACGGGGAAATTTTTGGTAACGGTGGGCTTAGATGACGAGCACTCCATCGCTGTGTACGATTGGGAAAACAAAAAGGTCCTCGCAAACTCAAAAGGTGATACGCGCAGAATCTTTGGGTGCGCGTACAATCCGCACGACGGCCGAATAGTGACGGTCGGTGAAAGTCACATCAAGTTTTGGATAATGGAAAACGGGTATTTGAACGGCAAGAACGGTGTGTATGGGAGAGTGGGAAAACGTTCCACCTTCTTATCGATTGCTTTTGGAGAAGACGGAAGTACCTTCACCGGAACGCAAACGGGGAGCGTGTATCAATGGGCCGACGGTGGAGAAGAATGTATACAAAAGATTGAAGCAGTGCATCAGGGTCCGATTTATGATATGTTCGTCACCGAGGATTACGTCATCACCGGAGGGAAAGACGGGAAAATCCAATTCTTCACACAGTACATGGAGCCTGTGTTCACGATTGATATGTGTAAAGTAGCGGAAAGCATTGTAGACGAGCAGGGTAAGCCGGTGTGTTATTACGATGGGGGCGCCCCGTGTGTCAAATCACTCTTTTTGTCCGGCGTTCAACTCTTAGTCGGTACGGCGACTGGGGAATTGTATGAATTCGATCTTAGCACTGAAGACGCATGGAAGAGAAATAGGCGCATCATCACCCAAGGTCACGCCAGCGCGATAGATGTATCGACGAAGACTCACAGCGCTGAACTCTGGGGATTGGATTGCCACCCATCAAAGGCAAAGTTCATCACAGCCGGTGACGATAAGACGGTGCGGACGTATGACATGTACCTTAGAAGGCAGTTGAGTGTTCGAAATGTTTCCAGCCGCACGCGCTCTTGCGCTTACAGCCCGGATGGTAAACTGATCGCTGTCGGTTTTTACGGTGGTGGTTTCCTGGTTTACGATGAAAAATCAGGAAGCGAAATCGTCGCAAAGAAGCACCGTCGCTCGATTATCAGTGATGTGAAGTTCAGTCCAGATGGTAGGTGGTTAGCGGTGGCGAGCCACGACTTTTTCATAGACATATATGACTCCTCGAGCGATTTCAAGCGAGCAGGTGTGTGTAAGGGCCACGGTGCGCCGGTGACACACATAGATTGGAGCGAGGACAGTAAATACTTGCAAAGCAATTCGCAGGATTTTGAACTTCTGTTTTGGGAAATTCCAACGTGTGAACTGATTGAGTTTTCGGCGGCTTTGAAAGACGTTCGATGGGCAACCTGGACATGCATAGCGGGATGGCCCGTGCAGGGTGTTTGGCCAAAGCACAGTGACGGCACCGATGTGAACAGTTGTGCGAGAACTCGTGATGGAAGGGCCGTCGCTACGGCTAATGAAGACGGCATTGTTCGTTTTTTCAGATATCCTTGCGACGTTGGTCGAGGGGATCACCGTACTTATGTGGGCCATAGCATTCACGTGACAAAATGTTGCTTTAGTTACAATGACGAATTCTTGATTACAATCGGTGGTGAAGATCGAACTATTCTCCAGTGGAGGCACTATGAACCTGATGAAGGGGACGAAGAAATGACGAGCGATGTCGAAGAAGAAATTTTCTCAGCCGTGGACGATTATGAAGAAGCGAATCAGTCGAGCGTGATGACACAAATGGTTTTCATCGGTCACGTGGGCGGAGTTCCTCAGTACGTGCCCGCGAGCGTGCAGAATATGGTTCCGTCAAGGGACATTCCAGCGAATTCTGGATTGGATCCCGGAAGCCGTTCCGCTTTCCTCCCGTGCGCCGGAAGTATTTTTGCGCCCGACGATTACGTTCGTGACATGGATATTCTCAAAGCGCCCATGGAATCTGTGATACTGGAGTGTGCGCATGGTTACCGTGCTCACGACTCGAGACGCAATTTATTCTACACAGCGCTCGGGGATGTTGTCTATCCGACTGCCGGCTTGGGAGTGGTTTACAACAGACAAGCGCACTCGCAGCTCTTCATGACGACGAATCCGGCGGCGAATCAAATTCAGGGACACACGGATGACATCACATGCATAGCCAGGCATCCAAACGGTCTCGTCTTTGCCAGTGGTGAAGTTGGTAAAAATCCAAAAATAATCGTATGGAGCGCCAACGCTCTGTCGAAACCCGTCATGGTGATTCAAGGTTATTTCAAGAAGGCTGTCGTCGCGGCTACTTTTTCACGCGATGGCTCCAAATTATGTGCAGTGGACTGTGATTTCGATCACAAGATCGGGGTGTACAACTGGCAGACTGGGGAACTTCTCTCTCGTTGCAGCGGGAGTCCAGAAAAAATTGTCGCCATAGAGTGGTCCCCGTTTCAGGATTACATGGTCACCATGGGGGTGAAACATTGCATGTTTTGGTCCACGGAGCCTTTGAAAGGACGGAAAGCGGTCTTTTCAAAGCGCGGGACGATTCAAACGAGTCTGTGCTGTAGCTTCCCCGGCGCCGATACAACCGTTGTGGGAACTCAGGATGGATCTCTGTACTTGTTTCGTGGATACCAACTCGGCACGAATGCGCACAGAGTTCACAAAGTCACACATTCCGTTGTCGCCACGCGTGATTCCTTAATTTCCGCTGGCTCCGAAGGTGTCGTGAAATTCTGGACGGCGGACTTACGGATGTTACTGAGAAGCGTGGACCTCCAATATCCCAACATTCGGTCCACGTGCATCAAGTCGATGCATTTACTCGGTAAAATGTTGCTTCTCGGTGCGCGATCGGGCGAAGTGTACGAAATGAACACCACTTCATATTCGTACAATTTACTCTTCCAAGGTCACGGTTACGGTACAATCTGGGGCCTCGACACACACCCGAGCGACCACCGAATATGCACCGTCGGGGACGACGGAACGATTCGACTCTGGGACGTTCCTTCGAGACGGATGATCATGTCTCGCGATCTGGGTGCGCAAGGACGGTCGGTCGCCTATCATCCAGACGGTACGCAAGTCTCCGTCGGTCTCGCCGGTGGAGGAATCGTCGTCCTGAGCTCTGATTCGTTAGACACCGTGCACCTGCGCAAAGATCGCGACCAACCCGTTGGCGCGTTGAAATACAGTCCGGATGGACAGTACCTCGCCGTTGGTTCTGATGAAAACACCATCGACATCTATGATATTTCAAAGCAATACGCGCGCATCGGCGTCTGTAAAGGTCACAGCACCAAGGTGGCCCAGTTGGACTGGTCCACCGACAGCGCGTTGTTACAATCCGCGAGTTCAAACCACGAGCTCTTGTTTTGGGAAATGCCGACGGGCACGCAGGCGAAATTCCCTCATGACTTGCGAAACGTCGATTGGTTCACGTGGTCCTCCGTCGTCGGATGGCCCGTCCAAGGGATCATCCCTCCGACGTCCGCTCCCGCCGATGTGACGTGCTGCGACCGCTCGCACACGCGCACCGCCGTCGCCGCGGGCGACGCGCGCGGCGTCGTTCGCGTCTACCAATACCCGTGCCACCGCGGCGCCACATCTCGCTGTTTCGGCGCGCACACGGGCACCATCACGCAGTGCAAATTCCTCTTCGACGATTCTTATCTCATCACCGTCGGTGCGGACATGACGATTTGTCAATGGAGAGTCGTCCTCGGCGGCGGCGCCGTCGAGGACGCGTCTCGCTCGCAGGCGCCCCGCGGAGACTTTGCGCGACTCTCCCTCGGTCCTCGATGATTCCCTTCCCACCCTCGCGCGCGTTTCAAAAAATTGCAAAAAATACCACCATGCATGTATGTACGTATCATCATATCTCCGACTTCATCTCGTTCGCGTCTCTCTCTCTCTCTCTCTCTCTCTCTCTCGTCTTCGGGCGTCCGCCGGCGCCGTCGACGGTCCCACCTAGGGTTGGGCGAGGGTCCACGCGTCACACCTCGCCCATGGATCACGCGTACGTTCTCTGCGCCGCGTTCCCGTCGTCGCGCGGCGCGAGTGAGATTCGAGCGACGGGAAACCCCGCCGCCGTGGTCGTCGTGGAAAACGACGAGGAGGACGACGCGGGTGACTTTTGTCGAGACGAATCGTCGACGGATGATTTTCAGCGCGTGGCGACGTCGCTCAACCTGAGCGAGACGGCGTTCGTGCGTCGCGGGCGCGAGACGGCGGAGGAGAAAGAACGCGGAACGGTGCGTTACTTCATACGGTGGTTCACGCCGACGTGTGAGATTGGGTTGTGTGGACACGCGAGCGTGGCGAGCGCGGCGGCGGTGTTGTCCGCGCCGGAACACGCGGACGCGCGGGCGGTGAGGTTCGAGTACGCCTCTGGGTCGTTGACGATCGCGAGAGACGAGGATAGGTTCATCATGGAGATGAAGGCGAGCGCGCCGGAGGCGTTCGAGGGGTGCGAGGACGTCTTGAAGGAGATACGAGACGCGTTTGAGACGAATCGAGAGACGGTTCGCGGTGCCAAGTTTAGTTGTACGCGGAACGCCATCGGGGATACGTTTTTATTGATTGAGAAAACGGACGAGGGCGATGGGAAAGATGACGACGGTGGCTTTGGCTTTCGTGGCGTCGTGCAGACGTACGTCTCGCGCGCGCCGGATTTGAAACGCATCGCGCGAGTTGGCGGTCGCGGAGTGTGCGTGGTGATCCCCGCGTGCGGCGAACGACTGTCCGAGTCCGAGCCCGATTACGTCGTGCGCTGGTTCGGGCCGAACGTGGGTATCGACGAGGATCCCGTGACGGGAAGTGCGTGCTGCGGCGTGACGCCGCTGCTCTCAGCGAGAAGGATCGACACGAATTCGAATTCTTTCATGTTCGGCGAGCAACTGTCGGCGCGCACGGGGCATCTCTGGAGTCGAATGAAACCCGACGACGCGGGCAAGGTGCAGGTCGCCGGTCGGGTCATCTTCACCGGCGAAGGCATTGCTCGTCATCCGTACACTACATAGAAATACTAGTACTCTTACACGGAGGCGAGGATGGGCGTTCGCTCCGTCCCCGCGCGCTCCCTGCGATGTTTGATTCATACGAATACATAGAGATTCACACCATCCGTATACGAACAAACAACCATCGATAAAAAACCACGCTCTACATGGACATAAAACTAAATATATACTCTCAATGGAAACTACTATACGGAAACTCGGACAAACGGTACCGAGCACGCGACCCATCGCGTTTCGACCGTTTGCGAGGCCGACGCGGACGTCGTCGGGACACGCGCGCTCGGTGCGACGGCGTCGCGCGAGGCCGACGCGCGAGCTCGATCTCGAGCGCACTCTTCGTACGTCGCGTCTCGACGATCGATCGCGGCGTCGGTGTGGGAGACGCGCGCGGGGACGACGACACGAATGTCGTTTAAATCTTTCGTCGGCGCGCGGGACAGACGGGCGCTGTTGGAGGAGTGGCGGCGGAAGAACGGGCGAAAGGCGTCGAACAAAGCGGAGACGAGTGTTCCCCACGATGATCTCGGAAGCGCGAGGGAGGCGGACGCGGTGAGCGCGTCGAGAGGGAACGCGAACGTGACGCCGGCGAAGACGACGCGCGAGCCGGCGACGACGGGGGTGAAATACGACTACGCCGGGATGCGTGGGAAGGATCTGGGGGCGTCGAAAGGGGACGAATGCGAAGAAAATAATGATTCTTTCGTTACGCCGAGGTCTAAGACGCGAGAAGCGCGCGTGGAGTCGAATATGGGTGGTCGCGAGCCGGGGGAACAAGTTTCGACGAGCGCGAAGACGACGCCGGGTTCGGGACGAGGCACGAGGCCTGGATCCTTATTTTCCTTGTCGGGGGCGCCCAGAGCGCCGGGAAGCGCGCATAAAATGTTGGGCATCGACGCGATGCCGTCTCCTGCGGTTCGAGCGCGATTGAAGGCGGTCGAGATTGAAAAGGAAGCGCTTCAGGCGTTGGCGGCGAAATTGCGCGAATCGTCCGAAATCGCGTTGGAAGCTGCCCATTCGGGACGCACAGAGGCGGAGGAGCGCGCGAAAACTATGTCTCAGAGACTGCAAAAATTAGAGTCTGACAGATCGACGCTCG
>Ga0208277_1000807_pt1 | contig 18409 bp, 18 predicted proteins | sample ETNtaG_5_FD_185782 | JGI IMG/M metagenome (GOLD analysis project Ga0208277, IMG submission 185782) | Marine microbial and viral communities from oxygen minimum zone, Eastern Pacific Ocean - ETNP201406SV205 (SPAdes) (version 2) | ecosystem: Environmental > Aquatic > Marine > Oceanic ...
CAAGCAAAGATGTTCCAAGAAATGATGAAGTTCGATGGAGCAGTACTCTCCAAAATGGATACGGATGCAAAGGGTGGAGCAGGTCTTTCAATCGCTTATGCTACAGGGAGGCCAATCGTTTTCGCAGGTGTTGGGCAAGGCTATGATGATCTTCTCCAATTCAATCCAGACTGGCTTTTGGATGAAATGTTCTCGTGAGGTGAAATGATGTTCCAGGATGAAGAAACAGAACGATTTTTCCAAGTTGTCCATTTATTTCAACGAACAGCCATGGTGAATCTTGGACTTTTAGAACACCCAGAAGGCGGCCCCCGGTTCAATTTTCAAGAAGCGAAAGAAGCCATTGACATTCTTCGAATGCTGAAGAATAAAACCGATGGGAATCTCGATAATTCTGCAAAGGCGATGCTTGATGGGGTAGTGAGTGAATTACAGATGCAATTTATGAATGCTCCAAAGCGTAAGAAAGCGATGGAAGAAGAGATGGCGAATATGGAAAATGTTCGACAAACGTTCAATAATCCACGAACCGCACCGGTTGAAGACATTAGTAGCGAAGAATGAACATTTTCAACGAATACCATCGGTTGATTGATGAGCAAGAAACTCGTCAGACGACTTGGTTGCGATGTCTTACGTAAGTGAAGTTTCATCCGAAGACGCCCCAACAGTCCTCATTGTCGATAACAATCAGATGTCGATTATGAGGCTGAAAGAGGTCTTCCGGAAGCGCGGTTTTGCCCTTGTCGTTTGCGAAGATGGCGATGTAGCAGTAGACGAATACATTCGCATCAATCCCGAACTGGTTGTAATGTCGCTTGACATACCATCATTGGACGGGCATTTAGCAGCACTTGAAATGCGAGAGCATGGAGGAGATTCGAGAATTCTCTTCATCGCTCCAAATCGACTCTCAGATCTCGCCGAGCAAGCAACATATTCGGCAGGAGCCGTTGGATGGCTAACAAAACCGATCACACAATCACAATTGGATGAAATCTGGGACCAAGTATTGGGCGATATTCCAGAAGCACCTGGGCTGGAAGATTTGGATAAATTGTATCCAGAAGATAGAATCAAAGTTGAGCCTGATGATGCCTTACCTACCCTCCCTCCACTCGCTGAGCTTCCCGATTTGCAAGATCTTCCTCCGTTAGAAGTAACAGTCTCTGAAGAGACGCCTACCGAGAAACCCAAGAAAAAGAAAAGGCTTCGAAACTTCTTGATTTTCCTTCTACTTGTTGGGGCTGGTGCAGCGGTTGCGTATCAGCAAGGCCATCTTGAAAGCCTTCTAGAGAGTCTTGGCTGGTGCACTAATTCTTGCCTTGCTGAGCAACAATAACTTGTGGTTGATGATGTACAGGTTGTACCCATTGTCCTTGAACATGGACAATTTGACCTTCTTGGATTATCGAGCCAGCTGGTGCTTGAATCGATTCTTCTCTTCGGTATGTGTTGGTCGTGAGAAGGCTTGGATCGCCACGGGCAATTTGACCATCGAGCTTCCTCGCATTCCAATATCCCCAGTAGACTAAAGCAAGAAGTCCTGCGAAGAAAATTAATCCAATAATGAATAAGAAGATGTTCAAACCCCTCTCTCCATAATTCCTTTCCAAGATGCTTCAGCATATTTTGCTGCAGCAGTAGCGGGGTTGTCATTTCCGTGAATTCCAGAACCAACAATGATGCAATCTGAACCTGAACGAACTGCTTCACACGGGTCGCCGTATCGTTGTCCCTTGGCCCCATCACCCGTTGCTAAATTGATTCCTGGTGTCCAAATTAACTTAGAATTTCCAACCAATTTCCTCAGTTCAGAAATACCAGATGGTTCGCTCCCATTCCCAATAAATCCGAACACACCTGGGTGTTTAGAGCCATGTTCTGCAACGGTTTTGGTATAGGATGGAACGAGGAGATTGCCGCGACTTGACATTTGAGCAAGAAGGAGAACGCCGCCAATACGGCCTTTGCCCTGCCACGCTGATTGCAAACCGTCTACAATGTCGGGGCCACTAATGAGATGAGCGGTTACAAGGTCGGACCAACTTGCAATATCATAGAGGCCAAGCATTTGTTTCTCACTGATTTTTCCGATATCGGCAAATTTCCGATCTTCAAAGATGAGAAGTCCGAGATCATTGGCCTTTTTACAAAATGATGCCCAACCTTCTGGAGTCCAATCATCCACCATGTCGACATGCGTCTTTAATGCGACAATGGATGGGTGAACCGCATCGAGTAAATCATTCAATTCTTTCATTGTGGGTCGATCAGCAGCCAAACAAACCAGTGATTGTTTCTGAACTGCAAGTTCCATGTATTGTCGAGCCATTGGAAGGGTTGCAGATTCCCAACGCTCTTTCCAAACACTTGCAGGCTCCATCAGTAACTCCCAAGAGGTGCTATCAATCATAGTTTACGGAGGATGCGCAAACCGTTTATGCAACCTAGTGGAGGGGTGAACATGGCGCAGATGCGTACCATCAAAGCAACTCTTCTCGTTGCGCTGTTGATGAACGTGCTTCTTTCTGGGTGCTTTGGCTCTCCAGAAACCGCTGTACAAGACGATGAAGCCACTTCGAACTATCCAGATATCTACGAGCGGCATACGCTTGAATGGAACTGGACGAGTTCGTATTCCAGAGTGCTTGAAGATGGTCCGCACCAACCACTCTCTGTCCAAGAAGCCACAATCGAAGTCGATACCTCTGGAACATGGGAAGGAGGACCAAACACAGCTGAAGTTCATCTTTCCTATTGGCTTCCATCCAATACAGAACAAGGAGATCAAGTCCCAGTAATTGCTGTGGTTAGTCCATATTTCTCCTATGGCCAACAAGGGAGCGAATCATCACCAACAAATGTGGTTAGTGCTGGGCGTGGCGAATTTATCTACGATAATTTCGTTCCTCATGGCTATGCATTGGCACAAGTTGCAGTCTTCGCCACCGAAGAGAGCACCGGTTGTTTCGACTACAGAGGCGACGGTGAAGGGCAGGGCATTCACGCTGCAGTAGAATGGCTTGGAACTCAAAACTGGAGTAATGGAAACGTTGCTATCTACGGCAAGTCCTACGAAGGAGCAACGGCTTGGGAAGCAGCAGCTCAAGGGAGTTCACATCTCAAGACGATCGTTCCGATTTCTGGAACAACAGCCCTTGGACCACTTCTCTACAAGAATGGAAGTGCAGAAGCACGCAGTCAAGTCATGCACTCGAATTACGGCGGCTCCATTCTAGACTATGATGCAGATGATTTGGACAACATGTGTGCAGATGTTGTAGAAGGATTCCTAGCAGGACCAACTCGATACGGTTTGGGAGAACTGGATCCATACATGGATAATTACTACGATGAACGAAGCCACATCGACAAAGCGCTTGGAAAATACAACGGAAGCATCTACTGGGTACAAGGCCTTCAGGATTGGAATGTTGATCCACATCAAGTCTTTGGAGGCCCGCCTGGAACAAATTGGTATCAAGCCTACATTGATGCAGGTTACGATGTAGCAGGAATGCTCGGCCAATGGGAACACAATTATCCCGATCAATGGTCAAAACACAACAACCAGGAATCAGGGTATGGCGGAGAAGCAATCCAGAACATGACTCGATGGGATTGGGGACAGGATCTCTTTGAATGGATGGAATACTATCTCAAAGGGATCGGAGAAAAGCCCGATTTGCATGCACAAATACAACGTAATGACGGCCAATGGCGAATCGAAGATACATGGCCTCCTCTTGATGTTGAGCGCTTATCACTACCACTCTCTGGCTGTGCAAATAGTGGGGCCTTTGTTGGTGGAGGTGCCCCTGTTGTTGGCGGAGGGCAAACAGTAACAGTTGAATGTCCAGCATTAAATGAATCAAGCAATCTCCATATTGCTGGTCTTGCAACAATTCACCTTTCAGCAGTACCTACATTCGATGGAGGACAAATATTCGTCGAAATGCAAGATTCGGTTACGGGTATTCGCTTGGGACATGCTACAATGGATGTCCGATACCATGCGGGCGGATATGATGCTCAAACCGTTGTCCCTGGTCAAGTCATTACAATGCTGATGGAATTCCAAGCGATCGATGCCATTCTTCCTGCAGGCCATGGGTTGCGCTTTGTTCTCTCTGAACAGGGTGAAGACTACCTCGCACCAGCTTGTGGAACGACTTGTACAGTTCACGTATTACCTTCGTTATCGATTGTAGAATTGCCTCTCATTGAGCGATCTGAAGCAGACGTCCTTGTTACGCCTCAATCTGAAGAAGCGGCGAACAATAATTGATGATCTGCCCATTAAAATCAATCGTTGAACGATTGAATATTTTTACAATAAAAAACGAGCAATTGATAAATTTTAATCTAGAATATCTAGTCAAAGATAATCAAATTCACATAAAACATGGTTAATACTATTCATTAAGCACAGTATGAATCAAATAAAGTGAACAAATGATTGATATACCGTCTTCAGTTCCTTGCATTTGATGTCTACGAAATCAAAATTGGAATACATTTGGCTTGACGGTTACGAACCAACACAGAATATGCGAAGCAAAACAATGGTCAGAGATGACTTTACTGGAACTCTTGAAGAATGCCCTGAGTGGATGTTCGATGGTTCTTCAACACGCCAAGCAGAAGGAGGGGCATCAGATTGTCTTCTCAAGCCCGTTGCAATCTATCCAGATCCACAACGCATCAACGGCTATCTCGTCATGTGTGAAGTTCTCAATCCTGATGGAACACCCCATTCATCGAATGGAAGAGCAACAATTGATGATGACGACAACGATTTCTGGTTTGGTTACGAACAAGAATACTTCATCATGGATGTCGATACCCAACTCCCACTTGGTTTCCCTGTAGGAGGATATCCAGGTCCACAAGGACTGTACTATTGTTCCGTCGGTGGAAAGAACACCCACGGAAGAGCTATGGTCGAAGAACACGCAGATCTTTGCTTAGAAGCAGGAATCAACTTCGAAGGAATCAATCAAGAAGTTGCTTGTGGACAATGGGAATTCCAAGTTTTTGCTAAAGGTGCTAAGAAAGCAGGCGATGAACTCTGGGTTGCTCGTTATCTTCTCGACAGATTGACTGAGAGTTACGGCTACTACATCGAATACCATCCAAAACCAATCCAAGGAGATTGGAATGGGTCTGGTATGCATGCAAACTTCTCCAATGGTGCTATGCGCGATGTTGGTGGAAAGGAGCTTTTCGATACAATTTGTGAAGCGTTTGGTCAGAACATCAAGAAGCACATGGACGTCTATGGTGCTCACAATGAACTGCGATTAACAGGACTGCATGAAACCCAATCAATCGATCAATTCTCATACGGCGTTTCCGATCGTGGAGCATCCATTCGTGTACCAGCAACAGTCCCAACAGATGGTTGGGTTGGCCGCCTTGAAGACCGCCGACCTGCATCCAATGGTGACCCATACAAGATTGGTGCAGTCATTATCGAGACGACAAAATCAGCAATGTAAACTCCATGTCTCAAGCGGCTTGCCTACTTCGTATACGGTATACGCCAACGGTTATGCCGACGATGAAGGCCAACGTGAGTATGTTTGATACGATCATTGCGATTGAATTTACGATGATTCCATAGACAAGCCACAGCGAGAGTGATACGCTTACAGCGACGAATGTTGGAATTGAAATTCCTTCCTCTTTACCATCTACCCACACTCTGCGAATTTGAGGAATCCAGGCGAGAATACCAATCAAACCACCGAGGAGGCCTATTGCCTCAATCCATGCATCGGCCATCAACCCCACTCCATTGGGCGCTTTGAGGCATCAAGAGAATCGATCATCATCCAATCGATATCTTCTGCTTGGGTTCTCCCAACGACGTGCATTTTGACAGCAGGACCATCTTTGCATTTGAGTTCGATATTTCGGCCACTTTCGTCATTGAGGTGGATTTTGCTGAGTTTGGGCTTGAGCAATGTCAAGATGCTTCGCGGGTGGGTACAAGTTGCTGTTAAGCCACCTTGACGAGTCGCGTCCCATTCCTCAACACCAGTTCCAAGTCCAAGGCTGAGAAGATCGCCCTTTACTTTCAATCCGCCATGCATACGAATTTCATCCCAGGTTCCGAATCCGGCCATGGTTTCCATAATACGAGGGTTTTCTTCTCCTCCACCACGCTTTTGCAGAAGAGCGAGGAGTTGTTTTTCATTCAGCATTGTTGCAGGAAGTTCGGGCATGTTCTCTGGCCACTCAAGTCGTTGATGCGTCATAGCCACGAATGTTTGAATGTCGAGTTTGTCATCAGGATATCGTTGAGCATGAATTTCTGTTAACAATCTCGTTTTTCGAGCGATACGATGAGCGACAGTAGCGTGACTGTGCATTGTCCCATTGTTTCGATGTTGGATGAACTCACCATCTTCTTTGACTTCAAATCGTCCCGACCAATGTTTTTGTTCAACGACGAGAACAACAGATCCTGAAATTAAGATCAAATCGATTTCTCTTCGTCCTCCATCAGGGTCAGGTATGCGAACAGAGCCATGCACTGACCAGTTGTTTTTGCGTCCAGCAGCCCGACATAACTTCTCAAGTCGTAATTCAGAATTGTCTCCAGCTTGATGAATCTCATCGACGGGCTGTTTCAAACACCGTCTGCGCCAAAGATTCCATCGTTGTTTGAATCCCAACCAATCACCTGAGTAATGAATCAACAGAGTCTACAATCAGAGAAGGCCTTTGTTCAGCACCTTCTGGGAGTTGGTTCACATCATCCATCGTAGCTTCACCTGATAGAACGAGAATACCCATGCAACCGGCTCGGTTTGCCATTGCAATATCTGTGTAAAGGCGATCACCAACCATTGCACATTCCTCAGGCTTCAAACCCAAGGCTTCGATTCGATGCAGAATCATCCCAGCATTTGGTTTTCCAGAAATATGTACTGGATCAACCCCCGTTGTTGCTTTGAAAAGAGCGAGGAATGCACCGACATCGGGTAATCCTCCGTCGGGTGAAGGACAAACCATATCCGGGTGTGAAGCCATCAAAGGAACTCCAGCATGAAGATGTAGGCTTGCAGTTTCTAACTTCTCATACGTGGTTTCAGTATCGTATCCTAGAACAACATATTCTGGCTTCAGTGAACGCGTTGCAATTCCTTCTGCTTCAAGCATTTTGCACATTCCTTCTGTACCGACACAATACGTTTTTGTTATGTTGTTCTTGTGCAACCATGCTAAACAATCGTGTGTTGATAGAAGGACATCATCAGCAGTTGCAGGAATCCCCATTCCACCAAGCTTTTTGACGTATTGAGAAACACTTCTCGATGAATTATTCGAGAGGAAAAAGCGTTGAACACCCTGTTCATCACAACGATTCAGGAATTCAAGAGCCCCATGAATGAGGTTTCCGCCAAGATATATTGTCCCATCAAGGTCGAGAAAAACCGCCTTAATGCCGTCGAGAGATGCTCCCATGTTGTGCTCTTAGAACATCAAGGTCTTGAACATGAACCATGGAGAGTGAAGATTTTCTTGCGCTTCTTTGCTTGCAATCATTTCCGTCATCATTTCCTGAAGTGCTGGCTTTTTGCCTGCTTTTCCAACAAACCAATTGAGCAACCAGGAGCGACGTGAAAGAGATTGCATACGATAACTGTTGGTTAATTCCTTACCAAGCGCAGACCAAACTTCTTCTTGATATTCCATTGGAGTTTTCCCTTCGAGGATATGACGTGCAGCGATTTCGCCCGTAACAAGAGCATTTCCAACCCCCTCTCCAGAAAAAGGATCGATAAGGCTAGCAGCATCTCCAACCAACCACGCTCCTCTCATTGCCATTCTTCGTGGCTGAAGCTTCTGCTTCTTTCGCGGAGATCCGAATGGAAGTTGCCAACCCTTTGCTGTCCCTTTTACTAAGGACGCATCAGCAAACCGTTCTTTGAATTGAGGATGATTAGCGATAATATCGCGTTGCAGGGCCTTGAGTTTCTTCGATTGTTTATCCATGAGGTGCATAACCATGCCACAACCAACATTGACTCTACCATTGCCAAGTGGGAAAATCCAGAAGTATCCAGGAATGATATCATCGACGAAATGAATCTCAATGTCGCCAATGTTCTCTTCGCATCCTTTGACACCATCCCAATACTCTCGATATCCACCACAGTAATGCTTTCTGTCAACCATCACTTCGTTGTAAGTATCTACGACTAAAGCAGTCGCAACAGGGCAACGATACCCTGCTGCACCAACGATTGCTGGTGCTTTGTATTCGAGAACATCGCCCTTTCTACCTCCAATTCGGAGACGGACTCCAGAAGCAAATCGATTATCCTTGGAACCATCTCCTGGATCATTTCCATCATTGAACAGAACATCAGTAACATCTGCACCCTGTAAGACAGAACCTCCGTTTTCACGAACAAGATGTTGAACTCGATCGAACAGAAGATGGTCAAATTGTTCTCTTGGAAGAGAATATCCTGCCTCTAATCGAGCAACATCCTCTTCAGGCAAAGGAACTCGAACTTCTTTGCCATTCGGGCTTGAGAAAAGAATCCCATTGACTCGGAAGTGTGGTGTTTGCTCGAGTGTTTCTTTGACACCCAACGCTTTGACGTGCGAGAGTGACTTTCCACCAACAGCATCACCACAAACTTTGTCTCGTGGCCAAACACCTTTCTCGATCAAGAGTACGCGCTTTCCTGCCATGGCGAGATACCCTGCTGCAGAGGAACCGCCCGGGCCCCCGCCGACGACAATTGCATCAAAGGAGGTGCCCGATTCAGGGATATCTCCTGTCTCAATTGGCTGAGTCCATGACGCCATGGCTCGTGGACTTCTCGATGCTCTTTGAGGCTTCTTACGACACCATCATCACTATGCGCTTTGGGTGAACATCGTGCTTTATGCAGACCGTGACGCGACGTAGAGCGGTATGGGGCTTGCTGGTCGTAACCATCGTATGGGGAGCGACATTCATCTGGATGAAACAAGCCATGAACGCATTGCAAAGCGAAATCGATTTCTATGGCCAGACTGCAGTCGTGTCAGTTCTTGTCGGTGGACGTTTTCTGATAGCAGCAATTGCTCTCTTTATCGGATCTTCAAAAGCAAGAGCTGCACTTAGAGAAAAAGAATTGTGGAGCGGAGGCACAGTTCTCGGACTTATCCTTCTCGTAGGTTTCACGACTCAGATGGTTGGCATCGATACGATTTCACCATCAACATCCGCCTTCTTAACTTCACTTTATGTGGTGTTTACGGCGATGATTTCAACCAAAATGACAGGTCAACCCGTAACTCGGATAATGATTGCTGGTGTCCTTCTAGCGACATTCGGCGCAGGCTTTATCGAGGGCCCTCCTCACTTATCCTGGGGCAAGGGAGAGATATTAACAGTCATCTGCGCCTTCTTTTTCGCGCTTCATATCATTTTCACTCAATCGATTACACAACGAATGGATCCTTTGGGCGTTACCATCACTTCTTTCCTTGTTGTCAGTATTGGAAGTCTTGCGATTTCATTCCTAATGGGCGGAGAAGACACGTTCAAACTCTGGGAATTAACGCTCCAGCAAGATGTTCTTGTTCCGCTCCTTTGCTTGGGGCTCCTCGGGTCTCTCTTCGCCCTCTTATTGCTCAATTTACTGCAACGCCACCTTCATCCTGTCCAGGCTGCAATTATCTACGGTCTTGAACCCGTTTGGGCGACGATGTTTGCACTTGGCCTAGGCCTAACAGAGTGGACTGGTTGGATTGCTGTGGGAGGATCTGCTCTTCTTTTGGGCAATGTCCTTGTCGAATTGCGACAATCTGCTCCGAAAGAGGAAGAATAATCCATCAAAATCTTCCACATCGTTGAAGGGCTGAAGGGAACTCGTTTGGTTTGGGCTGAAACATGGGCGACAACAACAATCACCAAGACGGAACAAAAAACGTGCACGCGGGAACCAATCACGTCGGTGAATCAGTCAACACACCAATTTTCCTTTCTTCAACATACAAATTGACTGAAGAGCGTTATGCAGGGTGGGCAGCAGGAGCTCAACACACGCTTCTTTACTCGCGTATATCCTCAGTCAATTCCGATGCAGTTGCTCAAAAAATCTGTGCAATGGAAGGTGGAGAGGATGCTGAAACCTTTGCAAGCGGTATGGCTGCAATCTCTTCGACATTGATGATGCTTTTGAGCCAAGGTGACCACATGGTGGCATCCCCAGATGTTTACGGTGGAACTTACGGGTTGATTACAGAAGAACTCCCTCGATTTGGTATTGAGACAACCATGGCTGATATGACCGATCCAGCATCGTATGAGGCGGCAATTCAACCGAACACAAAGATTCTGTACATCGAGACAATTACAAATCCTAACCTCAAAGTCTGTGATATTCCAGCAATGGTTGAAATTGGAAAGCGACACAATTTAATTGTCATAATCGACAACACGTTTGCATCACCATGGGCCTGTAAACCACTAGAAATGGGCGTTGATCTTGTAATTCATTCTACCACAAAATATCTTGGTGGTCATTCTGATTTAATCGGGGGCGCAGTTGTCGGTTCGAAGGAACTCATTGCGAAAATCTTCATGGGAAGAGTTCACTTTGGAGGGTCTCCTGATCCACATAACTGCTATCTTCTTGAACGCGGAATGCGCACACTCCATGCTCGTATGCCGTTGTTAACTTCGAATGCAGCTACACTTGCACAACGACTTGACAACCATCCAAAGGTTGTGCGCGTTCAACACGTTTCGCTGCCATCTCACTCAGAGTACGATGTCGCTCAAAGAGTTGTACCAAAGGGCTGTGGAATGCTTGGAATTGTTGTTTCTGGAGGCGATGAAGGCGCTATGGATTTCATGGCAAAACTGAAACTCTTCTATGAAGCAACATCTCTCGGAGGAGTTGAATCTCTTATTGAAGTTCCAGCAACATCAAGCCACATGGCCGTCCCAGTAGACGTTCGAATAGCAGCTGGAATTGAACCTGGTTATGTTCGTATTAGCGTTGGAATCGAAGATGTTGAAGATCTTTGGAACGACTTGAACCAAGCTCTTTCACAGTGAAGGCAAGGGCTCTTGTTGTCCAGTTGCAGTATGCAGATTGTTCAACGCATCCATAAATTCAGTTCGATCAGCATCTTGGGAATCAAGAAGATTCTTTCCTGCGTTGAGCAAAACCTTCGTAGCCGCCATCCATGCTCCACCACGGTCTCTTGCCAGTGATTCGAAGTGCCAATCCTGGCCAGTTGAACGCCCTGCAGCACACAACCACGCCCATCCAGCAGCAGATTCATCGATTCCATCATGACGCGATGTTGCGATACGTTCAGCAATTCCAGGACCTTCTAAGAGCCCTGTCAATATTAAGTCGTGAATTGAACCAGTTGGACCAGGTATCTGTTCTTTGGAGAATGGGAATTTCGCTTTCTTCTGAGCTTTCTCTCGTGCAGTTCCAAGGCTCTTGAGGAAATTTTTGAGTGGCTTTGGTTTCTTCAGTTGTTGCTTCCAGATAATTTCCGCTTCATCTCCTTGAATGCCTATGTGGTCGAGTCCTGCGAGTCCATTTTCTTCCCACAAAGCGTTCACGGCATCACTTAGACTTGCACCTTCCATAACCTCGATGATATTTCCTTCACGCTCGCGGAGTCCACCGCGTGAATCAATTCGAATCCCTTCATTTGATTCTTGCATAGCATGAAGAAACACACCCGCAGCCAATGCTTTCTCATCATCAGCACCAGCCATTCCCGATAGGGCGGTAAGAATTTCTTCGATTGAAGATCCTTCACACCAGGATGAACCCAAAAGCAATCCTGAATCCAGTGAATCAAGGACTGCACGTTGGCAGGCCATACTCAAACTTCCTTCTGGAACGGTGAGGCCATGCCAGCCAGAAACAATCTTCCCCAATCCTTCAAGTGCGCTTTTAGGGAGTTCGTTGTCAGGATTCCATCCCATCGGTATCCACATGGCATCAATATCAACAACCGATGTCAGCAATGGAGGGAGCATAGAAAGAGCGAGATGATGGACGAAAGCACTCTCCTTCTCGCCTGTTGCTCGTAATGATTGGAGTTCGATACCAACAATTGGTCCATGGTTGAATGTAAGGCGAACCCATCCTTCATTGGATGGAATGCTGTTTAGGACATCCTGCGGGTTAATGTCTCCCGTAACAAAGACATCGACGCCATCAACGAGTTCATGTTTAAAATCAAAGCGAGAACGTTCGAGAACATCCTCAAGCCACCCAGAAGGAGGGGTTGGATTGGGTCCAGTGCAGACGAAACCCCCTTCCCAGGAGAAGAAGTACATTCCTTTACGAGCATGGTCTTCCCAGGGAAGAAGGCGAAGTGTTAGGTTGTGATGGTTCTGTAATCCAGCAAGATATCCTTGCTTTCCGTCTCCTCTCCGAACAAATGAGCCGGTTCCAAAATTTGGAGATTTGAAATTCCCAACGATTGTGATGTCTGAATCATGAGCAGCGTGAAGTGAGCCCGCAAGAGCCTTGCCAACAGGATCTCCTCTCTTCGCAAGCATTCGTTTTGATAGCCGAGCGGGGTCATCCTTATTGGCAATAATCTTCTTCAAATCTTTGAGGGTTTTAGAGACTGGGTCTTTTCGCCCCCAACTCAATCTTCCTTTCCAAGTCATGGTTGGTAGACAAGCGGCAGGGTCTTCGAGCAAGAGCCTTAGTTGACGACTCAGACGCTTCGCAGTAGCATCATTTGCATGTTTTGTACCACGCATCCGCATCCTTTGTTTTTGACCAGGGAAGGTAACTTGTGCTGGTTTGGCCATATTCTCCCCAACCCAACCCAACAAGGGGTCTCGCTTGAGGTCTTCCCTTCGCATATATCTCTATCATGTAGGAGCCCAACGGCATTTTGTTGGCATGGCGACCCTCACAGTCCTTGGAATTGCTCAAGATGGGGGGAGGCCACAACCCGGCTGTCAACGAGTATGTTGTAGCAACCTTTCAGCAGAAGATCATCGCAGCCCAGTCTCACTTGGCATCAAAACAGCGAATGGGACAAAAATTCTCATCGAAGCGACAAGAGATCTTGGTCGCCAACTCAAGATATTTGGAGAATCAACGATTGATCGGCTGTTTTTGACACATGCCCATCTTGGCCATGTGGATGGATTAGGTCTGTTTGGTAGAGAAACAATGAGCGCTAGAGGAATCCCTTTACACAGCAGCCAATCGATGCAAGCACTCATCAAATCAACTCCTGCATGGGCATTGTTGTTAGAACAAGGCGTGTTTAATTTGATGGAAATTGGACGCGTAGAAATCGATGATATTGTAATTGAATCCATTGAAATCCCTCATAGAGCTGAACTCTCGGATATGCATGCATTTATCATTCGAGGGAAGGACCAATCCGTTCTTTTCTTGACAGACCATGATTCATGGGATCAAACACTTACTGCACACAATGCATCTTCAATTCGAGCATGGCTGAAGGATCTTGACATCACTCACGCATTACTCGATGGAACATTCTGGTCAGGAGATGAACTTCAAGGCCGAGATATGTCGGTTGTACCCCATCCAACCATACAGGACTCACTGTCAAGATTAGGGGAGAGACAAAGCGGAGATCCTGAGATTTATTTCACCCATTTTAACCACACCAATCCTGTTTACCATGAGGGCGGAAGCGAGTATCAAAAGATTATACAACTCGGTTGGAGAGTAAGTACAGAAGGTCAGAAAATTACTCTGTAACTTCACTTATTTCATACTCAAGAGAGATGAGTTCAATGGTCCAATCGACCTGTTCCCCTTCATCTTGTTTGTTACAGCCTGGGCGAGAACCAGCATTTGTGCTGACTTCAATGTCAAATGAATACTCTCCAAACCCAGTTGAACCGGCATCTAAGAGATTCTCAATATCTGCAATCGAGAGTGTTAACGTTTCGTTGAGAATATCTGGTATGAAGAGTCCATATGTCCAAAGTGGGGATTCTGTACCAGAATTCGAAGAAGTGTTCTGGCCAATGCCGCCCGATACGGACACCAAATCATCTTCATTCGAAACGCCAGCACACGTTATTGGATTACCATTCGGCTCGTCATCAACATGTGATGAGATGACTCTGAATCCTACTATATTCAAACCGTCGAGATTTCCATCATCCGAACTTGCTTCGATGGTAATCATCGCCCCATCATTGATGTATTCGCCCCCAGAACCGATTTCGTGATAAGTAATGTTCCCGTTTATCGCATATATTCCAATTTCACTCTTATCGGCGTTAGAGGAGCTATCCTCAGGCGCATAGATTGCATAACTGGCTTCTGCAACTCCAGCGACGAAGAGAAGAGCAATACCATATCCAATCATCTGGCTCTTTCTTGCCTCAGGTATCTTGAATCGACCCAATGAGTTTGAATCCGATGCTTCTCTAAACGCACACATGAGGAAGTGAGCGAGGAAGGCAGCACCCATTCCTGGAACTGAAGGGAATATTCCATCTGCCCCCGCAACGGTTTTCCAACCCATTATTGCGGGCAACATCGACCAAAGTATGACGGCTGAGAATGCTGAGACCATCATTACGATTGAATGAGTGGAGTCGGGTTTGAAACCAGCCCACCGGATAATGAGTAATGGGACAAAAACACTTCCTAGTCCGTATACTGCTAGTACAACTAACTTGAATACAGAATCTCCACCTGGAATGTAGAGGCCTCCAATTGAAATCGCAGTAGCAAAGGCAGCCACGACCAATGTGACTTTCTTGGTTGTTTTGTGATCCTCACGCCATTCGGGCTTTACATCATCAGTAATTGCTGCTGTACATGCTAAGACTTGGCTATCTGCAGTTGACATTGTAGCAGCAAAGATCGAGGCTAGAATCATACCGACACCTAGAGCAGGCATTGTGCCCATGGCTAACATTGGGAGACCAAGTTCAGGATCAAAATCAGCAGAATCGAATAAAACACGACTTGCCAATCCGATAAAAGTAATCATAATTATGAACGGAGTTTGCCAAACGAAGAACCAAACCATGGCTTGCTTTCGATCACTATCAGAATCAAGCGTCATAATTCGAGAAACAACTTGCGGTTGGCCCGCAACTGCCAATCCTCCGAGGAAGAAGGCAAAGGCCCACATCGAGACTCCAAACATGAGGCCAGGGGGCATGATGTTGATGAGTGCAGGATCTTGCGTTTTTAACTCAGAATTGAGCCCACTAAAGCCACCGACTTCTCCCAACGCAATCCAACAAAGAATGAGAGAACCAACAATCATGACACATGATTGAACAGCATCGGTCCAAATCGAAGCACGAATACCACCTGCGTAACAATAAGCAACGACGAGAACAAAACCGATCAATATGCCAATGAGCTCATCCCATCCTAGCATCACAAGTAGCGCTTTCCCACCGGATGTGAGTTGGGCAGCCGCATAGATGCTTAGGAATAATACTGAAAGTATTGCAGCAAGTTTTGCTTCTGGCGCACCGGCCTTTTCAGCAACAAGAGATGAAAGGGATCGAACCTTTCGTTCTCGCCCTTCTTGCTGAATGAATTTGTATAGCCATGCCCACGCAACTAATTGCCCTGCCATTGAGGCAACAGCCATCCAGAGTACATTGTATCCCATCATGTAGGTAAATCCAACAGCACCGATGAACATGTAGCCCGAATTCCAAGTACTGACAGCAGATAATGCTGCTAAAGCAGGATGCATACCTCTCCCAGCAACCAAGTAGTCGTCAGTAGTATCCTTTTTCACACGCATACTGGCTAGACCGACTCCAGCAAATAGCCCTAAGAAAAACAAAAACGAAATGAGAATTCCAATTTCACCGCTCATATGAATCACTTCCATCGATTTACTGCTTCACGCTCAATCTCGGATAAGTTGGCTAGTAGGACCATACAATTCAATCTCCCGCTACCTTTGGTACTAAGATTCTCAATTGTTGTGGTCTGGAGGCGTTGGTCATCGGTTCCTAAATCACTACAGAGGACGACTTCGAGTGAGTTGATTTCACCAACTATTTCGGTTTGTTCTGGAGTGAGTTCCATTTCCTTGTACTTAGCGACCATCTTTGCGATACTTTCAGCAGCATCAGAAGATTGCATTGGCAACTGGTCACCCGTACCTGCTCCACTAGGATCAAGGTCGAAGAGCACGAGTGTGTGCAATTTCTGTGAATAATTTTGCACCATCACCTCGAGGGGCGATGTCGCAATCCAGTCTCCATAAGGATAGGTGAGGGTTGTTGAGCGACCAAATTTGTAATTTGAAACACCAGTTGCTCCCGGGACGAGCGTTGTAATCGAAATTCCGTGAACGACATGAACGGGAATGCCAGCACTTTCTGCTCGAAGTTGAAGGTCGATATGTGTGGTTGCCTGCATAGGATCTCCAACGACGAGAACCGCTACATATTGGGTTCTGGCCATTTCAAGCAAGTCTTCTGGCTGCTCAATTGTTGGACGCATCACGCGCTGAATCGAACCTATTTCAGATTCCAATTCAAGTAAAGCCTCTTCGGACCAGAGTGCTGTATAGGCTTCATAGAGACGCACGTCCGACTGGCGAGCCAGTTCAACAGCCTCAAGAGTCATCGATGAAACCTTACCGGGGCCGATTCCTATCAGCGCCAAACCTGATTTTTTGTCATCTGCCATCCTCAAACCTCATACTTGCGACAGGTTAGCGAAGAACATGCGTCATTTGAGGGTGCCGAGTGCTAAAACGGCATTTTGGGTCGAGCGATGCAAGGAAAACAGTTGGTATGAACTCGGTTCTGGCGTCCTCCCTCTTGGCGAGGAACGCGGCATACCTCTCAACGATTCTGCTCCGCAGAACGGAGATGATGTGTGGGACGGATTCATCATCACCGAAGAGGTAGGTACCTCCAAAAAAACACAGCACTGGACGGAACATCTCCCCCCAAGTCTCCTTGAATCCAATGCAAACAAATTCCCACAATCCTATGAAATACAAGGCGATGTTCTTCTCATCAAGATTCCAGAAGAGCTTGAAAATATCGAGAGTGAACTCGCTCAGGCGATGCTCAAACAATATCCGAATGTACGTATTATCTGCCACGATGAAGGCGTTGATGGTGAATTTAGAATTCGCAATTTACGAGTTCTTGAATCAAGAGATGGTTCAACAACAACACAAACACGAATCAAAGAGCATGGCTTTTTTATCCATGTAGATCCCTCTAAAACATATTTTTCTGGACGCTTGAGTGAGCAACGAAAGATGACCCATAAAGCGGTTCTAAAGTTTAGAGAACGTTTTCAACGCCCATTAACTGTGTTTGATCCATATGCAGGAGTTGGGCCTTCAATGGCCTATTTGTATACGGACTCAGATTTGACTGAATGCGCGTATGTTAACGATATGAATCCAGAAACTCGAGATTTATTGGAAACGAATATGAATGTATTTGACAAAAAAAGGGATTCAGATGGAACGTATGTTGTTGGAACAATGGATGCAAGATTACTGACATCCTCACTGCCAGAAACACGAAACATGGCCGATGTTCTCTTGGTAAATTTGCCACATGATGGAGTCGAACATTTGCCTGATCTTCTCCCACTTCTATCAAACGGACAAGCATTGCTATGCGGCTGGTCAATTATTGAAAAGAGTGAAACAGAAGCGTTCATGAATGCTCTAAAAGCAATACTTCATGCAGGTAACCGTAAGATTGAATCAGATAAATTAGACATTGTGAAAGGATTTTCAGCGACAAAATCGATGGTCCGCTATGAATGCATATTATCCAGCAAAACCAATCGTTGAATTGATGAACAGGCAATGGTTGGAGTGTTCATGCGCAACGTCGTCCAATGCCAATGTGGTGCAAGTATTGACATCGCTGGAATCACTCCTCGTAAGGATGGAATTAAGGTCTGGTGCCGCGTTTGTGGTACGGTAACAACGCATCATCGTGAGGAGTAGGCGCCCACTCCGGGAATTGAACCCGGGTCGCAGGAATGACAATCCTGCATGATAACCTCTACACCAAGCGGGCGGTATCAGTCTGCCGTAACGGAACCGCTATTTAAGCCGCGAGGTATGGCGTAGTCAGGGACGACCATGGCCGGCAAGAAAACATCTGCAGAACAAGCACGGGAAGAGGCTGAAGAGGCAACACTCGGATCGATGCTCGATGGGGCATTCGGAGCAATGGATGGAATCGAAGGACCATCGGAACCAGAACCAATTGCAGAAGAAACACCAGAAGAAACATCTGAAGTCCCTGCAGAATCTTCAGGTCCTTCAGGCCCTCCGAGCGGCCCGCCTGCTGAAGCGGCTCCAGGCCCAACGGGCCCTCCAAGCGGTCCACCAAGCGGTCCCCCGGGAGGTCCTCCTTCAGGCCCTCCAACCGAAACTC
>Ga0208277_1000808_pt1 | contig 18405 bp, 19 predicted proteins | sample ETNtaG_5_FD_185782 | JGI IMG/M metagenome (GOLD analysis project Ga0208277, IMG submission 185782) | Marine microbial and viral communities from oxygen minimum zone, Eastern Pacific Ocean - ETNP201406SV205 (SPAdes) (version 2) | ecosystem: Environmental > Aquatic > Marine > Oceanic ...
TGCCATTTGGCGATATTTCTATTTCTCCTGCAGCTGGAGTACTAAATTACGGACAAGGAATCTTTGAAGGAATGAAGGCACAACGATCGGATGATGGATCAGTTGTTTTGTTTAGACCCAAAAGAAATGCAGCCAGATTTGCAAATGGGGCTGCAAGATTGGGAATGCCACCAGTTCCAGAAGAAATTTTCATTCATGCTATTGAATCAGTAGTAAGAGAAAATGAAAGATGGATTCCTCCAACTGGAAGGGGAGCATTATATGTTCGTCCAGTGTTATGGGGCAGTGGAGCGATTCTAGGAGTAGCACCTGCACCCGAATTCACTTTCATGGTATTTGTCTGTCCTGTCGGACCTTATTTTAAGGGAGGAATGAGTCCTATCTCACTGAAAGTATCTGATGATTTCCATAGAGCAGCCCCTGGAGGATCAGGAGGGGTAAAGGCAATAGGAAATTATGCTCCTGGAATGATGCCATCAAAAATGGCAAAAAAAGAAGGATATGCAGAAATTATCTATTTGGATGCTGTTGAACATCGTTTTGTTGAAGAAGTTGGTGCTGCTAACTTTTTCTGTGTCAAAGATCGAGTTATTTACACACCCGAATTAACTGGTACGATTCTACCTGGGATTACCAGAGATAGTATTGTGCAATTAGCTAGAGATTCAGGATATACTGTTCACGAAGAGAAAATAGATGTGGAATTTGCAATGCAAGCAGATGAGGCGTTTTGTGCAGGGACTGCAGCAGTTATTTCTCCAATTGGTCGAATTGAACATGGAGATAAAGTTACAGAATATTGCAATGGTGAAGTTGGAAAGATTACACATGAATTGTATCATTCACTATTGGATATTCAATTACGACGTAGGGAAGATAAACACCATTGGATCCACATTGTAAACGTTTGAGAATCGATTACTTTCTACCAAACTTCTTCTTTCTTCGAGAAGATTTGACTTGAGGGCCTTTTCTTTGAGAGCGAGCAGATTTATCTCCCTTTCTTGGACCCTTGGCTTTAGATTCCTCTTTTCTCTGCTTAGCTTCCTCAAAACTCGAAAATAAACTGGCTCCAATCACTTGCATCAAAGCCTCTTTTGAATTAGTTCCAGTTGCTCCAAAGGCATCTTTGGATGAAACAATCAGATGACCTTCATTCAATCTTGGTCTCTTAGGGTGAGACTTGTTAGTGATTCTCTTCATTTTCCTGATTCCGAGAGATTTTGCAGCGTACGCAAGTTGTTCAAGATTCGGATTTGGGATAGAACAATTTTTGCTAACACGTCTACCTTGGCCTCGAGTTAACTTTGAATCAAAATAGCCGACCCAAATCATAATTCTAGATGCATCTCCAGACAAAACAATCAGCCCCGTAAAACATTCTAGCAAACTAACCCGTTTGGGTTCTTCGCTTACTCGTCAACAAGAACGCCGCTGATTACGCCATCCATTCCAGGTCGGCTGGTGATTCTGACACGACCCATTGATGTCTCAACAATTGCTCCCTTTGTCAAAATGTTTCGTCTAACATAGTTAGGATCTGCAGAGTTCTCTACAACGTTTGTCATTTCGACGCGCTGGGTCTTTCCAGATGAATCACTTACGTTAATCATCTTCTCACCAAGAACGCGTACTGTAACGTTACCGCTCCGTTTTCGGTACACCTTGTTCTGAGGTTCTTCAGCAATAAAAGCGAATAGTTTCTCACTGGAAATTTCGGTTCTTCGCTTCCCACGATACCGGTTAGGACGCTTAAGTCTAGCACCCGAAGGTTTGCGTCGAGAGATGCCGTGCCACTGTGCCACTCTTGTCGCCTCCGTTTTCGGCCGACCGGCTCTCCTTATTTGAAAGAAGCGCCCAATTCAAATATTCTCAGATGGGAGAACTTCGGCTTCAAAATTAGTAATACATTTGTCATTTTTCCACAGACTCGCCACCAATCGATCTCCTGGAAACAGGGGCCCAACTCCTTGGGGAGAGCCTGTAAAAATAATATCGCCCGGTTCAGGAAAAAAACGAGAATGTAACTCTTTGAGCAATGAATTCACATCATGAACCATATTGGAAATATTTCCATGCTGTCTTACTTCACCATTGACTTCTAATTTAATTTCATATTCTGATATTTCATACGGCACTAATGGACTGTAAGGGCCAGACATGGGAAATGCCTTAGCATCAGTCCAGGGTAAGCCTTCTGATTTAGCTACCTTTTGAGCGGTTCTATTTGTAAGATCTAATCCAACTCCACAACCATCTGGATTACCATCAATTCCAATTTGAACAACAAATTCCACCTCATAATGTAAAAGAATGTCATGACCGGGATGAATAATAGAATGTGTTTTAGTTACTAAAGTAAGACTGCTTGGAGGCATTAGAAAAAACAATGGAGATGAAGGCGATTCTACACCCATTTCCTTTGCATGATCTCGGAAATTTCGTAGAACACCCCATCCGACTGGCATGAACCTCGGAGGAAGGAGGTCTCCTTCATGGGTTCGGCTACAACGGGAACTTGATGGAGTAGTTGCTTATCGAAACAAATGTGGCCTCAAGGCGAATGAAGAAAAGGAAGCCTGTGCGAATCAAAGTGGTTCGTCAATTTGTGGAAGGTATCCAAGAAGATTTTGACATACGGGATAACTTGGAGGGGTCTTTTCTAGAAACCGCTGAGTTTGGTGATTGGAGGTTGCTACTTGCCGATAAAGTGCCTATTGTAATGACATTGGAGAGACCAGAAGATTTGGGTACAGTTGAAGAAATCACATTTCCTACACTAAGAGGAATTTTAAGATGGAATCTAGAGAAAAAATGGTGTGCTGTAGACAGAGGAGCTATTCCTTTTCTAATGAATGGAGCAGATTGTATGGCTGCAGGGATTCAAATTGTTGATCCAGTTGTTGAACGAGGAGATTTAGTTTGGGTACGAGATGAAGAACATGGCAAACCTATTGCCATTGGATGGGCATTAATGGATGCAGAAAAAATGGACCAATCGACAAAAGGTAAATCAATCCGGACAATCCATTGGATTGGTGATGATTTATGGTCAATTGATTCTTAATTCATCATCACTATTGAATAGGACTAGGGCCATCCACTAAACATGAGAGGTAGGATTGCCATATCAATTTCAATTCTAATTTTTGCATCTAGTGTTGTCTCAGCAGCAGGCGGAGGTGGAGAGAATCAAGTTACAGATCTTCAAGATACAGGAATTTCTGAAGTAACATTCTCAAATGTTTTCTATGGGAATCAAGATTTTTTGATTAGTGTTCAACTAGAGGAAAATTCGAATATTTCTTCAATTGAAATTTCCACTCAAATTTGTGTAAATAGTGGACTTTGTTATCCACCTGAATCACAAAATTTGGTAAAGGATAATTCCACTGAAATTTGGAGTGTATCTGTTTCTCCTATGAATGGGCAAACGTATGTGAATTGGAATTTTGTTTTGAATGAGGGAGAAAATGAAACAAGAATCCCAGAAACAGGATGGGGATGGAAAGTTTGGTCAGATTGTTGGTTTGATGGTGAAAATTGGGGTGGAGAAAACGAGAACGGAGGAACTTGTGGGCAAATTGTCGCAGAAAATACTCCTGCCACAGGTGTAATTGCAGCAGCTATGAGTGTATTTATCGCTGCAATTGTAATTAGACATCGTTAATTTCCAAATGTTCAATGAACCTGGATATACAACGTCTAGCTTCAATTCCCCATGCCTGAATCGTTACAGAAGCTGAATTACCGTGGGATGCTAAATTCCCTTCTGTCAAACCTGGAGAAGCAAGATCACTAGGAACAAACGGTAAACGAACCGAGTGATTGAATGAGAGACTGACACCATTTTCTTCTATTTTCACTATCATGCCATGAATTTGAAGTTCTCCTTCTACTGATTGATCAAAATTTTGTTGAAGGGAACGGAGATGTCTAACTACTGCATCAAAGATTTCATGAGGTGGAAATTTAGCTTGAGAAATATCGTCTTCTACATCTGATGCTGGGCCGTATGCAGATAGAAACGGGAGATCAATCTCATTTTGAGCCATCAAATCATCGAGACCACGCCCTAGACCACGTTTATCATCACTCATTTCGAATCCCTCCTGGAAACCATAATGCTTCTAATTCTGATGAAAGGCGAGAATAATCCTCCCCTCCATGACTTTGTGGAGCATGAAATTGAATTGGAACACCCTGACTGGGAGATTCAGCAAGCCGAATATTTCGCCTTATTGGAGGTTCAAGTACTAAATCTCCAAAAATCTCTCTCAAATGGCCTGCGACTTGTGTATTCAGAAGAGTAGGAGCATGCATAGTCATGATTACAGCATCTACTCCAAGTGAATGATTTAACAATCTACGAACTTCCTGAATTGTTCCCATCAATAATGCTACACCCTCCAATGCCAGATACTCTGTTTGAACTGGAATTAATATCCCATCAGAAGCAGTCAAGGCATTTATCGAAACAATGCTCATAGAGGGAGCAGTATCTATCAAAATCAAATCATAATGAGGACGTAAAGGTGCAAGAGCTTCTACTAAACGACGTTCTCTCCCAAGTTGGGCTGCTAGCGATTCTTCAACACCTACCAAATTATGATCACCCACAATCAAATGCAAACCTTCGACAGCAGTAGCATGTCTTGCTTGAATGGAAATACTAGGAGTAAGAATGACGTCCTTTGTGGTAATATTGGTCTTCGACTTATCGATACCTAAACCAGATGCACAATTTCCTTGTGCATCGCAATCTACTACCAGAACTCTTGCACCTCTTATGGCTAGGTGTGTAGCGATATTAATGACAGATGTTGTCTTCCCAACGCCTCCCTTTTGATTGGTAATTGTTACTATTCTTGCTAATCCATCTTCCGTAGGAAGTGAATGAGGGATTTCCAACGATTTACGTGGTTTAGCTCCTGTATCATTTGTGTCATTGGAAATAGGACGCTCAACTTCAACAAATGACACATCATGAATTAAATGTCCATCTATCGAATCATATGTTTCTGAGGAAGTTGAGTCTGTCAATTCCTCGCCCATCAAACCATCTCAAACCGATGAGATGTTGAACATGACGCTCAATAAACCGATGAAAATAGAATTTGAATGAGATTTTCAAGCGACCGTGGTATGAATCCAACCAATCATTCGACCTCTTTCTGCATCCATTGCAACATCGTAATTGTGGTCTGCAGACCCTACACTCCAACTTCTTGAAGCTGTAAATCCTACTTCGCCTTGATCAATATTCTGTTGACTAGTTAAAATATCCAATAAATCTGAACTAGTGGTTGCGAGTAAAATTGCACCAACTGATACATCAGAATTCAACCCTTGACCCATTGCCATGACGGCCCCTGGTTCATCTGAACCATCCATTTCAAGCATTAGAGTTTCTAAAACTGAAAGAGATAATGTTTCAGGAATTGCATTGAGATTGTATCCTGGGGAATCAGAAGAAGACAAGGTACCATCGGTAATGACTTCGCATGACTCTGATGTGGTTCCCTTTACTTCTGTCCATCCTGCGTCATCCTGAGGATCAACCCAACTTAAATTCCAAATCTCTCCATTTTCTTGATAATGATTTACTTTCCATAGATAACCATCATCATTTATTGCAGAGCGAACACCACTTGGAGAAGATGAATTCATCAAACATTCAACTGCCTCTTCAACTGTAAACTCTCTAATTGTTGATTCATCAGAAATATGGTTTGTCCATTGTGATTGAGATGAGGGAATGTCTTCACCAGGGCCAGGCCTACTAGAATAGAGAATTCCCCAATCAATTGCTCTTTCACCCTGATTAAATGATGTTCCACTTAATTTGTAGGCAATAACCAATTGACCTTCAGGAACGGTTAATTCCAAAGCAGCAGATTCAATTGTTCCACATTCATTCGACTTTCTATCTTTATTGATTAAAATGTCAACATGTTGTTCAATAGGCCAAGGATTTCCTTCAACAATTTGTAACGACATTCTAGCATGACCGAGGCAAGCGTTAATCGAAGGTTGTTCCAAATCGATTGGAATAACTAATTGTCCATTCACTCGTAATGAATCCTTAATCACATAATTCCAGCCATTGATCTCTCCAGTTACGCCTGGTTCAATCAATGTAGTTCCAAAGGAATCATACAAATCCATTGGAATTGCTGGTTGCAAAAGAAATGGCAATATGCCATCAATTGCAGATACACCAGTTCCTCCAAAAGAAACAGCATCAATACGAGTCTGGTCATTATCTGGAGTGCGAAAATCTAGTGATGAAACTGATCGAATTGTTGATTCTTCCGTTAATTCTTCCCAAGAAATCGACTCAATCGCTACTGAATTACTATTCATCTCCCATTGCAAACTATTGCTACACTTACTGCCATCAGTAGTCCATGTTCGGCCACTTAAATCTACATTCAAATCATAAGATAAACTTCTTTCTGCGGTCAAATGAATTCTTCCATATCCATCAATTGATTCAGCAGAACCGGCATATGTACGATCATTTGGATTTGTAATATCAGATGAAGGGGCATTTCGAAATGACTGGGTTCCCGTTCCACTCATTGCAACTTCTAAATCACCGCATGCTTTTTCCAACGCATCTCCAGTATTTTCTCTCAATAGATTCACCATCTCATCCCCTGTAGCCGAAATCTGCCCATCAGTCATTGTAAATGTCATAGAATCGCCATATCTAGAAGGCTCAGAAGTGAATGATTGTTGATCTTGTACCCAGGTCCACCAGTATCCTCCGCCTGCTACAATAGCACCAAGTAGAATTAAACCCAGAACTACTGCCTTTCGAGGTTTTCCAGCGTGGATTTTTATTTCTATCATTGGTTCATTTTTCTTAGGTTTAGGTTCACGTAACTTAATGGTGGATTTTTCAGACGGAGGATCATCCTCTACTAAAACAGCATCAAGAATTGTTGCCTCGATTACCTCAATTTTACTATCCTCAGAAGATGGAGGATCAAAATTATCGATAACAGTAGTGTCATCAATATTTTCTTCTTCAAGAATGAGAAAATCATCATCATCATCAATATGTAAGGATAATTCAAGTAAACGTTCTATCAATTCAGATTTCCTACCTGATTTCGATAAATTGTTTTCTACGAGTAGTATTTTCAATTGGGCGACAGTCATCGATTCAAGTTCTTGCCGATCCATTACTGCACCTCCGTACATACCGATGTCAACACGCGTCGCTATCAAACCGTTGCACTAAAGGTGCAGAACAATGCGATTTCTTTCAAGATTAAGAATTGTCACGCATCTGAGCAATCTGCTCAGCAGTCCAACCAGCAGCTACAAGTTGTTCATCGGTATACTGAGAGGCTCCTGAACTAGACTCAGTTGCTGATTCCGATTGATCTTCTACCGGTTCAACATTCTCATCTTCCGTTTCTAATGTGTCTTCAGAAGTATCTTGTTGATCTGAAGTTTCTTGGGCTTCATCAACTCCTTCTGAACCCGTTGACAAATTCATTCCCATTGCTCTTTCAGCCTCAGCAGCATCCATTACTTGCTCTTCAGTACTTTTTGAAGACGATTCAGGGTATCTAACTTGCTTGAATGCTTTACCTGCTTTCTGAGCGCCGACTATTGATGCAATTAAAAGTGGTAAAATCAACACGCATAATGGTAGAAGAAAGGCTCTGGGCCAAAACATATCAACTTCAGAATCAACTGTTGCCTTCCAAAATTGCTGCGTATTAGCCCAAGATGGATGAGTGTAATCTTGTGAATCTAAATACTGGAAAATCAAACAATAACGACCAGGTTTAACGGTTAATGTAACTTCACGAGTTCCTCCTGAAGGAAGCGCTGGAGATTCGGCTGTGTCCAATATTGTTGTACGAGAGGTGGAATCTCTATTCCAAACAATCTCAGTAGTTGGTAAAGAATCACATCCACTTGGGGCATAAAATAAACCAACATTAAACGAAGTATTTCTTCCATCGAATCTGTAACCTTTGAGCGTAATTTTCACTTGAACGTCATTCAATGGACCTAACTTGAATGGCTGCCAAATTCCTAAATTCAAATCTTGTTCAAAGGAACCAGCATTGAAATCACTGCCATCCCAAATTTTGGATTCTGCACGGTCTTCAATTTGCTCTTGAGTCCAATGTTGAGGGCTCATTGGATCCATCCATGCAGTAACTTCCTCCGAAGAAAGTGTCTCATGTGGGTTAGACGAAATATCTCCTTGAGATAAAGGGAAAAATGAGAAACCAAATAATAAGGTGAGAACTCCAAGTGTAAGATATACATTTATTCGTTTAGATGAACGATTTGATTTCAAATTCTCAAGTTGACGTTCACGTTTTTCTTTTCTATTTCTCTTATCTTCCATCTCAGCAATTGGATCAATGGAAGTCGGAGCAGATGTAGGCCCTGCAGGAACTGATGGGGCAGCATTGGGGGGCTGCATAGACGCTCGGAAGCGTCCTTTAGTATTCAATAAAACCCCAAAACAGGGATGGATTGAAAACAGAACGGGGTTGGTCGCGGCCTAATGAGAGCAACTAGACTGTGTATTCTGTCCAGGGGCCCACAGTTGTATAGTACTCGACGTTTGGTGAATGAAGCAGATGCTGCGGGAATGATTGTAGAAATCGTTGACCCATTAGAAACTAGTTTAGTTCTTGATGATAGAAATGGGCAAGTAATTCACGAAGGTTGGCCATTGGATGTAGATGCAGTAATTCCTCGAATCGGATATTCAGTAACCACAGAAGGAGTACGAGTAGTGCGTCAGTTTGAACGGATGGGGGTCTATGTTGCAAATAGTGCAGATGCAATCTTACGAAGTCGAGATAAATTAACTGCTAGTCAAATTCTCTCACAAAAAGGAGTACCTGTACCTAAAACCGCTCTAGTAACTTCGTGGAAAGATGTAGAAAGAGCAATTTCACGAGTTGGTGGAGTACCTTGTATTGTCAAGACTAGTCAAGGAACTCAAGGAGATGGAGTATTCTTAGTTCGATCTATACGTCAAGCAAAAGAGATGGTATACAGGTTAATTGCTGAAAGAAAAACCGTGCTCGTTCAAGAATACATCAAAGAAAGTCATGGAAAGGACATCAGAGTAATTGTAGTCGGTGGTCAAGTTGTGGCAGCAATGAGAAGAGTCTCTAATGGACGGGAATTTAGATCAAACTACCACTTAGGTGGGAGAGTAGAACAGATTGACCTCCCAGAAGAATATGCAAAAGTTGCCATTGAAGCAGCTAATCACTTAGGGATAGAGGTCGGAGGAGTTGATTTATTGGAAGGAAGAATGGGACCTATTCTCTTAGAAGTAAATTCAAGCCCAGGGTTAGAAGGTATCGAAAAGGCATCAGGAGTAAATGTTGCAGGACATATTATCGAAATGATTTCCAAACGACACAAGATACAATCAGTAAACTTAGATGAAATTGTTAGAAAGAGGAGCGGTTTTGGTACTGTAACTGTAGTTTTGAATACATGGCCCCAATTTATTGGACGATCTATTGAGGATGTAGTTCCACCTGAAGCAAATGTCGTTACAATCATTCGAGGAAAGGAAAATATCTGGTCACCTGAATTGGAGTTAATCTTACAACCAAATGATCAAATCGTATTATATGGACCTCTAGATTCAATCAGATCTCATATTGAAGGGAATGATGATACATCGGCAGTATCAAGTTAGATTCAAAAACCGGATTTATTGCTTTCATTCGTCAGGAAGGATTCAAACATAACACCCCCATGCCATCATGCCCTTCGGGGATGGGATGGGACCCATGGACAATGAGCGACAGCGTAGCGGATGGTCACCAAATGGCCCTCACGGACGTTTAGCAACTCCTTTTGATTCAAATTATACTGGTACTGGACAAATCCTTCCATCTAGATTAGTTCGAATTCAACATCTTCCTTGGATTTCATTATGGGAAGCACAATTACGTGCTGAAAAGAAAAGTGAGCATACTATTCGCGCATACCTTTCATCTGCTAGAAGATTTGCAACCATTCTGCTACCTAAAGAAGAAGAAGTTGATATTGAAGAAATGCCTATCTCAGAAATGCATGATAGATGTGATCCAAACAATGGAAGATTAGATTTGTTTGTACAATCTATCTCAAATCTAAGACCTGCAACAATTAATGCTAGAATTGCTGCAATTGGTCATCTTTTCAAATATTTAGGGCATCGAATCCCAGATTGGGTTCAGAGACCTGGAGGCACAAGGCCATTACCTCGAACATTGACCAAAGGTGAAATTGAAAGAGTAAGGGATTCAGCATTAAATTCAGAAAATCCACTTGCTAACCCCATTATTACACTTCTATTAGATACGGGAATGCGTGTCTCAGAAGTATGTGCTCTTGATATGAATAATTTAGATTTGGCAGATAAATCAGCAAGAATTTACGGGGGAAAGGGCAACAAAGACAGATTAGTTCTCTTTACACAAAGGACGGTTGATTCAATGGAGGCATGGTTCGGATCTCGAAGAATTCAAATTGATACAAAAAATCCTAAGGGAGAAAATTCAGATGCTGTTTTTCTCTCTACGAGATCAATTAGAGTTGCGCCAAGATACATTCAGAAACTGATGGATTCTATTGCTGATTCGGCAAACATACCGAGATCAAGATTAACTCCACATACACTTAGACATAACTTCGCAACTGGATTACTTGAAAGAGGTGTAGATTTAGTTTCAATTCAAAGACTTCTCGGGCATTCAAACATTCAAACCACTCGAATTTATCTAGACATTAGTGACCAAACTCTTCGGGAAATATATCATAGAGCACAAAGTGCAGCAATCGAGGAATGATTATCGCTTTTGCCCAGGACGTTTCTTGTTTTGCCTTTTATCCATATCTTCAGGACCACTCCATTGTCTATTTGCCCTAACCTCATTTCCTTTATGTCCTGGAATAGGGCAATGTTTTCCAGATCTGCATCTTGAACAATTATCCTTTGGAGGAATTTCAAGAGGTTTCGTCAGGCGACCGTACTTTCGCCTAGGCATAAACGGAAAGAAGGTAAGACACTACTTCATCAAAGCGGTTAATTTGAACGATTTACCCGTTTGAGCATGTCTGCAACACTTTTTGGAGCAGCAATTTTAGTACCTATCTGGTCTCCTCGAACCCCACTTTCTTCTGTACTTACCTTAGATTTTGTAGCTGGAGATGACGGGGTTTTCTTGGCCTTAACCTTCTTAGATACTGCCTTCGCCTTCTTAGATACAGACTTGGCTTTAGTAGACGCTACCGCTTTGGCAATCTTTGCTGCTGTTCCCGCAGTAATTCCTGCAGCTTTCAATCCTTTCAGACCTGCTTTTACAACATCAGTTTTGGAACTCATTCCTGCTGCTGCTAACTTCTTTGCAGTTGCCTCACCAACTCCAGGAATTGCTGTCAACGCTTCTATGACCTTCTTACTAGCCTTCGCCATGAACCCCTCCCTATCTTGGCGGCGTATGAATATCACCGTAAATTACCGCAGCAATCATTGCTAGGAACCTGAACCGAACTTCATGGAGGAGGGTAAGTTTGTACTTTGGGCGCAAGTTCGTACTGGCACTCCACAAATGAAAGTGGATACAGACGGATTATTGAGGCCAAATAGTTGGCCTGAAGGAGGAAGTTTAGTCTATCTTGGAGATGTTGCTCAATCAGTACTCAGTTCATTAGGGCCGCATCCTACACCTGAATTCATTGATCCCCCTGGTTTCGATGAACAGTGTTGGACAATTTCTGTACAATCAAATGAATTAAAGATTTTAATCAGAAGTGAATCCTATTGGGGATTTGGACTATTTGCAAGATGCTATCTAAATCGAATAGAAATTATTGGGGCCAGAAACGATGCTGCTAGAATTGCCTTTGATATTATTGCGAGTTTAGGTAGAGATCCATGGAAAACATCCTTTCCATTCGCATTTAGAAAGAAAACTGGGTTTTCAATAGATAATCATCAATCAAAATGGACTGATTTAATCAAAACTGGAAAAGACGAATTATCAGAAAATATAGAATTGATTGCAGAAAAATATAGGCGATTAATGGGTAAAGTAGACAAAAGGGGCGATGTGCACTTAATTGAAGTGAAGGAAAATCTCACTATTGCAAGACAAGCCCTTCATGATAGGAATGCTCCGGCTGTTTCAAGAGCTTTGTCAAGAGCTGAAACAGCATTAATCCTATCTAATCCTAAAACTCGTTCAGATTTAGAAGAGCAAGTAAATATGGAACTAGGTGAGGAAATTCCATTCGTTGATTTGACCGAGTCGGAGTAATTATCCAACTATTTTTTCCCAAATCCATTGCCAAACACCATGATTTGCCAAATAGATAATTATGGACATTGAAAAACATGCAAAATACACTGCCCCCTTGGGAATTTGAAGAGCATCTTCTGACTCTTCATCGAAATATCGAATCAATCCAGCGGCCTGTTGAATGCCGCTGTTATCCTTCTTCTTAGCCATACTAACCATCCTTTCCGACCAGAGGTCTCTATTTTACGGTGACGCATGAAGTAGATGGGTGTTAAGGTGCTAAAGCTTCAACTAAAACAACACCATCATGGAACTCTACAATTCTAGATGCAGACTCTACTGCCGCATCTAATGAGTGTGTCATGAATAACTCTCTTCTACGACCATCTCTCATCTGAAGAACTAAACGATGAGTCAATTCTGAGAGTGTCTGGCGATCAACAGTTTGCCAAACCCAATGTTCCGATTCAATTGTTACTAATGCTTCAACAGGAACTAGGGAACCTTCAGCACGACCATAAAGTCGGGCGCGTTCTGTCAAACTTCGAAGTTTTCGTACTGTCTCATTAGTATCAGTTCGAATTACCCGTTGTTCACCTTTTCCGTATCTTGAAGATCTGCGTTGCTCTATATGTTGCATATTTTTCCCATCCCAGTCCATCAGGACCGATAGTTGAAATTCTTGAATTAGATATTTAATGATAGTCGCAAAATAACTCTTTTGAGGTCGATTACTATCTTAATTCATTAGAACGAGAATATCGATCTACCCTATTCCAAGAAATCGGAATTAGGAGTATTGTCGCCGAAAGAAATTGGATTGAAATTGTATCCAAGGATTCGAATGTTATCAATAATAATGATGCTAGTCCCATTCCGAAAATACTCCACCTATGTGCAGACCTATTTCGTTTATCAAAACCCAATGAAGGGATTTGAGATCCTAAAACTGAAAGAATAGAAATTAATCCTATACCAAAAAGGGAGATTCCTTCTGAAAACGAATTTATTAATATTAATGAAATTGCAATCAAAACAAATGTAAATGCCAAAGAGGCCCACGTTTCTCCTTTAGATTCGGGGAATGTTTCAGATACTCCACCAATAATGTCTGCAACTATCATTAATGATGAAAAGAAAATGAAAGATAATGCAGAATCACTAGGCGATAATGAAGAAATGGAATCTTTGAAAGAAACTACTAGAATGACTAGTACCCAGAGAATAATTACAAAACGAGCTTTTAGGAAGCTGATTTCTTTTTCTAAAAACATTGGAAGGGCTTGAATCATTGCCTCCCCCAAGAGTATTCCAGTAATTAATGAAATAAAGAAAGGATACAATGTTGGAGAAGGAGAAAATGGACTAACAATTGTCTGGCTCACTGGTTCAAACGAACCCGCAGAAGCTCCTATTGCAATTAGAGGAATAAGAGGGAGAGAAAAAACTGTGACGGGTAGTATTTTTGATTTATGACGTATCAAGACATAGATCCAATAAAAGAATGCAACTAGAATAAGACGGCCTTCAGGACCAGTTGAAAAATGTTGAATCCCGATCAACAATGAATCCGAAATTCCCCAATTCACAGCATAGTAATGTGAGGGTGAGTCAAGATGACCTAATACTGCTTGAGAGACAATTAAAAGAAGAAGAAAGAACAAGAAAAGGGATAGAAATTTAGTTGGATTTAGAGATGAGGAATTACTAGATAAACGCCAATCAATAAGCCAAATTACAGGTAATGAAAGAACAAAGAGGCTCAAAAGAGGCTCGACTCCCACCCACATGTCCATGTATCCACGAAAATGTCATGGCCATTGAATCTCTCTAATACAACATTACGATATTAGATGAGAATTTAGGAGAAAATATGGGAGACGACCTGCGGCCATGGAGAGAGCAGGCTTTAGACAGTCTCTTACTCAAGGCAGTGGCACATTGGACAAATAATCCAGAGAATTGGTTTGAAGCAGCATTACCTAGATTATCTGAGACAGTTAGAATTAATCCTTTACGAAGAGAATTTGAATGGACTGAAAGGCAAATTCTTGAAATGGGCGCTAAAAAAATTGAATGGTGTCCAAATGGGTGGGTAATGCCATGGATAAGAGGAAGTATTCCTCTAGAACATCGTAAATTATTCATTTCATTACATGAAACTGGAAGAATTACACGTCAAGAAGCGGTGTCAATGATTCCTGCGCTTATTCTAGGAATTCAACCAAATGATATGGTCTTGGACATGTGTGCTTCTCCAGGGTCAAAAAGCACACATATTGCAGAATTATTACAAGGAACTGGGGCAGTGATAGCGAATGATGTCTCAAAAAAGAGAACAAACACTTTGGTTGCAAATGCACAACGTGTTTCTCTTCCAAACATACTAATTGTTCAACACGATGGTAGACATATTCCAAAAATTCCTGGTGACGGATACGACGCAATATTAGTTGATGCACCATGTACTGGATCTGCCACTACTAGGAAAAATCCTGATGTTTGGACAAAATGGAAGCCTTCTGCTGGTAAAAGACTTCATACATTACAAGTTGATCTTCTATCACGTGCGATCAAAGTAGCTCGTGAAGGTTCTGTAATTGTTTATTCTACTTGCTCTCTAGATCCCATTGAAAATGAGGCAGTAATAGCGAGAATATTAGAAGCAGAAAAAGGAATTGAAATTGAAGAGATAAATAAAGAGCAATTATGTGGTCTTTCTTACAGAAACGGAATGACAAATTGGGCTGTCTTAGATGATGAAATAAAATCAACAAATGACGAACAATTTGAGACTTCGCAAAATATTGAAATTCAAAAGATGTTGGCAAATTGTCTCAGAATTCATCAAGATGAATCAGGACACGGGGGATTTTTTGTTGCAAAAATTCGAGTTAAAAATAAAACAAAAATTAAGGTAAATGATACCTGCAGAAAAATTTCTCCAAATCCAAATAGAAAGGGTGTTTTTCCTATTCCGATTAAAATCGATGACTTGCCAATAATTAATCAGATGCATTCTCCAATTATCCGTCAATCTACCTTATGGTCTAAAGGAAAACGAATTTTATGGACTAATCATTCAATTATGGATAGAATTTGGTCGCTAGAAACTCAATCAAGACCAGATAGATTGCATGAAGGAAAACAATGGCCTCCATTGAACCTGATTCATATGGGGATTCGAGCATGGGAAAAAAGGGATGCTCGTAATTATCGATTAAGTTCTGAGGGATTGCATTCAATTGACATTAGTGAATCTGGCTCAAGAATACATAATATCAATTTTGAAACTGCGAGTCGAATAATCGGGGCTCAAGTTCCTGTTAGTAATTCAGAAAAATTTGATTCAGGTGGCCATTTATTAATTTTAAAGAGACATGGTATTCATTGGAGAATCCCGATTTGGGCTGGTGAAAATATTTCTCAAATGTGGAAAAAACAAGAAGACATTATTCTAAGAAAAATGATGGTGGATGAAGAATGAGATTCGTTGGATTTTTCCTTGTACTTTGTATGATTAATATTCCAATCATAGAAGCAGTTCCAATAGTAGAAGTTTTTGTTAATGGGGAAACCCCCTCTAAGGAAATACTACCTGAAAACATCATTTCTGCTTCAGAAAATGGAGATTTAGAATTGATTGTTTGGTACACGAATCAAAATCATCCGTTACATATTACAGCAGCGACAGAGCGAGCTCAGGATCTAAATGCTCAAAATGAAGATATTTTCATTCAAGGTGTTTTTTGGGATAAATCAAATCAAAATTTCCCAAACGAGTTGGAGAGTATAAATTTAGATGTGGAAGTTAAACAAAATGATGATGGTAGTCTAATTCTAAAGGCCAATACTACTCTAGAAAATGAACTGAATCAGACTGTTGTTCTTCAATGGTTATTATTGAAAAAAACAGTTCCTGTTTCCAAACATCCTATTGGACCTGTAGAATCAAATGTGGTGTCATATCACTCTTGGGATTCGAATATTAATCGGACAAAGGGAGCTGAAAATCAATGGGTTCACCAAATAGATGTTGATGCATTGGCAAGTTGGAATATTGAAAATGAAGATTTGATTGTAGTCGTTTCTTTGATTTCTTTGGATTCCAAGGAAGTTCAGGGGTCTGGAAGTTCTGAAGTAACGTTTTCTCAAATTGAACAAAATAGAAAAGGGGTCGCAATTTCATTACTACTAATATTTGCAGCAATTATAGGAAGTATACTAGTAATACAATCAGAAAGGAAAAGACAACAAGATATGCCATTAATTCGACCATTGATTAAAAATATAATAAAAAATGGAGAAGAAGTTAGAAATTACTTCATTGGAATCACTACTAGGAAAGCAGCGATTCGTGGAATTTCTATTGAAGGGAATGGTTTCTGGCGGTGCTCTGCAAATGAAATCCCTCAAGAAATTCCTCCTAAAACAAAAAGAGAAATTAAAATCCGTCAAACTACTAAAGAAAAGATTGGACCATGTACAATTCGACTAGAAGTTGATGGGCATGAACGTTGGGTCCTAGATATCATGTTTCCCGAATCGAATTTAATGAAAAGAAACAATGCTGAAGAGTCCTAGATGTGCAAACTTCAAGAGCGGCGGACCGAACTGCGATTTCCCGAAGGGAGATGCGGCATGCTCGATGTGACGGACCGGGCCATATTGGCCATACTATTTACCGACGCCACTATTTCCAACAGAACGGTTGCAGAAATGGTAGGAGTTTCGCAGGGAACTGTAAGCAATCGGATAAAAAGAATGGAGCAATTAGGCATTATCGAAGGATACTCTATTCGATTAAATCCAGAAAAAATTGGATGGAGAATGACAGTAGTGGTTGGTATCAGAATAGAGAAAGGACGATTATTAGAGATACAAGGGAAGATAGCGGAAGATCCACGAGTGGTCTCTGTATACGACGTTACGGGAGATTACGATTCAATGGTTGTAGCATTAGCAAGGGACAGGGAAGATCTAAACAATTTCACGAAAACCGTTCTTTCTCTAGATGGTATAGAACGTTCACACACCCATATGGTACTGAATACAGTCAAGAATACTTGGATTGGAATGCCAGAAGATACAGAATCATTCGATTAAAAACCCCTCATTGTGGAGGTTATATTCTATGAGTCTCAAATATCCGATTCATGTATCACCTACATGGAGGATGCTCCAAGCAGAAATTGAAATTGGTTTGCCCGCATCAGACCAATCTCTTTCAATGAATTTTGGTAGATGGGATGATCAGCCACATCAACATCTTCCAATTGCTAGAATGCTAGCTGGCCCTTGGAGGGGGGTTTTGGTTGCTGATGAAGTTGGATTAGGAAAAACCATTTCAGCAATTATCGCAATAAGAGAACTGCAAGCGAGAGGGGAAAGTGGCGGTGTGCTAATCACTTGTCCAGGTGGATTAAGAACAAAATGGAAACAAGAATTACACCATAGAGTAGAAATTGATGCAGTTACCCCTAAATCATGCTCTGAATTTCTGATGGCTTTAGATCAATTAGAAAATGGAGGAGATGATGTTGTCATTGTAAGTCACGGCGTATTACGTCGAGCTGAAATTTTGGATTCGTTGGTAGATCGTAAACTCAATCTTATGCTGACAATTATGGATGAAGCTCATCATGCTAGAAATGCAAAATCACGACTCCATGATGGAATTCAGATGCTATTAATGCAATCAAAATGGAAAATGTTGCTCACTGCTACACCTGTAAATCTTCAAAGTGAAGACCTCTATGTTCTATTATCATTGATTGCTCCAGATAGATGGCCGAATGTTATGGCATATTACCACACAATGAGTCCTACTGCATCCATTCATCGTACAATTGATGCGATTTCTAGTGACCCTATAGATTCAGACAATATTAGATTCGAAATTAATCGATTATTACACACTGCCTCTTTAGCAGATGACCCTAGATTAACTGAAATTAGAGCATTGATGGATGATATATCAGAATCATCTGGAATTGTCAGAAAAAGAGTAATAGATCTGTTAAGAGAAATGAGACCTTTGAATGATATGCTAGTTAGAACAAGAAGGAAAGATCTTGATTTAGAACTAGCTCAAAGAATCCCAATAATT
>Ga0208277_1000811_pt1 | contig 18385 bp, 20 predicted proteins | sample ETNtaG_5_FD_185782 | JGI IMG/M metagenome (GOLD analysis project Ga0208277, IMG submission 185782) | Marine microbial and viral communities from oxygen minimum zone, Eastern Pacific Ocean - ETNP201406SV205 (SPAdes) (version 2) | ecosystem: Environmental > Aquatic > Marine > Oceanic ...
TTGGGGGGCGATCGGTGGGCAATTTTTTGTTTAAATTTATTTTTAGATGTAACTTTTACTAAAATATGCTTTTAAAACCAATATTTAAAGAATAGGTTTCTTGTTTAGAATTTGTTTTTTTTGCAGAAGTATTAAAGAATAAATTTGTTTTTTCATTAAAAGAATAGTTGGTTTGTAAAGCAAGTTTAGCATTAAAATCTTCTTTCACTCCTCCATTAAAATTCTTTTTATTTCCGTTAAAGGTGTATTTTTGGTTTTTTCCTTCAATGATAGTTCTATAACCTAAAGTCAATTCAGGATTAAATTTAAATTTATTTTTTGGTAAAGTTGACCACCCATAGGTCATATCTCCCATAACTTGACCTAAAATACGACTTTGCCATTTTACATGTCCAGATTCTTCATGATTAAAAAAACCTTCAATATTTGAATCTAATTTGTACTCTATGTATGAATTGTTATTAAGTTTCTTAGAAAATTGTGTTCCAATAATTGATGAAAATGATTTGTGATCTTGTTTAATAGATTCTTTACCTCCGCTAACGGTATTATTCAGTCGAGTACGATCACCATTATAATCATGATACCCGAAAACTACTTTAGCATTTAAATTTTCAAAAAAAAAACCTACTTGATAGGTTTCGTCTTTGATATTCTGATTAAGCAAATCAATATTATTATTTAAAATATTAAAAACTAAATGACCTTTAATTTTATCACTTTCGCTTGGAAAACCAAAAGCAAGACCGCTAGCATTACTGGCAAATTTATTGATAGATTTTCCTCTTTCTCTCTTTGTATAAGATTTTAACGGTAAGCCAAAACTTTCATCCTTTTCCATTTTATCTTTCACAAAATCATAAACATCATTAATTAAATCTGTTCTTAAAACTCCTATTTCATCTGCAACTGACTGGAATAATGGTGATACTGATTGAGCAAAGCCCCCGCTATAAACTAACTCTCCACATCCAGACTTATTATTTACGTTCCATGTTCCTGATGTTTTAAAATAATAAGAAGAGCAAAGGTCTAGATTAAGTGTACTACCTGAAGTGCTATTGGTGTCTGCATCAAGATAACCAACTAAAATAGTTCCATCGTATAAGTTAATATTGTTATTGTTTCCCCTCATAATAATAGATTGATCATCGGGATCTTCAGAAATAATTGATCCATAATTATTTATAGTAGAACTTATTCCAAGGTTTATTGGTTCTTTGGGAGCTGTGATGGTGCCCCAGTTATTAATAGTTGTATTTGTGCTAAAAGCATCACCACCTGATTCAGTTGTATGTATTGCCCACTTTCCATTTGAGGCACTAATTGTTCCAGAGCTATAATTGTTTATTGTAGTATTTGTATCACCATGTCCAAGAAAAGTTTGCCCACTACTATTTGTATTATTTATTGTTCCATAGTTGTCAATTTTCGTTAAATCAGAATTATGGTATCGAATTGTAAATACTCTACCCGCAGTAATTTCTCCTGAGTTATAAATATAAGCACCAACTCCATCTCCATTATTGTCATCATTGTTTGGAACAAATATTGCAGAGTTACCATCTACAGACATCGTACCATAGTTGTATATTTTTATATCTAAAGCATCAGCATTTCCTTTTATTAAAATGTCCAAGTCATCACCATCAGTATCATCATTGCTTACTGTGCCATGGTTTATAATAGTTAGATTGTCATCATTTGTTACTATACACTGCGTTACATCTTCACAATGAATACGACCAGATGAAGTTATGGTTAAATCTTCAGTAATAGTTTTTCTGGTAGTTATTACCTCATCTGTTGAAACAGTTTCTGCGTATGAATTAGTAAAAAATGTTAAAAAAAAAAGAATTATTAATATTTTTCTTTTTATATGTGAGGCGAATTTGGGCATACAACAGATTATATTAAAAAAATTATTAACCAATAAGATATTAGTCCTGAAAATATAGTAGCTATAATATTTCTACTTAAATATCCAACAACAATAGCAAATAACGCGCCATATATTTTAGGATCAGTTAATTCAATTAAATTTCCATAATCATTAAAAAAAATAGCTGGAAAAATGATTGCAGGGAATACGGCCGATGGCACATAACCAAGAACTTGTCTTAACTTTGCACCAAGCACTCTTCTGTCAACTAATGTGATCATAGTCATTCTGGTTATATAAGTTAATATTCCAGCAACAATTACAGATAACCAGGTCACTTTTTAAACCTCAGAACTAATGATGCTGCAAATAAAGCTATTATTGGCGAAATAATTATGTAGGATTTTAGAGGTGCTTCAAAAAATAATAATGAACTTATCCCCGAAACCAATATTACAATAACATGATCAACTTTTCTCAATTCACTTACAAGTATTGCAATAAATGTAAGTGGTACTGCAAACTTTAAACCCAACTCATCAGGAATAAAAGATCCTAAAATAATTCCCAATATTGTTGAGATTTGCCAACAAATCCAAAGCGTAATACCAGTTCCAAGCAAATGATAGTGAATATTCTTTTGATCTTTATTTTTTTTAAAATATTTATTCGATTCAGCAAATCCTTGATCAACTATAAAATATGAAATTATTAATTTTTTTAATAATGTTAGTTTTTCTAAATACTCAGATAATACAGCGCCATATAATAAATGTCTTGAATTTATAATTCCGACAGATGCTACAGCTATAAACGATGAAGCGCCGGCTGATATCAATTGCAGGAAAACAATTTGCGAAGCTCCGCCAAAAATGATTATTGACATTGCATACACTAAATAAGGATTGAAACCCATTTCAACACCTATAGCTCCACAAATTATTCCGAATGGTATTACGGATAGCATATGTGGTGCTACAGCTAAAAATCCTTTTTTAAAAATTTCTGATTTAGAAAGCATTTATTTAATATTTTTTAAAGCATTTCTGAGGCACTTTTTGTCTAAATTGCAGTCTTTATAACCTTGCGCAACTACATTTAGATATTTTTCTGTAGGGTATCTAAATTTACTTTTTTTTACCATTATGTAAGTCATTACTTTTTTATTGTAATATTTAAAATACATTTTTGTATAAAGAATAGGAAAGTCTTCGTAGACATCTAATTTTTTTTCATCACTTTTAGATATTTCAAATAAAGCACCCTGTACTGATGATTTTTTATTTTTTTCAATATCTGCTGCTCTATATTTGCTTCTAAAATTTAATCTATAACCTTTAAGTTCATATTTTTTTAAGAAAATAGAATCTTTACATCTTCTTTTCATTTGAAAATGATTAAGATTACTTCCGTAGGCAAAATAAAGCATTAAACCTCTCTTAATATTTCAATATTTTTATTCTTTATAAATTCTAGTATTTGATCATTACATTCATCAATTTTACTTTGATCTGTAGATCTTAAAACTATCGAAACACCTAATTTTCCAGCTCTAAAAAATGGATAACTTCCAATTTCAACTTCTTTATTTTTATTTTGAACATCAGTTAAAGGTTTAGCAATTTCACTTTCCATTGTTCTTAAGTTTAACGTTTTACTTAAAACAGGGTCCCCACCTACTAAAACATTATTTAATCCACCCAGCATAGATTTAAGAATTGAAGGAACGCCTGGAAGACAAAATACATTTTCAACATAAAAACCTGGAGCTCCACTTGAAGGATTTATAATTAATTTAGCGGTAGTTGGCATCTTTGCCATTTTTTGCCTACCTTCGGTAAATTCTCCGGGCTTATAATAACTTTCTAATATTGAAAAAGCTTCTTTGTGAAAACCGTATTCTAAATTAAATGCATTAGAAATGGATTCCGCTGTTATATCATCATGGGTAGGTCCGATTCCACCCGTCGTAAATATATAATTAAACTTTTTCCTTAATTCGTTTACAGTTCCTATAATAATTTTTTCATCGTCTGGGATAACTCTAACCTCTTTAACTTCAATCCCTAAAGAATTTAACCAGGTAGAAATTGTACTAGTATTAATATCCTTTGTTCTTCCTGATAATACTTCATTACCAATGATTATAATTCCAGCAATTATTTCTTTTTTATTTGGCATTTACAAATATAAATAAATTAAAATGAAATTTACCAGTAGTTTAATTAAAGGCAAATTAATCAAAAGATATAAAAGATTTTTTACTGATATAGAAGTAAATAATAAAATTTTAATAGCACATTGTCCAAATACAGGTTCTATGATGGGGCTTCTTGATAAAGGTAATGATGTTTGGGTAACTAAACATAACGATCCCAAACGTAAACTAAAATACACACTTGAAATGATTAAAGTTAAAAAAAGAATTATTGGCGTAAATACGCATAGAGCTAACAGAATTGTTGAACATGGTTTAAATAATAAATTGATTGATGATTTTAAATCAATAAAAAATATTAAAGCTGAATTTAAGTATTCTGATGACACTAGATTTGATTTTTTATGTGATAAGAAAATTCTTGAGGTTAAAAATGTAACATTGTTAAGAGACAATAATATTGCAGAATTTCCTGATGCTGTAACTTCTAGAGGTTCAAAACATTTAAAAATGTTAATTAATTCTATTAAAAAAGGGTATAAGCCTTATGTCTTATTTTTAACTCAAATTCAGGATATAAATACATTTAAAATAGCTAAAGACATAGATGCCAACTATTATAAAGATTATATTGAGGCAAAAAAAGCTGGGGTTAATTTTATAGCCTATAGATGTTATTTAAGTTCAAAAGAAATAAAAATTGAAAAAAAAATTAATATTATAGATGAATAATTATTCTGAAAAATTTGAAAAGATGAGAATTGCGGGAAAACTTGCTTCTAAAACATTAGACATGCTTACAGACTATGTGAAGCCTGGCATATCAACTGATAGACTGGATCAATTAGGTTATGAATTTATAAGCGATAACGGTGGACACTCTGCACCACTTTATTACAGAGGTTTTAAAAAATCTTTATGCACATCTTTAAATCATGTTGTCTGTCATGGAATACCTTCGGATAGAATACTGATTGAAGGTGATGCTATTAATATAGATGTTACCGCTATAGTTAATAAATATTATGGAGACACAAGTAGAATGTTTACAGTTGGTGAAGTTTCTATAAAGGCCAAAAATTTAATAGACGCAACCTATGAATCAATGATGAATGCAATCAAAATTCTAAAACCTGGAATTAAGCTTGGAGATATAGGTTTTGAAATTCAATCATATATTGAAGATAAAGGTTTTTCAGTTGTCAGAGATTTTTGTGGACACGGAATAAGTAATATTTTTCATGAACCACCTAATGTTCTTCATTATGGTAAAAAAAATACCGGAATTGAATTAAAGCCTGGAATGACCTTTACAATTGAACCAATGATAAATGCAGGAAAATTAGATGTAAAAGTTTTAAATGACGGATGGACAGCTGTTACAAAAGATAAATCATTATCTGCACAATTTGAGCATACGATAGGAATAACAGAAGATTCTTATGAAATTTTTACAGAATCTGTTAAAGAATATAGAAAGCCTCCATATAACTAATGATATCGCGATACTCTAGAAAAGAACTTGTTCAAATTTGGTCAGAGGAAAATAAATATAAAATCTGGCTAGATGTAGAAATTGCTGCCGCTGAAGGAATGGAAAAACTAGGGCAAATTCCAAAAGGAGTTGCAAAAGCTGTTAAAAAAAAAGCAAAAATTAACGTCAAAAGAATTCATGCTATTGAAGATAAAGTCAAACATGACGTTATAGCTTTTCTAACTTCTGTCACAGAAAAAGTTGGAATTAAAGCAAGATATTTACACCAAGGAATGACGTCATCAGATGTTTTAGATACAAGTTTTAATATTCAACTAGTTCAATCTGGTAAGATTTTAGTCAAAGATATCGATCAAATATTAAAAGTTTTAAAATCAAAAGCTAAAAAATATAAATTTACCCCATGTATTGGCAGAAGTCATGGTATTCATGCAGAACCAATAACTTTTGGTTTAAAATTAGCATCTTATTATGAAGAATTTAAAAGAAACAAAAAAAGATTACTCAGTGCAATTGATGAAGTATCAACATGTGCAATATCAGGAGCTGTTGGTACATTTGCCAATATAAACCCTAAAGTTGAAAAACATGTTGCAAAAAAACTTAGATTAAAAGTTGAACCTATATCAACTCAAGTTATTCCAAGAGATAGGCATGCATATTATTTTTCTGTATTAGGAATTATTGCAGGATCGATTGAGAGAGTTGCAACTGAGATCAGACATTTGCAAAGAACAGAAGTTTATGAATTGCAAGAATTCTTTTCAAAAAAGCAAAAAGGTTCATCTGCTATGCCGCATAAAAAGAACCCAATATTAGCTGAAAATCTAACAGGGCTAGCAAGAATCGTTAGAAGTTATACTTTTCCCGCATTAGAAAATATTGCGCTCTGGCATGAAAGAGATATCTCGCATTCAAGTGTTGAAAGAAATATAGGACCAGATGCAAATATAACTATTGATTTTGCTTTAGTAAGGCTGGGCAATGTTTTAGATAAAATGATAGTCTACCCAAAAAAGATGTTAAATAATCTTAATACCACTAAAGGAACGATTTTCTCTCAAGAATTAATGTTAGAGCTTACCAAGTCAGGGCTAAGTAGAGAAAAATCTTACAGTTTAATACAAGCGCATGCTAAAAAATGCATAGCAGATAATCTTGATCTTTTAGATGTTGTAATGAATGACAAAAGTATTACATCAAGAATTCCAATTAAAAAAATGAAAAAAATATTTGATTATTCTGCACACTTTAAAAATGTAAATTTAATATTTAATAGAGTTTTTAAATAATGAAAAAAGGAAAAAAATTATACGAAGGAAAGGCAAAAATTTTATACGCTTCACCTGAAAAAAATTTAGCTATTCAACATTTTAAAGATGATGCTACAGCTTTTAACAATCAAAAAAAAGCAACTATTGAAGGAAAAGGAATTTTAAATAATAGAATTTCTGAACATATACTCTCTAATTTAAATCAAGTAGGAATAAAAAATCATCTCATAAAAAGGATTAATATGAGAGAACAACTTGTAAAAATTGTTGAAATAATCCCCATTGAATTTATTGTTAGAAATATTGCCTCAGGATCATTAACAAAAAGACTTGGTATAGAAGAAGGTACTATATTAAGCCGCCCATTAATCGAATACTGCCTGAAAAATGACGAGCTTGGAGATCCGTTAATAAGTAGAGAGCATATTTTAACTTTTGATTGGCTAAATATAATGGAGTTAGACTGGATTTCAGAAGAATGCAGAAGAATAAATGATTTTTTGCAAGGCATGTTTAGAGGTGTTGGAATTAAGCTAGTTGATTTTAAAGTTGAGTTTGGAAGATCTTTACAAGACGATAATATTATTCTAGCAGATGAAATAAGTCCTGATACTTGTAGACTTTGGGATTCAGCTACTGAAAAAAAATTAGATAAAGACATATTTAGAAAAGATTTAGGAAATTTAATTGAGGGATATCAAGAAGTTGCTAGAAGATTAAACATTCTTCATGAACAAACTAAAATAATACCTATAAAATTTCCAAAACCAAAAGCTGTTAAAAAGAGATAATGAAAGTTAAAGTCATTGTAACTCTAAAAAATGGCGTACTAGACCCTCAAGGTAAAGCTATTCAACAAACTTTAAATGGTATGAATTTTGATAATGTAAGTGAAGTAAGACAAGGTAAATTTTTTGAAATTGAAGTTAAAGAAAATGATGAAAATAAAGCGAAATCATTAGTAGACGATATGTGTAAAAAACTATTGGCAAATCTTGTTATTGAGGATTACAAAATAGTTTAAAATTAATGAAATCATCAGTCATAATTTTTCCAGGATCAAATTGTGATAGAGACATGGACGTTGCTCTAAAGAAATTTGGTTTTAAAAATCAAATGGTTTGGCACAATGATCAATCTATTCCTAAAAGTGATTTGATAGTACTGCCTGGTGGTTTTTCTTATGGTGATTATTTAAGATGTGGCAGTATTGCTTCAAAATCAAAAATTATAAAATCAGTTATAGATTTTGCAAATTCTGGTGGCTTAGTTTTGGGAATTTGCAATGGTTTTCAAATACTTACTGAAACTGGGTTGCTTTCAGGAATATTACAACAAAACAAATATCTTAATTTCATTTGTAAAAATGTTTACGTGAAAGTTAAAGATAAAAAAAATAAATACTTTAATAATATCAAAAAAGATATTTTAGAACTTCACATAGCTCATAATGAAGGAAATTATTTTTGCTCAGATGATGAAATGAAATCCTTAGATGATAATAATCAAATTGCTGTAACTTATTGTGACGAAAAAGGAACTGAAACTGATGAAAATAATCCAAATGGTGCAGTAAAAAATATTGCTGGGATTTTTAACGTAAAAAAAAATGTTTTAGGAATGATGCCTCACCCTGAAAGAATGATTGATAAGTATCTTTCTGGTGAAGATGGATCGCTTTTTTTTGAAAATCTTTTAGGAAATATGAAATAATGAAAGTTACAGAATCTATTGCAATAGATCATGGACTAAAGAAAGAAGAATTTTCTAAGATTTGCAAACTATTAAATCGTACACCAAATATTACGGAACTAGGAATTTTTTCAGCAATGTGGAATGAACACTGCTCATATAAATCTTCAAGAAAACATTTAAAAAATTTTCATACTAAAGGTAAGCAAGTTATACAAGGTCCAGGGGAAAATGCTGGTGTTATTGATATTGGTGATGATGATGCAATAGTTTTTAAAATAGAAAGTCATAATCACCCCTCTTTTATTGAACCTTATCAAGGTGCCGCGACTGGTGTGGGTGGAATTATGCGTGACGTATTTACGATGGGTGCTAGACCTATTGCAAATCTTAATTCTATTCATTTTGGATCTCCTCAGGACAAAAAAACTAAAAATTTATTAAGAGGTGTTGTTAAAGGTATTGGAGGATACGGTAATTGCATTGGTGTTCCAACTATTGCTGGACAAACAAGCTTTGATGAATCTTATAATGGCAACATATTGGTTAATGCAATGACTTTAGGATTAGTAAATAAAAATAAAATTTTTTACTCTAAAGCATCTGGAATTGATAAACCTGTAATTTATGTAGGTTCAAAAACTGGCAGAGATGGAATTCATGGTGCAAGCATGGCATCTGCAATATTTGATGAAAAAATTGAAGAGAAAAAACCAACTGTACAAGTTGGTGATCCTTTTACTGAAAAATTATTATTAGAAGCTTGTTTAGAATTAATGGCTGATAATTCTATCATATCAATTCAAGATATGGGTGCTGCCGGTTTAACATCGTCAAGCATAGAAATGGCTTCTAAAGGAAATTTAGGAATAGAATTAAATTTGAATAAAGTACCTTGTAGAGAAGATAAAATGACACCATACGAAATAATGTTGTCAGAAAGCCAGGAACGTATGCTAATAATTTTGGAAAACGGCAAAGAAAAAGAAGCTAAAAAAATTTTTGATAAGTGGAACTTAGACTTTGCTATTATTGGCAGAACTACCAATTCAGAAAAAATAGAATTATTTTTTGATAACAAGTCTGTTGCAAACATACCTATTAATCTTTTAGCAGAAAATGCTCCGATTTATGATAGAGCATGGAAAAAAACTAAACTCCCTCAAAAATTAAAAATTAATAAGGATCATTTTAAATCTCTTAATTTAAATGATTGCCTAAAAAAAATTTTAAAAAGTCCCAATATTTCTAACAAACAATGGATATGGGATCAATACGACCAAACAGTTATGGGTGACACTATTCAAAAGCCCGGTGGAGATGCTGGCGTTGTAAGGGTACATGGAACTAACAAAGCTGTTGCTGCATCAGTTGACTCTTCTGCATCTTATTGTTTTGCTCATCCTCTTACAGGAGGCAAGCAAATTGTTTGTGAAAGCTGGAGAAACCTAATTTCCGTAGGTGCAAAACCTATAGCAATTACTAATTGTTTAAATTTTGGAAATCCAGAAAAAGAAAAAAACATGGGAGAGTTTGTTGAATGTGTTGAAGGCATCACTGAAGCTAGTAAATATTTAGAATTCCCAGTTGTATCAGGAAATGTATCTTTTTATAACGAAACTAAGGACAAAGGTATAAAACCAACTCCTACAATTGGTGGTGTTGGTTTAATTAAAGATTATAAAAAAATGATTTCTATGGATTTTAAAAAAGAAGGTAATTTAGTCTTTATTTTAGGAAAAACTGAAGGGCATCTTGATCAAAGTATATTTGCAAAAGAAATATTATCAGAAAAAAAAGGACCTCCTCCAAGCATAAATTTATTCAATGAAAAAAACATAGGTGAAACTATTTTAAAATTAAATGATCAAAATTTAATTGATAGTTGTCACGATGTATCATTAGGTGGAATTTTAACAGCAATATCTAAAATGTGCATTAAAGGAAAAAAAGGAATTAAAATTAAGCCATTTAAAGAGTTAATTAATAAATTTGAGTACTTTTTTGGTGAAGACCAAGGGCGCTATATAATTGAATTAAGCAAATCAAACCTAGATAAAGCAAAACAAATATTAGAAGATAATTCTGTACATTATGATGAAATTGGAATTATTGATAAATCTAATATAATATTTGATGATAAAATTGACTTATCAGTAGATGAGCTTGAAAAAGAGAATAAAACTTGGTTAAGAAAGTACATGGTTAACTAATGGCAATGGATTTAAAGGAAATAGAATTATTAATTAAAGAAGCGCTTCCTGATGCTAGTGTTGAAATTCAGGATTTAGCAGGTGATGGCAATCATTATTCTGCGACAATAATTTCTTCACAATTTTCTGGAAAAAGCAAAATAGAACAGCATAAAATGGTATATAATTCTTTGCAGGGTAAAATGGGTAATGAATTACATGCATTGGCTATAAAAACAAAGGAGAGATAAATGGATCAACAAACAAATGATTTAATAAAAAATGAAATAGATAATAATGAAGTATGTCTATTTATGAAAGGAACTCCTGACGCTCCACAATGTGGATTTTCTATGGCTGTCTCCAATATATTAAAAATATTAGAAGTTAATTTTAAAGGAGTTAATGTTCTTGAAAACCAAAACTTAAGAGAAGGAATAAAAGTTTATAGTGATTGGCCTACTATTCCTCAACTTTATGTAAAAAATGAATTTGTTGGTGGCTGTGATATTATCAAAGAAATGTACGAAAACGGTGAATTGTCTAAATTATTAGAAGATAAAAATATAAATTTTAAAAAGAAAAGTTAATTATCTAGAATAATATTCAATTACAAGATTTGGTTCCATAACTACTGGATAAGGAACTTCTTCAAATTTTGGAATTCTAACAAATTTTACTTTTTTGTTCTTTTCATCAAGTTGTAAATATTCAGGAACTTCTCTTTCTTTATTTGCTAAAGCAATATCTATTAAAGCAAGTTGTTTTGATTTATCTCTTATTTCAATACTATCTTCTTCTTTAACTTGGTAACTTGATATATTTACTTTTTTGCCATTAACTCTTACATGGCCATGATTAATTAATTGTCTAGATGAAAAAATAGTATTAGATAATTTTGATCTATAAATTACAGCATCTAATCTTCTTTCTAATAAACCGATTAAATTTTCAGCCGTATCCCCTCTTTTCATAATAGCTTTTTTATACATGTTTCTAAACTGTCTTTCGTTCATGTTTCCATAATAAGACTTAAGTTTTTGTTTAGCTTGAAGCTGTATTCCGAAATCAGAAGGTTTTGAACTTCTTGATTGGCCATGTTGGCCTGGAGGATATGCTCTAGTATTAAATGGACTCTTTGGTCTTCCCCATAGGTTTACTTTTAGTCTTCTATCAACTTTATGTTTGGAGTTTAGTCTTTTTGTCATTTAATATTGGGCTTTATAAACTTAACATCTATTTTGTCAATCAACCTTTTTTAGATAAACCTGCAAATACACTTGATAAAATGCGAGTTTCTTTTTCTGAGAGTTCCATTCTATAAAAAATACTTCTTAAATTCTCAAGCATTATTGGTTTTTTTTCCTTAGGTTTAAAAAAATTTCGATCATCAAGATTTTTTATACATAAATTTAACATTGCTTGTACTTGTTTTTTTGTAGCTGGATTAATTTTTTTTGACTTAGAATATTTTTTTAAATCTAAATTAATTAAATTAAACACTATTTGAGCCACAATGATTAAACTATGTGAAAGATTTAATGATTTAAAATTAGCATTAGTAGGTATTTGCATGGTGTAATTAGCATAACTAATTTCATTATTTGATAAACCTGAAGCTTCAGAACCAAATAAAAACGCTACTTTTTTTTTATAATCTATTTTTTTTAAATCTTTTAACTGAATATGTTTGATATTTTTATTTCTAAATCTAGAGGTTGTGGCAATTAAATAATCAATTTTATTTAATGCTGGTTCTAAATTGTCAAAAACTTTACTTTTTTTTATAATATCTTTAGCGCCAACTGAAGTAGCCAGTATTTTATCATTTGGAAATACCGGTTTAGGATTAATTAAAATTAATTTATCAAAATTAAAATTTTTTATAGCTCTTGCGCAGGCTCCTATATTTTCTGATAATTGAGGTTTATGTAATATAAAAGATATGTTTGAAAAAGACATTAAATGCTAGCAGGAGCATTATCTTTAAATAATTTATAATCTAAACTATCTACCAATGCTTTAAATGATGCATCTATAATGTTTTCTGACACACCTATTGTAAACCAATTTTTACCTTTGGAGTCTGTACTTTCAATTGAAACTCTTGTAACAGCTTCTGTTCCTGTGTTCAAAATTCTAACTTTATAATCAACTAATTTTAAATCTTTTAAATACTCAGAATATTTTGCTAATTTATCAACATTATTTCTTATAGCATTATCTAGTGCGTGAACTGGTCCATTACCCTCACCTTCACAAAGTATTAATTTATTATCTACTTGTAACTGCGCTTTTGCTGAAGATACAATTTTTCCAGTTTTATCTTTTTTTACGCTTACATCATATTCTTTAATTAAAATGTATCTTGGTATCTCACCCATAATTCTTCGTGCAAGAAGCTCAAATGAAGCGTCTGCACCATCATAACTATATCCAATAAATTCTCTGTCTTTTACTTCGTCTAAAAGTTTTTTTATTTTTGGATCACTTTCTTCAAAATTAACACCAATAGATTTAAGTCTTGATACGATATTAGATTTTCCAGCTTGGTCTGATACCACTATATTTCTTGCATTTCCTACTTCTTCTGGATCTATATGTTCGTATGTTTTTGGATCTTTTTGAACGGCAGAAACATGCAATCCACCTTTATGAGAAAATGCAGCAGCACCAACATAAGGCAAGTGCATATTTGGTTTTCGGTTTAAAATTTCATCTAACAATCTTGATGATTGAGTTAATTTTTTAATATTTTCTGATTTAATGTTTGTTGAAAATAATTTAGAAAAATTATCTTTTAAATGGATTGTTGGAATAATAGACATTAGATTTGCATTTCCACACCTTTCTCCTAGTCCATTTATTGTACCTTGTATTTGTCTAACACCAGATAAAACTGCTGATAATGAATTAGCAACAGCATTGCCTGTATCATTATGAGCATGTATACCTAAGTTTTTTCCAGGCACATGTTTTACAACCTCTAAAACAATTTCTGAAACTTCATTTGGTAAAGTTCCACCATTAGTATCACAAAGAACTATCCATCTAGCTCCATTATCATAAGCTGATTTAATGCATGAAATCGCGTAATCTTTATTATTCTTATATCCATCAAAAAAATGTTCAGCGTCAAACATAAATTCTTTATTATTTTTAACAAAATGTTTAGCGCTCTCACTTATGTTTTCTAAGTTTTCTTCTTTAGTTATTCCTAAAGCCACATCAACATGGAAATCCCAAGATTTACCAACAAGACAGACGGCTTTTGTATTGCTATCTAATAAAGCAGATAAACCAGGATCATTTTCAGCGCTTCTTCCAGTTCGTTTTGTCATTCCAAATGAAGTTAAAATAGAATTTTTATATTTAATTTTTTTTTGAAAAAACTCAGTATCTGTTGGGTTGGCCCCTGGCCAACCTCCTTCTATGTAATCAACTCCAAGAGCATCTAATGAATTAGCTATTTTTAACTTGTCATCTAAAGAAAAGTCTACCCCTTGAGTTTGAGCCCCGTCTCTTAAAGTTGTATCAAATATATAAAGTTTATCTTTGCTCATTTAATTTTCCACGAAGTTTTACCATCTTTATCTTCAATTAATATACCTTTGTCTAAAAGGTAATCTCTAATTTTATCTGCCTCTTGATATTTTTTATTTTCTCTAGCTAAATTTCTCTCTTTAATTTTTTCCAATATTTCATCTTCAGAAATTTGTATTTTTATTTTTTTAAAAGATTCCCACTGACTTTTACTTTCATTTAATAATCCAATAAAATTACATGCTGATGTAAAAACTTCTCTATCTTTTAAATCACCTTTTTGAGATTTTTCATATAATTTGTGTAAATTTGCTATGTAGCCTGGCGTATTTAAATCATCATATAATGGATCTAAATATTCATCAGGAATTAAAATTGGTTTTTTAATCTCAACATAACTTTCATACCATTTACTTATAGTATTTTGACATTCATTTATTAGTCTGTCGTTCCAATCTAACGGTTGTTTATAATGTGTGCTTATTAATGCCAGTCTCAACACTTGGCCGTTTATATTTTTTTTTAAATCTCTAATTTTTAAAATATTTCCTTGTGATTTTGCCATCTTTTCATTCGACATAGTTATAAAACCATTGTGAACCCAGTAATTTGCAAACACTTCATTTTCATTTGCACATCTTGACTGTGCTATTTCATTTTCGTGATGAGGAAAAATCAAATCTCTACCTCCGCCATGAATATCAAATTTATCACCTAAATACTTTTTTGACATTACAGAGCATTCTAAATGCCATCCCGGTCTACCTTTTCCCCATGGAGATTCCCAATAAGGTTCACTATCTTTCGATGGCTTCCATAAAACAAAATCTTGAGGGTTATTTTTATTTTCTGAAACTTCTACTCTCGACCCAGCTATTAATTCATCAAGTTTTTTATTAGAAAGTTTTCCATAATCTTTAAATTTTTTTACTTCAAAATAAACATGGTTATTATTTAAATATGCATATCCATTTTGAATTAATTTATTTATCATATCAATCATTAAAGAAATATTTTCAGTTGCTTTTGGTTCATGAGAAGGTTTCTCACAATTCAAATATTTGCAATCATCATGAAAATTATTTGTAATTTTTTCAGTAAGTTCTTTAGTGGGTATTTTTTTTTCAAAAGATGATTTGATAATTTTATCATCAATATCAGTTATATTTCTTACATAAGTAACATTGTCATTTCCAAATCTGCATTTTAATACTTTATAAAGAATGTCAAACACGACTAAGGGTCTAGCATTACCAATGTGTGGATCGTCATAAACGGTTGGTCCACAAACATACATTCCAATTTTATTTGCATTAATAGGAATAAATTTGTCCTTCTTGTTTCCAAGACTATTAGTTAAATAAATATCTTTATTCATGTTATTTTGGAATTTTACAAACAGGAATAGCTTCCATTTTATGTAAATTTGCCTTTCTTATTTTTAAATATTTATCTCTATTATTTGAATTCTCATTACTCATTGCTTCTTCTAGGTCTTTATATGACATTCCTAATTGACCTTCATCAGTTCTTCCATCGTCCCACAAACCATCGGTTGGTGCAGCTTCTATAATATCTTTTAATATATTTAATTCTTTTCCTAACTCCCAAACATCAGATTTATTACAATCTCCAATTGGAGATATGTCTACTCCACCATCTCCATACTTGGTAAAAAAACCTACTCCAAAGTCTTCTATTTTATTTCCAGTTCCTACAACAATCCCATTATTTGCAGAAGCTACCTGATATAATGTGGTCATTCTTAATCTGGCTCTTGAATTAGCCATACCATGTTCATTGTTAAATTCAGACAAAGAAGATTTAAATGAATTAAATAATTCATCTAATGAAATCGTATATCCTTCAACATTATTGAATTTATCTTTTAACCATTTTTGATGTTTTAAACTCAAATCGTGTTGATCGACTTTTTGTTTAATTGGCATTGTTAATACTATTGTTTTAATTCCCGTCATTGCACACAATGTACTTGATACTGAAGAATCTATGCCACCGGATATTCCTATTACTAAAGACTCTGCTTTCTTCGGCATTGAATTAACATAATTCACTATCCAATCTTTGATAAAAACAATTTTTTTACTTACTTCCATAATTCAAATATACGTTAAAGGATTTCTTTTATAAACGCTTAAGAAGCCGCTTTAATTCCACTTCTTGCGTAAATGGAATTCTTTTTAATCTCATCAGAGATCATAAAGGCAAGTTCTAAAGCTTGATTAGCATTTAATCTTGGATCGCAGTGTGTTCTGTATCTGCTAGATAAATCTTTATCAGAAATTTTTTGTGTACCACCTGTACATTCTGTAACATTTTGACCAGTCATTTCTATGTGTAAACCTCCAGCATAAGAGCCTTCACTTTGATGAACGCCAAAAACATTTTTTACTTCTTTTAAAACATTGTTAAATGGTCTTGTTTTAAAGCCAGTTGTGGACTTAATTGTATTACCATGCATAGGATCGCATGACCATATAACATTTAAACCTTCTTTTTTTATAGTTCTAATTAGTTTAGGTAAAAATTTTTCAACATTCTCATGACCAAATCTTGAAATTAAAGTTATTTTACCTTTTTCATTATTAGGATTTATAACATTACAAATTTTTACAATTTCATCTGGTTTTGATGTTGGTCCGCACTTAATACCAATTGGATTTTCTATCCCTCTGCAGAATTCTACATGTCCACCATCTAATTGTCTTGTTCTATCACCTATCCAAACAAAATGAGCAGATGTATCGTGGTGTTCACCAGTTGTTGAATCAACTCTTGTCATACTTTCTTCAAAAGGAAGCAATAATGCTTCATGGGATGTCCAAAAATTAACAGTCTTAAGTCTTCTATTAAAGTCAGAGTTTATTCCACACGCATCCATGAACGCTAGTGCATCAGCAATTTTGTCTTCTAATTCTTTAAATTTTTTTGCTTGTGGGCTTTTTTTAATATAACCAGTATTCCAAAGATGCACTTTTTGTAAATCGGCAAACCCACCATGACAAAAAGCTCTTAATAAATTTAAGGTAGAAGCAGATTGTGAATAAGCTTTGAATAATCTTTTAGGATCAGGTTTTCTAGATTTTTCAGTAAATTCAATACCGTTTATATTATCTCCTAAATAACTTGGTAATTCTTTATCACCTTGTTTTTCTGTTGGTGCACTTCTTGGTTTTGAAAATTGACCTGCAATTCTTCCAAGTTTAACAACCGGCAATGAAGCCGAATAAGTTAAAACTAAAGACATTTGTAAAATAACTTTAAAATAATCTCTTATATTATCAGGATTAAATTCTACAAAACTTTCCGCACAATCTCCTCCCTGAAGTAAAAATGCTTTTCCATCAACAACTTCTGCAAGTTGTTGTTTTAAATGTCTAGTTTCTCCAGCAAAGACAAGTGGAGGAAAATTTTTTATTTTTCCAAGAACCATATTAAGTTCTTTTTCATCTGGGTAAGTGGGTATGTGCTTTACCGGATAATTTCTCCAACTATTTATTTTCCATTTTTTCATATTCAACCTGGGAGTGTTTTAGCAGAGTTTATTTATTATTCAACAGTAACAGATTTTGCCAAATTTCTAGGTTTATCTATATCATAACCTTTTTGTAAAGCAGAATAATAAGCTAATTTTTGAAGTGGTATTGTAGTTAAAAAAGGAAAAAGATCTTCAGATAAATTTTCAACTTCTATTGTTTCCCAGATATTTTCAGATTGAACTTCGTCTTTACTTTTATTGGTTACTAGTAAAACTTTAGCGCCTCTTGCAATCACTTCCTGCATATTAGAAATAGTTTTTTTATAATGTTCATCTCTAGGAGCAAGAACAACAACTGGCATACCTTCTTCGATCAATGCTAAAGGACCATGTTTCATTTCTCCTGCGGGGTATCCTTCTGCATGAACATAGGCAAGTTCTTTTAATTTTAAAGCTCCTTCAAGCGCTATAGGAAAAGAATAACCTCTACCTAAAAACATTGAACCTTTTGCTTCAATGAATGCTTTGCATGTTTTTTGTATTTTGCTATCAGTTAATAGAGTTTTTTTACATAAATTTGATAAAGAAAGTAAATTTTTAATTTTTTCTTGATAGTCTTTCTTGCTAATTATTTTTTGATCAAAAGATAA
>Ga0208277_1000814_pt1 | contig 18359 bp, 16 predicted proteins | sample ETNtaG_5_FD_185782 | JGI IMG/M metagenome (GOLD analysis project Ga0208277, IMG submission 185782) | Marine microbial and viral communities from oxygen minimum zone, Eastern Pacific Ocean - ETNP201406SV205 (SPAdes) (version 2) | ecosystem: Environmental > Aquatic > Marine > Oceanic ...
GAAATTGAAAACCCAATGGCTTGGACGAATGATTCGAAGAAGAAACGAAAGATGTCTTCGATCAGGCCGCCCCATGTGAGCCCGTTCTGATCTCCTGTCGTGGATTCACAATCCGGATCGTTCGAATCATTGCAGGCTTCTCCATCTTCGCTGTTTGATCCTACAGAGGAAGCAAACGTCATCGTCAGCATGATTGAAATCAAAGCCAACACAATGAAACTCACAGTGGGAAGGCTTGGAGGGCTCAATCGGCTGGGCAGTGAATAGGTGAACTCTTTGTCGCAATGTGGGCACTCAAAAGCACCGTAGGTGCCAGGCTCAATCTCAATTTCATTTTGACAATGAGGGCACAGAAGGGGCTCCATGGTTGGAATTCAGGTAGAGTGCTGATAAGTCTTGAGCAGTTTTTGAAAATCAATGAATACGGCGAACTTAAGAAACACTGGCCTTAGCGCCTAACATGTCTATCATAAAAGCATACAACGAAGCCTGGGACAACGGAGACGTCGACGCACTTGCCAAGATCATTCACGATGATTGCGTGTTCAATCCACACGTCGGTGGTATCACCATGAGCAAGTCCGATATTCTTGGTTTCGCCGGAGGCGAAGGTACGCCACAAGCCGAACACCAGCGAATTCTGTTCGAAAACGACGAAGTCGGTGTTGCCCATTCAATCGTTCACTTCGCAAACGACTCTGACTCTGAAGCCGTCATGTCCTTCATGCGATTCAAGGACGGTCAAATCATCCTCATGGAAACTGGTGCTACACCACTTTCTGATGATTACAAACTCGTTGGACAATAATTACGTTCCAAGAAACGTGACTCAAGCACGAGTTCTGCGTACGCGTATTGCTACAAGGGCCAAGAACCCAATCCACAACCATGCGTTTGACAACGCCATGGAAGGCGTGAGCAGCTGAACGTCCTCAAGTTGACCTTGCTGTCCACCCTGCCCGCCGCCTTGACAATCGGCAGGGCGCGGCCCAATGCCTGGACCCCATGTCTCACCATAGCCCGCACACGGATCGTCTCCCCCTCCACCTTCGTCGAGGAAGGTCTCACCATGGTAGCAGAGCAAGAAGTATGGGAAGCCCATGCCCCCCTCACCGTTCATCATGGTTGAATGGTAATGATAGATTCCGTCTGGGAATTCAGGCGTTGGACCGAAGTGGCCGTTGCATACATCGAGGTGGCCGAGACCTTGGACGTAGACGTAATCGTCGATGCCGTTGTAGCCCGTCTCGCCTTCTTTAAGTTTGTACGAGCTTTTCATCTCCACGATGTTCATCTGGTCATCATAGCCCCAAAGGCCGTAGATGGGGTAGCCGTCCATGGACACACCGATGACCGCTGAATGTGACCCATTGGCGGTGTTTTGAGCAACGGCTGCAGGTGTGCTGTCGTCGTAATCAAGCATCGTTTCGCCTTCTTCAGGGTGCCAATGAAGGCAATTGGCGTCGGCGTGATAGTGGAACGTGCCGCCCTGTCCATTGTGAGCATGACACACGCCGAGCACAATCGGTTGGCGATCTTCATGATAGGCGCCGTGTTGGCTGGCGACCGCATCGCCACCAGGGCCGTCTTCAGGCCCGTAAAACGGTACGCCGTTCACCGCAAAGGCAACTTCACCACGGGCAGGCGCACACTCGTAATCGCCGTTGGCTTCCGGGCAGTTGGTCGCAACATGGCCACCGGTGGTATCGTTCACCGGCGAGCGAGGAATCGTCCATTCATAGTTCTGGGCTCGTGTGCAATCATTGCCTTGTGAGCAGGCCAATGTGGATTCGAAATCATGATCTGGTAAGCCGTTTGTCACGATGGTAATGTGGGTTTGATTCATCGTGATGCTGACCGAACATTCGTGCGTTTCCACCGCTGCAGTCGTTAAGTCATCGACTTGGGTGATGTTCTGCCCCGGTTGACAACGGAACACATCCAACCAAAATTGGCCCAAATCGGAAGCGTCGTACGTTGGTTGAGGGGGATCTGTTGGATTGGTGGTGCCGTTATCGGTTTCGTTTCCAGTGCCGTCATCGGTTCCATTACCGGTTTGGTTCCCGGTGCTGTTACCCGTTCCGTCGTCCGTCCCGTTTCCTGTTTGATTTCCAGTCGAATTGCCATCGCTGGCATTACCTTCAGTCTCATCGCCTTCACCTTCATCAACTGGTTCTGGAGCAGGTTCTGGGCGATCGATGTCAACGACCATTGGATCAGATGTCGTGTTCTCCACGGTGTGGGTTGCGGTGAAATTCAAGCTGACCGTTCCGGTATCTTCGGTGTTGACCGTTAGGTTCCAAAGCCCCGATGCGTCAGGTGTGAATTGAACAATGCTTTCGTCCAGATAGAACACATCGACCAGGACCTGATCAGGATGACCGTGAATGACATAGCCACTCATCGAGATCATACTGCCGTCGTCTTCGGCTGAAATCAGGCTTAGAATTGGTGCGGGGTGAAGGTGGCCATCATCGTGCGGCGGTTCCACAATCGGTTCATCTTGAACGGTGTCATCCGTTTCTTGCTGTTCAGGTTGAATATCTGGCTCGCTGGTTGTTTGTTCGTCATCTCGGTCGAGCATCATAGCAGCCATGCTGGTTAACAAAATCACAACAAGCAGGGCCCAAAGTGCGTCTTTATTCATAGAAAATCGACTTCCAATGTGAGGAATGGATTCAGAAAACCCACTTCTACAGTCTAATGGCAGGATTCGCTTCGTATTTAGTAAATAGCAAAGACTGTGATTCTGCACATCGGCTCCCAACGTAGCCGTATACGACACTGAGCCTACCCATTACTTGAAGGCCCTGCATCGTAGGAATAAATTTAAATTCATCTGTATCAGTATTTATTTTCATGGAAAGCAACGATCTTCCCGGCTTCGAAACTCTGACTGGAATTACTGCCATCCTTCTTGCCATGTATTACGTGTACAAAACGCAAACCATCGATCGCAACTCTCGACAAGATTGAGTCCTGATCTCACAGTTCAGTGATGTCTTCACGCTCGGTTGAAACACCAAACGCTGCTTGTGCCTCTGCATAGACTGAAGCATCAATTGATCCATCTCGGACAAGGGCAGAAAGCGCGGCAAGGGCGACAGCAGCACCGTCAATTTCGAAGAATCGGCGCAGCGCTTCTCGAGTATCAGAGCGGCCAAAGCCATCGGTACCGAGCACAGTGAAGTGGCCACCAACCCATTGTCGGATCATGTCTGGCACGGCCGCCATATTGTCTGAAACTGCAATGACCGGAACGGTGGCCTTACCAAGCAGTTGCTCAACCCAGGGCTTCTTTGCCTCTTCTGTCGGGTGAAGACGGTTGTATCGATCGCAGGCCAGTCCTTCCCGGCGCATTTCACCATAGGATGTGGCCGAGTAGATTTCTGCACGAACACCGTAGGCTTCGAGCTTCTCTACAGCATCGAGCACCTGCACCATGATTGGACCAGAACCAATCAGGCGGACGATTGGTCCATCGCCCTTTGGAGCGCCTCGCAGCAAGTACATGCCACGAATGATGCCTTGATCCACGCCTTCTGGCTTTGGTGGCATCGGGTAGTTCTCATTGTAAATCGCCACGTAGTGAATGACGTCCATGTCTTGGCCGTACATCTCATCGATGCCGTGTCGAATAATGGTTGCAAGTTCGTAAGCGAACGCCGGGTCCCAGGCTCGCACAGCAGGGTTGGTGTGCGCCATCAACAAGGAGTGTCCGTCTTGGTGTTGCAGGCCTTCGCCATTGAGTGTGGTGCGGCCAGAGGTGGCGCCCATGAGGAAACCACGGGCTCGCTGATCTGCTGCAGACCAGATAAGATCGGCCACACGTTGGAATCCGAACATCGAGTAGAACGTGTAGAACGGTACGGTCGGATAGTGATGCGTAGCAAAAGACGTCGCTGAGGCGATGAACGTTGATGTTGCTCCAGCCTCATTGATCCCTTCTTCCAAGAGTTGGCCCTTGGCAGATTCCTTGTACTTCATCAGCACTTTGTGGTCCACCGGTTTGTACAACTGGCCATCCGGGTGATAGATTCCGAATTCGGCGAACAACGGGTCCATGCCGAAGGTTCGCGCTTCGTCTGGAATGATTGGAACGATTCGCTCACCGAAGTCCTTGTCCTTCATCAGGGCGCGCAAAATTCGGACAAAGGCCATGGTTGTCGAGACTTGCATCTTTCCTTTGGTGCCTTCATCGAATTCAGCGTACGCAGCCTCGGCTGGAAGCGTCAAATCGAACTCAGGAACGGTGCGGCTTGGCATGAATCCATCCATGGCAGCCCTGCGCTCTTTGGCATAGGCGACAAGTTCTGGCACATCCTCAGGCATCACGTATGGGTAGGATTCCAAATCTTCATCGCTAAAGGACAATCCAAGGTCGTCACGCATGTATTGCATGCTTTCCATGTCGGCCTTTTTCTTTTGATGCGTGGTGTTGCGGCCGGCAAAGGCAGGACCAAGTCCGTACCCTTTGATGGTACGAATCAGCACTACGGTTGGCTGGCCTTTGTGAGCGGTTGCTTGGGCGTAAGCCGCATGGAGTTTGAGGAAATCATGGCCTCCAACATCTGCACACAAATCGACCAGCTGCTCATCGCTGAGGTGCGCTACGAGCGCTTGGAGTTCTTCTGAATTGAACAGATCCTTTCGGATTGTTGCGCCATCGGCCGTCATGATGCGCTGTTCGTCGCCATCCACAAGGGCGTCAAGGCGAGCGGCCAATGCACCGGTGTTGTCGCGAGCAAACAACGCGTCCCAACTGCTGCCCCAAAGGACCTTGATGACGTTCCAGCCTGCACCACGGAATCGGCCTTCCAATTCTTGAACGATCTTTGAATTGCCGCGAACCGGGCCATCAAGGCGTTGCAAGTTGCAGTTCATGGTCATGACAATGTTGTCGAGACCTTCGCGACCTGCGAGTGAAAGTTGCGAAAGGGATTCTGGCTCGTCTGATTCGCCATCGCCCATGGTGTACCACACACGAGAATTAGCGGTGGAAACAAGTCCACGGTCTTCGAGGTAGCGGTTGAAGCGAGCCTGATGAATCGCCGTCATTGCACCAAGGCCCATGCTGACGGTTGGGAATTCCCAGAAGTCGGGCATCAAGCGAGGATGGGGGTAAGAGGACAGTCCGTTACCACCTGTTTCTTGTCGGAACGCTTCCATTTGTTCATGCGTCAATCGACCTTCAAGCCAGGCTCGTGCATAGATTCCGGGTGAGGCGTGGCCTTGCCAATAGAGATGATCGCCTTGGCCTGCGCCATCTTTTCCTCGGAAGAAGTGGTTGAATCCAATCTCCCATGCATGGGATGCTGAAGCGTAGGTAGAGATGTGGCCCCCGATGCCTTCGAAGTATTTGTTGCCCCGAGTGACCACCATCATAGCATTCCATCGAATGATGCCGTGGAGGCGGGTTTCGAGGTCCAAATCACCAGGATAGGCGCCTTGGGAGTCTGGGTGAATGGTGTTCATGTAAGGCGTGTTGACAACGTCAATCTCAACGCCTGCATCCTTGGCGGCACCCACAGTCGAGAGCAACAAGCGTCGTGCTTCTTCCTCACCAATTTGGTCGCGGACGGCCAAGATTGAGTCGATCCATTCCTGCGTAGCCACAGGGTCTGGGTCAGGTAGCGTACCTCGAACACCAAAGCGCATCTCATGCCCCTCCTTGACCCCCCCTCCAACCTCGGGGTTTTCAACCCCTCGCATTGCTCGCGTCGCAGTTTCTTGCCGGTTGCGCTGCATTCCACTCCAAAAAACGGTGCTCGGCTCGCTGTGATGCGTTTCTTGAAGAGCCATTTCAACAAATACCGGCATAAGAGATAAAGACCGATTTGACAGGGCGAGGGATATGTCCGTCGAGGCTATGGTTCAAACGATGATTGATGATTTAACTGCCGCACTTGTTGATGCTGTCAAGCACGACAAGGGTAACGCCGCTGCTGGAACTCGTGTCCGCAAGGCTATGCAAGCCGCAAAGGCTGCCGCACAAGATGTGCGTACCCAAGTCCAAGCTGACAAGAACGCTTGAGGTCAAGTGCGCGTCAACACGCGCCACTCGCCCCCACCGTTGAGAAGATCGACTTCTCCTGTTGATTCAACAACCCATCCAGTGGGAACGTTGTCAACTTCCGGAGCAAGAACGATTGCCTCAACATGCGACAACTCTTGGTCAAGAGCATCAACCCAGTTGATGTCAACAGATCGCCAGTGACCCGTGATGTTGTTCTGTTCAGCATCAAGTGGTTCAAAGAAAGTGTACAACCAGTGCATACCAAGGGTGGCGTCTGAGACAAATAGGAAGTGTTCGTTCTCTTCAAGGCTCATTGCATCTGCAGCCTCATCGGTCCACATGGTTTGCCCGTGGATTCCAGCAAGGAGGCTCAGTGGAAGCAAGAGCGCGAGCGTGATGGCGATGGTCTTGAGTGCTTGGCCGGGCGATTCAAAGGTCGGCGCACCAGCTGCTTGGTTGAGATGTTTCAACAGCAATACAATTGGAATAAACAAGAGGGTGATATAGCGTCCATTATTACCCATGGTCCAAACGACGCCAGGCCATGAGGCGCCCCAAAGAACTGATTCATAGGTCCACAGCGCTGCGATGTAGAAGACAATGGCCGTCATTGCGGCGGCGATCATCGCCGACATGGTTGCGATTTGTGGATGTTCGATGCTTTTCATCGCGGCCAGCCCCGGCCTTAGCAAAGGCCAGAGCACCATGCCAAACAAGACGAACAGTACCACTGCATCAAACAAAGAGAACGCTATGGCTGAGGCGAAGCGAAGAGGCATGTCACTCATCACGCCAAGGGTCGGTGAAGTTGAGAAGAGACCGGCCAAGACCATCAATGCCGTAACTGCTCCTGCTGCTGCACAGGCAGCTTGGAACGGGTGCCTCAAGAACATCAACCGTTCATCTTCACGCTCCTGCAACCAATGCCACAACGACCCAATCGCGCCAAGAACGAGGCCATAGAGGAGTACAGATGTGGCCTCAGTCATCCCTTTCGTGAAGGGGATCATCATCAAGATGCAGCCACCAAGTAGATTCTGAAGCAAACGCCTATGCGTGGACCAAAGACCCGTGAATAGAGCGAAAGCAAGGGCGAACATCAGGGTGAAATAGACTTCTTCATAGCCGCGGCCAACCGAGAAAATCAACGCTGGAGATATGGAAAGGATGGCTGCCGTACGTTCACCAACCGCGCGATAGACATAACCAATCAAAAGGATAAACGAAAGCAATGCAAAGGCCTTGATGCTCGCTTCAGAGCCCGCATAGATTGGGAGAACTGTGCGCTCCCCTATGTCCGTTGGGTCGCTTTGTCCTGCGACTTCAGGTCGAAGATCGCCCCATGCAAGGCCGCCCTCGGCGTCAACAGCCATTTTGACATGAGTATCGAGGCCCAAATCGCTGGTAAAGCAAACAATGAGGTTCAGAAGAAGACCAAGAGCAAGTAATCCCTTCCACGTGCGTTCATCATCGAGATTGAACTGCACCATGAGGGGTGGTTCGGGGGGTGAGGTTCAACCCTTTCGGACACTTCGCACCTGCATGGGCGGAATTCTTGAGGGGATCAAAGTCGTCGATGTTTCAAGAATTCTTGCTGGTCCGTATGCCACGCAAATGCTGGCAGACTTGGGTGCTGATGTGACCAAAATTGAGGCCCCGTGGGGCGATGACACTCGAGGATGGGGCCCGCCCTTTACCAGGGGTTTCGATGGAAAAGATGTGGCTGCTTACTTCCTTTCGTGCAACAGAGATAAGACCATCATGACGTTTGATCTCAAGCGGGATGCTGAAACCGTCAAATCGATGATTCGAGAAGCCGATGTCGTGGTTGAGAACTTCAAACCCGGGACCCTTGAACGGCTTCTTGGCCCGATGCCATCGAACGTCATCGTGTGTTCCATCTCAGCTTACGGTGCAACAGGACCTCGAAGAGACGAGCCCGGATATGATGTGGCATTGCAAGCGCGTTCAGGCATCATGAGCATCACTGGGGAGCCAAATGCTGCTCCGGTCAAGGTCGGTGTCGCATGGATTGATGTTATCACTGGGTTGAACGCTGCAAATGCGATTCTTGCAGCCTTATTCAAAAAAGAGCGTACTGGGGAGGCAACGCACATTGACATCTCCCTGTGGGATTGTGCAATCGCTGCGTTGGTCAACCAGGCGCACAACGCAATGGCGAGTGGCGAAAATCCAGTGGCGATGGGGTCGGCCCACCCCAACCTCGTGCCCTATCGGGCTTTTGAGGCAAAAGACGGGTGGTTTGTACTTGGCGTTGGCTCGGATGCTCAATGGGCTACAGTCGTTGATCGACTTCATCTGGAACACCCGGAGGTTGCCGGGGCATGGTCGACGAATCAGGGCCGTGTCTTGGGCCGCGATGCTGTCGAAAACTGCGTTGCTTCCGCTCTTGCCCTCCACAACCGATCTGACTTGGAATCAATGCTCGAAGGTGTGCCTTGTGCCCCCGTCAACACCGTTCTCGAAGCGCTTGCAGACCCTCAAAGCGTAGCACGCCAAGCCATTACTCAACACAAAGGAGTGGATGTGTTAGCAAGCCCGTTGCGGTTCATGACCCCTCAGAACGAGAAGAGTGATGTTTGACCGCCTTCGCGAATCAACCCTACTTCACGGAGTTTGTCAAAGGCATTGTCCATACGGCGCTGACTGAATTGACGTTCAACCTGTAAGAATTGAATCAGACCTTTCGTATCCACTTGGCCGGGCTCCAAGTCTGAGTCTGCAACTTCGTTTGCAGGGTGATCATGGAAGATGGCTCGGATTTCATCAAGCCGCTCTGGGACCTCTTTCTCTTTGGCTTCGCAGATGGCCTCAATCGTTCCATGTGTTTTGATCAATTTCATCCCAGTCTTCGGACCAATGCCACGAATACCTGGGTGGAAATCTGTTCCAATCATGATGGCCAGATCAATGAGTTGAGTGCGCGTGAGTTCATTTTCTGAAAGCACCTCGTCAAGCACGATTTTCTGCGCTTGAACCACTCGGCCATGTTGCTTCGAGCCGTGGCTCATCAGGTTGCGGACAAGTAACGGCGTACCATAGAGCAGGGCATCCCAATCCTGAGTTGCCACGACATCCAACTGCCCCTTTGCAGCCATCACTGCCGCTTGACCTTCGCCTTCTGCTTTTGCATCAACCCATGGAACGCCAAGCAAATCGAGCAATTGCTTGGTTTCTGCAACCATTTCAGGTGAATAATGCATAATTCGTTGAGCCATTTTTTGTGCCAGTGGGAAATCTCCCGCAGCAAGTGCCTCTTTGTGGATTCGCTCTGCTTCCACTCTACGCGCTCTGCGTTGTGCTATTTCCTCGGCTTTGAGTTCTGGAGGCGTGCCGTCAAACACGAACACTGGTTTGATGCCTGCTGCAAGCAAGGTTGTGGTTCGGTTGAGAAAGCCCATGAGGTGGGAAACGACCTTTCCATTCTCGGCCCGCAGTGGGCCGCCGTCTCCTTGAGGAGAACGATCGCGCATGGTGGTCAAAAATTGGAAGGCGGTGAGGAATGCATCAACGCCGACCCTCTTGCCAGACAGGCTGTTCAAATCGATGGTTTCTGGGGATGTCAAGTCTCGAAGGTTGCAGCCCATGATTTTCACAACAGGCGAGAGTATGTGGTTGTTCGCATCCGAACCCGTCAAGAAGTTGGGCCACAAGCGCTGGTCATGGCGAGGCACATAGCATGCTTGCGTGGGTGGCATCCTGCGCTTGCGCGTGCCGAAATATCCGCCCTCCTCCCACAGATGTCTGTCACTCGACTTGAAGGGCGAAGATTGGTTGCACTCTCTGGTGATGGCGAGGAGGATGTACTCGTTCAAGCTGTGAACGTCTCAAGTGGTTGTCAAGCCATTCTCTGTGACGCAATTCTTTGGCCCTGTAAGGGTGAATCTGACATTGAAGGGTTGATTGTGGATGTGCTCGGGCATCTCAAGCAACATCCTCGAGAAGGCAGCGTTGCGGTCCGTGCATGGCGCCATGAAGGACGAATCGAAGGTGTCGGGCCAAGCCAATTAGCACAACGGATTGGCGGTCGGCTTCATGACCTCGGCTATTCTATTGATCTCGATGAACCGGTGCATGAGTTTGGTGTTGTCATCGATGCAAGTTCGAACACCATCGCTTGTGGATGGATGCTTGGTTTCGGTGATGAATCCGATGGTGTGTCTTCTCGTAAGGCTGCAGAACGACCATTTTTCAAACCGGTAAGTCTTGACCCACGGCTTGCTCGCTTAGCGGTCAATCTTGCTTCTGGCCCTATTGACAACGGGGCAACGGTCGACCTCATGACAGGAACTGGAGGCTTTCTCATCGAAGCAGCGCTTTCTGGAAGGGTTGCGGTGGGCTTTGATTTAGATCCTGTGATGGTCGATGGAGCCAATCAAAACCTGACGTGGGCATTGGAAGCTGAGGACATGACTGATCATCGCGGTCAAGTCATGCAAGGCGATGCAACCCAGTTGGAAACCTGTATGCCTCAGCTTGAGGTCCCACTGACTGGCTTTGTTCTCGACCCTCCTTATGGTCGGAATTCACAGGGGTCACTCGCACCGATGGAACTTCTCGAAGGCGTACTCAATAGCGCCCGTAGCGTGGCTGAAAGAAACGCTAGTTTGGTCTTGATCCTCCCGATTCACCCCATGGGGGAGCACCCCGATGAATCGATCCCAAGCACTCATGAAATCAGTTTACTTCATGGGCAATGGAGCGATGTCGAACTGTCCCTTCGCCATTCTGGTTGGGATGTGAAAGCACTCTGGGTTGAACATGTGCATGCAAGTCTGAGCAGGCTCATACTTCACGCAACAGTTGCTCCTCAAGATTGAGCAGTGTAATCGCATCTTCATCGGTTGGCTCTGGAAATTGCGAGCGATGAGGGCATCCTTCATCGAGGATGGCTTGATCTTGGTCATTGAGGACATTTGGATAGGTGCGGCAACCACGTGGTCGTACTTCATACACCGAACACATACCCTCTGCATTGACATCAGCAGAAGAGGTGAGAAGGAAAACACAAGCACGAGTTTTCTCATCGTTGAGAAGCGTCAACACCCCGTTATTCTTCCAGGTGAACGCCTCAGCATCCATCCCAGTTCTTCGCGAAAGGAGGGACGCCTCGGCCTTTGTCAAAGGCATCGTCGTCTCACGGCAACACGCTGAACACCCCGTAGGGATGCAAGGAAGGGAGCGGGCCATGTTCGTTGGAAAGCACCCGCCTTATTCAAGAAGGGTGGCCATCTCGGGTGAAATACGGGCGATTAGGGTAGCCTGGATATCCTGTCGGGCTTCGAACCCGACGACGCGGGTTCGAATCCTGCATCGCCCACCAGCACCCTGTGTCATGTGCGTAGCATGATGGAAGTCAACGGGTCCAGTACTCAACCGTTTCATCGCCCCATTGCTCATCAGAAGCATGGCTTAAGCCGGCCTTTTCGAGCGTCGATGAATCGAGGTTCGATGGCACTGGATGTGCGTGTGTGACGGTACTTTTTACCAGATAGAACTCATCAACAAGGCCCGCATCTAGGAAAGCATGGACGGTTGTAGGGCCGCCTTCGACGAGGAGGCGGTGAATATCGCGATCACCCAACTGGTTGAGAAGAGCCTCGAGGCTGCGGAAAGTTGTGGTCATGTGCAGCGTTTCATGTGCATCGTTCAACACCGTCGATGAGGACGGAATACGTGCGTGGGGGTCGATAACGATGCGAAGTGGTTGGCGATCTGTTTCGATTCTTCGAATCGTTAGTGAAGGGTTATCTCGTACCACCGTTTCAGCGCCAACCAAGATGGCGTCGCACTCTTTGCGCAACTGATGAACACGGTCGAGGCACACATCCGAAGTGAAGCGTTGGGCTTGCTGTGAGCGATCATCGACCGACCCTTGGCAATCAATAGCCATCTTGACTGTGACCATTGGACGGCGATGCGCACACCAATGCATGAACGGGCGCATTTGTAGGCCAGCTTCGTTTTCAAGCAATCCATAACGGACCTTGATGCCAGCATCTTCCAGCACCTGAAAGCCAGAACCCCTCACGGTTGGATTAGGGTCGGGGTGGGCTACGATGACTTCCTTGATACCAGCCCACATCAACGCCTCCGTGCACGGTGGTGTTCGACCAAAGTGGTTACAGGGCTCAAGAGTGACAAAAGCGGTAGCGCCGTTAGGTGAAAATCCGTTGCTTTCCGCATCATGGATTGCCATTTGTTCTGCATGAAGGCCGCCAAGGTGATCGTGCCACCCCTCTGCAATAATTTGCCCTTCTTTGACGAGGACACAACCCACCAAAGGGTTAGGGCTGACACGTCCAGTACCTCGTTCAGCCACTTCGATGGCCCGTTGCATGAAGGCCACCTCATCTGCTGTCCATGGACTCGCCATGGTGACTCCACTTCGGTCGAGTTCAATACATCTTGCATTTTACCATATGTGGATTTAACACAAATGGGGCACTGAAGGCCATGAAGTAGATTCTTCGATTCCTTGTCAATTGTTTTATGCACAATGAATGGATTCTCACCCGATATGATTTATTTCATTCGTGGCCAATTTTAGAGAAGGTTTCAAACCAATAGGCAGCCTCTTCAGCCTATGGCAACTGATGATGCGTCAATTGGCCCTGAGCCCCTCACCTTCGAAGCAGATCTTGAATCGAAGCAGAAAAAGGGCGCCCATAAACCAGTCTTCGCAGAAGTCTTTTCACAAAAATCAAAGAAAATGCGTGCAACAAAGCGAGTCCATCTTCTTGTCAACCCCTATGCGGGTAACAGAAGTGGCAGAAGCGTCGGAGAACAAGCAAAAGCCCTCCTTGAGAAGGAAGGAAAGGTGGTCGAAGTACACCATTCAGCGTATGAAGGTCATTTGATGAAAATTGCAGAGGAACTCGACACCAAAGCCAACGATCTCTTTGCTGTCGTGGGCGGAGATGGGAGTCTTTCGGAAGTGATCAACGGCAGAATGCGCGCTAATTCTGAAAAAAAGGAATTGTTTGCCCTCATCCCAGCTGGAACTGGGAACTCCTTGGCCAATGACCTCGGCATCTCATCAGTTGAAGGTGCAATTCATTCAATCATCTCCGGCGTGAGACAAAACCTCGACATTGCACGAGTCGAAATGGGCAATGGGCTCCCAGGCTCTGAAGATGGAACAACAGTTCGTTACAGTCACAATCTAGTCACATGGGGCCTGGGCGTCGATTCGACGCTCAAGGCTGAAAAGATGCGGTGGATGGGTCCAATTCGATACGATGTCGGAATTTTGATGGCGATTATGGCAAACAATCGACGCCATGCTACATTGACCCTCGATGGCGTCAAAATGGAAGACGATTACACGCTCTTCCTGATCCAGAACAGCCAAACTGGGGGCTCCATGCTTCCTTTAGCGCCGGGTGCATCTCTTGATGACGGGCTGATGGACATTGGAATCCTTAAGAAAATGACCCGACGAGATGTGCTCAAGGCCTTTGGGATGCTGAAGAAAGAGGGGCGCCATGTCTTCCATCCTAGAGTAGATTACCACCGATTCAAGAAGCTGTCAATCGAAACTCCAGTACCCGCTGCCATCAATGTTGATGGTGAAAACATCGGTTCGACGCCGATCACAATGGAAGTGCTTCCAAGCGCTGTCGAAATTTGTATTCCGCCATCAGAATGAGAAATCTGAAAACTCTTCAGCGTCATCGAACGTTTCTTTCTCAGCAGGCGCTGGCTCGTAAACAGGAGTTTCTTCTTCAGCCGGTTTGGCCGCTGCCCTTCGCTTTCTGACAGCCTTCTTTTTCTTTGGTTGGCTTGGTGGCGGTGAAGAAGTGCGACTTGGTGCGACACTGGAGAAATGTTCCTGTGGTTGTGAAGTGGGTTGGCTCGAAGTTACGCTTGTAGGTGCACTGCTCGAGCGGTGTGGGGCACCCCACACCTCGGATTGAACAGAAGAGGGGGATGATGATTCCATTTCCTTTGCTGCCGAAGTCACCACGACTGAGGAGCCCCCACTTGAGGAGCCAATCGGTGTTGAGTCGCTATCATCGGAAAGGATACTGTCCATATCGAAACCGGAGAGACCGGATTTCTTGGAGGATTTTGGAGGAGCTTGCTTCTTTTCTCTCTTCATTTCAGAGCGTTGTTCTGCTTTACGGCTTGTTGGAGAGGACATGCCTGAAGATTTCGCCTTCTTAACGTCCTGCTTGACCTTTTTGATGTTGTCAAGACCAACTTGTCCAAGGAGTGTTTTCATGGTGTCCCGAGCACCTTTCATCACGAACATTTTCGACAGGATGAATGAGGCCACTGCGCCACCAATACCGACAATGAAGAACATCAGGACAAAGCCAGTTCGGCCAAGAATTGGTACATCACCATGGACCCATTCATCATCAGATTCGCCGTTTGAGGAAACGGTGGCTCCATCGAGATGAATCGTCGTGACCATAACGAACAATTGTTCTCGGTTTTGATTACCGATCAAGACCGTGCAGTCATCGCTTACTGTCTGACTTGAATGATAGCCGTAAGCGTTGCTGGCGTTGCTGGCTACGAGGTAGCCCTCAACGCTGACTGGTTGGTGCCATTCCCCGAGTGAGAGCATCCCGTCTTGGATTGATTCTGTTGTTGGGATCAAACCAAGGATGTACCACCGTGTATCCTCATCTGAATTGATTTCATCAAGATCAACAGTTCCTGCACCTGTTTGTGGATTCAATGGGTCGTTCCAGTCCTTGAGGTCGACGCGGGCACCTTCGCCTTCGAGGGTTTGGGATGCTTGAGAAAAGGACATGGATTGAATGGCAACGCTCGTGGTCACTGCTGCGCCAATCCCCTTGACTGCATCTGTGTGGGACGCATAGAGTTGGCTGGCGGCGAGGTAGCCAGTAAATTTGACTGGCAAGCTCTTGTCAGTCCCCATTTCTGATTCACCAGGTGAACAGCCAACTGCCTCAAGGTCCTCGAGACGTTCTTCAGATGGGCCAAGATTGCTCGTGATGCTTGTTGCCGCTCGATCAAAATCAACCTCAACACCACCATTGTCTGCGCCCCATGAAGCGTTTGTGGGGCCAAAGCAACCAGCAAGCAGCATCAATCCCAACAGGGCTACGGCGAAAGCACCTCGGCGCATATTTGCACGAGGGGTGCTTTAGTTTGAGAACTCTTCCATCAAGATGAGGTGAATTCACACGCTGTTTGACTCAAGAATGGCGCAGAGAGAGGGATTCGAACCCCCGTGTCTAGGAGACAGTGGATTTCAAGTCCACCGCAATACCGGGCTATGCGATCTCTGCAACAAGCCGTGGGGGGCACCACCCCATCATACTGTTTTCGGCTGTCGGGCTTCGAAAAAATCACTCATCGAGTTCTCTTCGAGGGCCCACTGCGACAGCAGCCAAACCGAGTGCGGTCATTGCCACACCAAACGTAAGACCCGGCATGCCTTCACTCTCACTCGGAGGATTTAGAGCGTCAACAGCGGCCTCAACATCCATCAGGAAATCTTCGACTTGCCAAGAATCGCCTGTCCACGCTACCTTTGGTGACATGCCTTCGAGAATGTAGGTGATTGTTGAATGGCCAACTGAGTAGTCAATGACGGTATCTGCTGAGGCGACGCAAGAAAGGCGATCTCCTTCTGCCCACTCATAGCCTTCATCGCACATGCAATGTTTGCTTGCGCCAGAGCCCATTTCCCAGCCGTGGTCGTTACAAACGCCTGGCTCTGCCTCCTCACGCAGTGTCGCGCCCGGGGGCGGAATCTCTGAGAGGTTTGTTGAGTTTGGAGCCCAAGCGATGTAGGTTGGTTCAACAAGACTGTCCATCCCAACTTGAGACGATTCCCAGGCTGATGAGGTGGCGTTCCATGTGGAAAGACTCCACCACCAAGAGGAGTCGCTCGGTGCTGCTAGGTCATCAATCGATTCCATGTAATGGCCGTATTGGCTTGCTGGCATGCTGGTGTTCATTTCGGCTCCAGCAAAAGCGCCCATAGACAAATGCCAACCCGTCATTTGTTCAATGGTGTGATTGGCGGTTGAGTTGTCTGGGAACAACACTTGCATCATTGGCGAATCTGGATGAGGCTCGGACAACACTGAGGTGTTGGCATTTGATGCTGCCCAAACCAACTGGTCATGGTCAAGGGCGTTGATTGAATCAATACCAACAGAGGATTCTTCCCATTGCTCGGAGGTTTCATTGTACATCAACAGGCTCCACCACCATGAAGAATCGGACGGGGCTTCATAGCCTTCGATCGCTGTAATGTAATGGCCGTACTGACTGTCTGAAGCATTGATCGACCAGTTTGCCTCATAGGCCATCGCCTGAGTGAGTTCCCAGCCGCTCGGCTCGAACATGAGTTCTGATGCGTTGCCTGTTGTCGGGTCGATATAGGTCACAGTCGGATCGCTGTTAACTCCAATGTGTGCATCGATGACTTCCTGCTCAACAAGAATCCCGAAGTTTCGATAGATGTCTGCCAAGACGTCTTTGTCACCGGTGAGGTGAGGCCATGAAACACCATGTCGTTCGGTGTATTGAGTCAGTGCTTCGGGGGTGTCTCGGTCTGGGTCCACTGAAATGGAGATGAACCCGACACGGTCAGCGTCTTCGGGCGCAAGCCCCTCTTGCACCAAACGCAACGATTGGGTGATGACAGGGCATACGTCTGGACAGGATGTGAAAATGAAGGACACAACGGTCACTTCGCTGTCCATAGCGGAGAGGGTGAAATTTTCACCCGTTTGATCTGTGAGGGTGAAATCAACAATATCATTGCGTGAGAGTTGATGGCCTTTGTAGGCTGTTGCGTTTGGTGTAGCAGCAATAAGCAGGGCAAGGCATACTGACACTGCCAGCATCTTACGTAGGAACATGGTTGATTCCCAACGCTCGCAAGGTTTCAATGTTATTGCGAACTGTCTTATCGTTCGGTCGCATAACTCCAGTCCGGTGTGCACCAGCTTGGAAGGCCTGAGATTCCTTCAGGGTTGGAAAGTCCAATGCCCCAGAGCATCAGAGCGACAAAGATCCACGGGAACATGAAGGTGATGTTGAACCACTTGTGTTCGTCTCTCAAGTGCATAAAGAATGCAGCGATACCGTAGCCCTTGACAATACCAACGCCGATAAGGATGGCCCAGACCGCTGAGCGACTGATGTCAATATCTGTGAAAGGAACTGTTTCGAAGAAAACCGCTCCGAGTTCAAACAGTGTGAAGATCATCAAGACGATGAAGTTCCAAAAGTAAATGTCTTTGCCCATGTATAAATTTGCGTGCTCTCCCATAATCTCACCTCAATACAAATAGAATGCTGGGAAGATAACCACCCAAGCCAAGTCGACAAAGTGCCAGTACAAACCGAAGTATTCGATGCCCTGTGCATTGTCCTCATCAAATCCGATGGTGTCCGCTTTGAACACCAAATACAGCATGATCAGCAAACCGATGAACACGTGAAGACCGTGTGCGCCGGTAGCGATGTAAAAGATCGAACCTTGAACAGTGCCGATGGTGAATCCTTCTGCAACCAGATGGCTCCATTCAACAAGCTTGAGGACGATGAACAGTGAACCAAGCAAAAGCGTAGCAATGAGGTAGTTTCGCACCGCTGCTTTTCGGGTTGGCATGAGTTTGCCCATGACGCCCTTTGGCGCCTCCCACTTTGCATTCTTTGCAGTCTTGAGTGCAAGAACAATGGTGTAGGATGAAATGATCAAAGCAAAGGTGTTGATTCCACCGGGCAATAGAGTCCAAAAGTCACCAACTGACTCGCCGAAGCCGTCGACCTTTGCGCCGCCAGGGCGAAGGTAGTCCGAAGCCGTGAGGACCCAGTCATCCTCCGAAGCACACCCTTCAAAGCCGCCGTCACTGTTCTCAAACGCCCACTTTGTGCACCACTCGGTACGCATGCGGAGGTAGGAAGAAAAGAAGGTCGCGAAGACCATAATTTCTGACATAATGAAGACCCAGAGGCCGACCTTGCGAATGTGGTCGCCTTCAAATGGATAGGAAGTTGCAATCTGCTCACCATGTCCGATGAAAGGTAAGTCCTCAAACCACCAATTCGCAACTGCGATAATGATGATCAGCAGTCCCGAGGCACTCACACCCAACATTCCAAGTTCAGCGGTGACGGTGTCGTCGAGCAGTGCCTTGCAAGCAACGATAAAGTCTGGAAGGCCCCAAAGGAAGACCATGATACCGAAAGCGAAGATAATTGGTGATGCTGAGCCATGGTGTTCATGCTCGTCATGGTGATCATCGTGGTGGTCATCTGCTTTTGGCTTGCTGGCGTTCAAGAAGCCGCCGAAACCAATGAACGCTGCATAGGCTGCAGT
>Ga0208277_1000815_pt1 | contig 18350 bp, 13 predicted proteins | sample ETNtaG_5_FD_185782 | JGI IMG/M metagenome (GOLD analysis project Ga0208277, IMG submission 185782) | Marine microbial and viral communities from oxygen minimum zone, Eastern Pacific Ocean - ETNP201406SV205 (SPAdes) (version 2) | ecosystem: Environmental > Aquatic > Marine > Oceanic ...
ACATTTCCATCTATAGAGTTTCTTATAAAAATAAGATCATCTTTATTCGATAATTCAGAAGCTTTAACAACAGAATTATCATATAGAGTAACTTTTGTACCTGCTGTTAAGTATAAACCTGCTTCAATAATACAATTATTGCCAAGAGGTATTCCAAGCCCAGAATTAGCACCCAATAAACAATTTTCTCCAATAGAGATTCTTTGATCATTTCCTCCAGATAATGTTCCCATAGTGCTACAACCACCGCCTAAATCTGAATTATCACCAACCACGACTCCAGCAGAAATTCTGCCTTCTATCATAGCTTTTCCAAGCGTGCCAGCATTAAAATTAACAAACCCCTCATGCATTATTGTTGTTCCTTCACTTAAATAAGCTCCCAATCTCACCCTAGATGAATCTGCAATTCTGACTCCTTTAGGAATAATATAATCAGTTAAGCAAGGAATTTTATCAATTGATCTTATAAAGAAGTCTGATCTTTCAGCTTTAGATTGCATTAATTTTAATTCAATTTCATTCACACACATGGGCCCAATATTAGTCCAACAAACATTAGGTAAAATAGAAAATAAATTATCTAGATTTATTGAATTTGGTAAAACAAATTTATATGAAAGCAGATGAAGTCTTAAATAAGCATCCTCAACACTACTGATCGGTTTTTCTAAATCCTGGAGTTTACAACTCAAATTAATTAGCTCTTTATTACTGCCTAGGTTGAATGATGGTTTATCTTTAAGAGTTTTTTTATCTCCAAACTCTATATATGGGAAATAAGTATCTAAGACATCTCCTTTCGAGCTTATATTTTTTATACCAATAGCATTAATGTTCATCAAAGTATTATAGAACTCTTAGTTTATTTTATATAACTTCTTCAAGAGCTTTTTTTATTTTATTTATTTTAGTCTTTGAGATTAGACTCAAATCATTGTTTACAATGAAGAAAGTATCTTCTACCTTTTCTCCAAGGGTAGTAATTTTGGCTGAATGTATCGAAGTATTAAATTCTTTAAAAACCTTTGCAATTTTTACCAATATTCCTGAACTATCTATTGTTTCTATAGTAATAACGTTCCTATTTTTTTTGCTATCAACTGAATCAGTTATTTTTGTTTTTTTATTAAAATGAGAATTTATACTTTTTGAATTCTTTATTGTTTTTATTTCTTTTATACCACTGAATGTAGAGTTTATTCTTTTTGTTAATTCTTTAATATCTCCCTGAGTAAGCTTTAAAGATTTATATTTATATGATGCTATAAAAGTATTTAATGCAATTTCCTCATCTTTTGTTGTTGCTATATCGGCATCAATTATTTCTACACCCAATGAATCAAAAATCTTAACTAATTTTAAAAATAAGCCATCAGCATTTCGAACTTTTATAAAGATTTCTACCAGACTATCAAAACTTCGCCTTAATGAGATTACATCAGTATTTTTTTCAGCTTTAATAATTGAATCTGCTTGCCATTTAAGCTGTGAAGAAGAAAATCTTCCAAAGTAATTCTCATTTATGTTTTTCCATAAATCAGCGATTATATTTTTATCCCCTTTACCAAGATCATTAATTACACCGTTTATTCTGTCTTGGACGATTTTTTCAAAACTTATTTCATTCTCCTTATTAAGCTTACTTCTAGTATTAAAAAATAAAGATCGAAGTAGCCCATGCTTCCATCCGTTCCATATACCAGGATTAGTTGCTCTAATATCATTAATGGTAAGGAGGTATAGATAATTCAGTCTTTCAATATTTCCACATTTAACTGCGAATTCATTAATTGTTACAGGGTCATGAATATCTTTTCTTTGAGAGACTGAAGACATTTCTAGGTGGTTTAAAACAAGCCAAGATATCAACTCAGCATCATGCAAAGACATTCCTATTTTTTTTGCAAATTTATAACTAGTTTTTGCTCCTATCACAGAATGATCTCCACCTTTACCTTTCCCTAAATCATGGAATAGGCCGGCAATGTATAAAATTTCTACTTTAGGGATCCTATTAATTAACTCATTTTCAATCTCGAAACCTTCTTCAAGGTTATTAATCTTCATTTGCCTCATATTTCTTACAACTTTAAAAGTATGCTCATCTACGGTGTAGACATGAAACAAATCAAATTGCATTTGCCCTATAACTTCATCAAATTCTTTTATATATGCTTGAATGATCCCTAACCTTTTCATTCTTTTTAAGATAGAAGATAAGTTGTATGGAGATTTAAGTATTTCAAGGAATTGCCCAGAATACCTATTATTATTTTTAAAATCTTTATCAATCAAATAGATATTTTCTTTTAATATTTTTTCAGTATTAGTATCGATATTTGTTATATCTTTTCTTTGACCTAATTTTATAAATATTTCAAAGATTAAATGCTTGTGTTTCTTAAGTTTTTCTCTTTTTAAGCCTATCCTATTATTCTTAATAAAGAATTCTCCATAATCTTTTTTTATTCCAAATAGCGAGGCTTCTTCATATCTATCTAGTATTCTTTCATTAAAGATTGATAATTTTTCAGCATTAAAAAAATAAAGCTGCATCAACTTCTCTACAGGTTGTTTTTCTTTAGATTTTTTAATTTTAGCTTTCGTAGCTAATTCAATCTGGGTGCTAAAATTTAGTCTATTTCTTGAAGATTTTTGAATTAAATTAGTAGCATACCTAAATAATTTAATAGAGTTGTGAGCATCTTTAATTGATTCAAACTCCTCGTTATTAAAAAAATTAGATGAAGCTATATCTTCGTGAGTTAAAATTTTAAAGCAATGATTTAAAATCCAAGAACCTGTCTGATAATCTCTAAGGCTACCAGGAGATTCTTTGATATCTGGCTCTAGATTGAATTCTGTTGAATCAAAAGATTGATATCTACGATTTTGCTCATCTCTCTTATTTAAAAAGAATTTCTTAATAGGAAATAGCTTCTCTTTATCTTTAAAAATCTCTTCCATTATTTTTTGAGATTTTAGATTTGCACAAAGGGGTCTTAGGCTAAGATAGGAAGTGAATTCTTTTATATCTTTTTTGCAAATTCTTTTGATATCATTCTTAGTCCTAACGGAATGACCAACCATCATCCCCAAATCCCATAATGAAGCAATAAACTTTTCCAGCTTGTTGTATTCTGCCTGTCTTGAATTTATTTGGAGTATGGATATATCTATATCAGATGCTGGATAGATTTCTCTGCTTCCATAACCCCCAATAGCAAATAGACCAAAATCTTCTTGAAGACCATTTTCTTTAAATTTTTTTATAATCTCTTTGTCTAACCAATCAGATCTTGAATTTAAGAAGTGATTAATTTTTTGAGGCTCTTTTATGCCTTTAGGAAACCAGGTCCAAAACTTTGAATCTAGTTTTCTTATATCTGAGCTCATAAACTCTCTTCAGATCTTTTTGTTAAAACCTCTACACCAGAAGAAGTTACTGCAAGAGTATGCTCCCATTGAGCAGAGTTTCTACCATCTTTAGTCTCAACCGTCCAACCATCTGATAAAACTTTGGTATGCTTGGATCCTTGATTAATCATTGGTTCAACTGTAAAACACATACCTTCTTTTAGTTCGATCCCAGTTCCAGGAGTTCCATAGTGAAGGATTTGTGGCTCTTCATGATACACAGAGCCAATCCCATGACCGCAATATTCTTCAACCACTGAATAATAATTTTTTTCGGCATGTTTTTGAATTGCATTACCAATATCACCAAGTTGAATGCCTGGTTTTATTATTTCTATAGCTTTATACAGACATTCTTGAGTAATTTTTACGAGTCTTTCATTATGAGGCTGACACTTTCCAACTAAGAACATTTTAGACGTATCTCCATACCACCCATCTTTAATGACTGTTACATCAATATTTAAGATATCCCCATTTTTTATCATTTTCTGATTATCTGGTATCCCATGACAAATTACATTATTAAGACTTGAGCAGATTGTTTTTTCAAAACCGTTATACCCAATATTACCTGGAATTGCTTTCTGCTCTTCGGTTATGTATTTAAAACATATTGAATCTAGTTCTCCTGTTGAGATTCCTGGTTTTACAAATGGTGTAATCATTTCTAAGACATCAGCAGCTAATTTGCCTGCCTTCTTCATTTTATCTATGTCTTCTTTTGATTTTATTGAAATATTCATGTTTTTTTTCATTAATTAGTAGACGCCATTAAGATTAATCTGTAAAGTACAATTTTAATGCTTGCTCAATATTTAAGCTCATTAAAATCCGAAAAATTTAATTATTTACACCTCTTCTTTCTTCAAAAATTAACCCATCTAAGGGGTAAAAAATAATGTCTTTTCCTGCAATATTGGTTCTAGAAGATGGAAGTATATTTCATGGGAGAGGTTTTGGCATAGAAAAAGTTGAGATTGGAGAAATTGTTTTCAACACTTCTATGACAGGTTATCAAGAAATAATCACTGATCCATCTTATAAGAAACAAATTATTACTTTTACTCATCCTCATATTGGAAATACTGGGATTAATGAAGAAGACATGGAATCTTCAAAAGTTCATGCATCCGGAGTTGTAGTTAAAGAGTTTGTAGAGCACCCTAGTAACTGGAGATCCTCATCTTCTCTTGAAGATTTTTTAATTAAAGAAGATGTTATTGCAATCTCAGATATAGACACTAGGAAATTAACTAATCATCTTAGAGAAAATGGTTCAATGGGTTGCTGTATAGCCGCAACATCCAAATGTTCAGAAAAAGAAGCCTTTAAAAATGCTAAAAATTTCTCTGGACTTGAGGGGCTAGATTTAGCCAAAGAAGTTACCACAGAATCTAATTATATTTGGGATGAGGGAGTGTGGCCTGATTATAAGAAAGCCTCAAATAGCTTAAATATAGTTGCATATGATTTTGGTATAAAAAGAAATATTTTACGATTATTAGCAGAGCATGTAGGCAAAGTAAACGTTGTTAGCGCAAAAACCTCTTTTGATGAAGTTATGGCCCTGTCTCCAGATGGAATTTTTCTTTCTAACGGACCAGGAGATCCTGAGCCATGTGATTACGCTATTGAAAATATTAAAAAATTTTTAGATATAGAGATACCGATATTTGGTATATGTTTAGGTCACCAGCTTCTCGCTTTAGCTGGAGGCGCCAAGACGAGCAAGATGAAATTTGGACATCATGGAGCTAACCATCCTGTGCAAGATCTAGATTCTAGAGAGGTTTTTATTACTTCACAAAATCATGGATTTGCAGTTGATTCTTCCACGTTAGGTAAGAATATTAAATCAAAACATATTTCTCTATTTGATCAATCACTTCAAGGTATTGAATTTTCTGACAAGCCAGCTTTTAGTTTTCAGGGTCATCCGGAGGCAAGTCCTGGCCCTCAAGATATTCAAACTTTATTCAAAAAATTTAATTCTTTAGTTAAAAATTATGCCGAAAAGAACTGATATATCATCAATACTAATAATAGGAGCAGGTCCTATTATTATTGGACAGGCTTGTGAGTTTGATTATTCTGGCGCTCAGGCATGCAAGGCATTAAAAGAAGCAGGATTCAGAGTTATATTAGTTAATTCAAATCCTGCCACTATTATGACCGACCCTCTTATGGCTGATTCTACATATATCGAGCCAATTCATTGGGAAAATGTAGAAAAAATAATAGAAAAAGAAAAACCAGATGCAATATTACCAACCATGGGAGGGCAAACTGGTTTAAATTGCGCTTTGTCGCTTGCTAAGGAAGGAGTTCTTGAGAAACATGGGGTTATATTAATTGGGGCTTCTAGAGAGGCCATAGATAAAGCAGAAGATAGACAATTATTTGACCAAACTATGAAATCAATTGGAATTGAAACTCCAAAATCAGGTATTGCTCACAATATAGAAGATGCTTTAAAAGTTCAAAAAGAAATCGGATTTCCTGCAATTATAAGACCATCTTTTACTATGGGCGGAACTGGTGGAGGAATTGCATACAACATTAAAGAATTTAAGAAAATATGTGAAAAAGGTCTAGAACTATCTCCAACTAGTGAATTATTGATAGATGAATCCTTAATTGGCTGGAAAGAATTTGAAATGGAGGTTGTTAGAGATAAAAAAGATAACTGTATTATTATTTGTTCAATTGAAAATTTAGATCCTATGGGAGTTCATACAGGAGACTCTATAACAATTGCACCGGCACAAACTCTCACTGATAAAGAATATCAGCTGATGAGGAATGCTTCATTTGCGATCTTAAGAGAAATAGGGGTTGAAACAGGTGGTTCAAATGTTCAGTTTGCTGTTAATCCTAAAGATGGAAGGATGATAGTAATTGAAATGAATCCACGAGTAAGTAGATCATCTGCTTTAGCTTCAAAGGCAACAGGATTCCCAATTGCAAAAGTTGCAGCTCTTCTTTCTGTAGGCTATACATTAGATGAACTTCAAAATGATATTACAGGAGGCCGAACCCCAGCTTCATTTGAGCCATCAATTGATTATATTGTTACAAAAATTCCAAAATTTGCTTTTGAGAAATTTACGCAAGCTAACGATCGACTAACAACCCAAATGAAATCAGTAGGTGAGGTTATGGCTATTGGTGCTAACTTCCAAGAATCTTTCCAAAAAGCTTTATGCAGCATGGAAGAGGGGCTAGATGGATTAAATCCCATCTTATCAGGTAATGAAAATTTAGATGAAAAATTGCAGTATGAATTATCTTTCCCAGGAGCAAAAAGGATTTTTTATTTAGCAGATGCTATGAGGTCTGGTTGGAGTAATGAGAAAATATTTAAACTATGCGGCATTGATTATTGGTTCCTCAATGAAATTAGAAATATTATTAATAATGAGAATAATATTAAAGGAAAGAATCTAAAGGATATAGATAGTAAACAGTTATTTAATTTAAAGAAAATTGGTTTTTCAGACTCAAGAATAGCATCACTTATTAATTCTGATGAACAGGATGTAAGACACCATAGATTGAAAAAAGATATTAGACCTGTTTTCAAAAGAGTTGATACCTGCGCTGCTGAATTTCTAACTTCAACTTGTTATATGTATTCTACTTATGGCCATGAATGTGAAAGCAATATAACCAATAATAAAAAGATTATGGTTCTAGGTAGCGGTCCTAATAGGATTGGCCAAGGGATTGAGTTTGATTATTGTTGCGTTCATGCATCTCTTGCTATGCAAGAAGAAGGTTATGAATCTATTATGATTAATTGTAACCCTGAGACTGTTTCTACAGACTACGATGTTTCTAATAGACTATATTTTGAACCCATCACCTCAGAAAAAATAATGGATATTATTGAAAAAGAGAATCCTGATGGCGCCATTATTCAATTTGGCGGGCAAACTCCATTGAAGCTAGCATCAACATTAAATGAAGCAGGTGTAAATATATTAGGAACAGACGTTGATGCAATAGATAGATCTGAAGATAGAGAAAGATTTCAAGAATTAGTTGAGAAATTAAATTTAAAGCAGCCTATGAATTCTACTGTTAAGAATACTCAAGAAGCTCTTGCTCGCGCTGGAGAAATTGGATATCCAATAGTGGTTAGGCCCTCCTATGTTCTTGGTGGAAGGGCAATGCAGCTTGTTCATAACGATCATGAGCTAGAAGTATATTTAAAAGAAGCAGTAGAGGTCTCCAACCAAAAACCTATTTTATTAGATAGCTATCTAACAGATGCTATAGAGATTGATATAGATGTTATCTCTGATGGAAAAAATGTAGAAATAGGCGGCATTTTGCAACATATTGAGCAAGCTGGAATTCATTCTGGTGATTCTGCATGCTCTTTGCCTCCATACAGCCTATCTGAAGATGTTATTAAAAGAATGAAATCTCAATCAAAAGATATTGCTAAAGAGTTAAACATAATAGGCTTAATGAATATACAGTTTGCTGTGAAGGACGAAGATATTTATATAATTGAAGTTAACCCCAGAGCTTCAAGAACAGTGCCTTTTATATCAAAAGCTATTGGACATTCATTGGTTAAGGCGGCATCTAAATCTATGATAGGTAAGAGCTTAAATGATCAAAATTTCTCTAGCGAAATCCCCAAAGATTTATTCTTTGTAAAAGAAGCTGTTATGCCATTTGATAAATTTCCATTAGTTGATCCAATCTTAGGACCAGAAATGAAATCAACAGGTGAAGTTATGGGGATAGGAAAAGATTTCGGAGAAGCTTATGCAAAAGCGCAAAAAGCAGCAAATAAGCAACTTTCTAAAAAAGGAACAGCGTTCATAAGTGTCAAAGATTCAGATAAAAAATATTTAGATGAGTTAGTTCCCCAAATTATTGATAAAGGATTTGATTTAATAGCAACCAAGGGTACAGCTAAATATATTAAAGAAATTGGCTTCCCAGTAAATAAGGTTAACAAAGTTATGGAAGGCAGACCTCATATAGTTGATCAAATGGTAAATGGGTCTATAGATCTTGTAATAAATACTACTGAGGGCAAACAATCAATTAGTGATTCAGCATCAATAAGACAGACCGCCTTACGAAATAAGATATTTTGTACAACAACCATGTTTGGAGCTCTGGCAGTTATACAGGCTTTGAATAGCTCTGAATCTAAATGGTCATATTTGACCCTACAGGAAATTAATCAAAACTAGTCCCCGATTGCTATAATAATCAAATGAGCAAGTCTGCAATTACCAAGAATGGGGAAATTGAAATTAAAGCTAGATTGGCAAAGCTTAAATTTGAAGAAAGACCCAGAATATCTGAAGCTATCGCTGAAGCAAGAGCGCATGGCGATTTGAAAGAAAATGCAGAATATCATGCAGCAAAAGAGCTGCAGGGTCTGGTAGAAGCTAAGATTGCAGAAATAGAATCCTCTCTTGCCAATGCTCAAGTTATAGATGTAACAGAAATTCCAGAAACTGGAAGAGTGATATTTGGATCTACAATTAAACTTTTTGATTTTGAAAATGACAAGTCAGTTGTATATAAGATAGTTGGGAACCTAGAGTCTGACCCCGATAATGGTCTGATTTCTATAGATACACCTATAGCCAGAGGGCTTCTTGGAAAATACGTTGGTGATGAAGTCACTATTTCAACACCGGCTGGATCAATCAATTATGAAATCGAAAAAGTAAGTCATATTTAAGTTGATATGCATCTTGATAATTGGGGATTAAAGGCAAAAAAGCTCGGCTATAGATCAAGGGCAGTTTTTAAATTAGAAGAAATCCTAAACAAAACAAATGCTTTAAAAAAATCTAACAATATTTTAGATATTGGTGCTGCGCCCGGTGGGTGGTCTCAATTTGTTAAAAATAAGAAAAAAGATGCAAATGTTTTTGCTATAGATATATTAGATATTGAACCAATTGAAGGTGTAGATTTTTATAATGTTGCAGTTGAGGAATTAGATTCAATAGATAAGATTTTAGCTTTAAAAGGCTCTTTTGATCTTGTTATTTCAGATTTAGCCCCCAATTTAACTGGTATAAGTGTTATTGATGAAGCTAATATTTTTGAGCTAAATGACATAACTCTTAATGTTGCTGTAGAATATTTATACAAAAGAAGAGGTTTTTTTATAATAAAGACATTTCAGAATAGTATGTTAAAGAAATTAAAAACAAAAATGTCTAGTATTTTTGATGAAGTTCAGGTTCATAAACCAGCTGCATCAAAAAAACAATCTGCAGAGATATATTTATATGGAGCATTTAAAGAATGAACAGTAATTTTCTTAGAAACATAATGGTTTGGGTGATTTTTGGATCACTTTTAATGTATGTTTTCAATAATCTAGATTCCACAAATGTTAGAGAACAAATCAGTTATTCACAATTTAGACAAGAAGTCATGTCCGACAGGATTGCAAAGGTAGTTTATAAGGGAGATCAAATGACTATCATTGGTGATAGATTAGATGGCTCTAAATTTGAAACAAATTATCCAATTTTTAAAAGAGATGATTCTTTAGATAAAGCAATTCAAGAAAATGGAGTAATAGCTGTTTATGAAAAAGTTGAACAACCTTCTATTTGGTCGCAGCTTTTAGTTGGAGCTTTTCCAATTTTATTACTTCTTGGAATATTCTTTTTCTTTATGCGACAAATGCAAGGTGGTATGTCTGGGAAGGGCGGCCCCATGTCATTTGGTAAAAGCAAAGCCAAACTTATGGAGGGTGGCAAGGTTAAAACAAACTTTAAAGATGTAGCTGGATGTGAAGAAGCGAAACAAGATGTTCAAGAATTGGTTGATTTTTTGAGAGACCCAACAAAATTTCAAAAATTAGGTGGAAAGATTCCTCGCGGAGTATTAATGGTTGGCCCTCCTGGTACTGGTAAAACTCTTTTAGCAAGAGCAGTTGCAGGTGAAGCAAAAGTACCTTTTTTTACTATCTCAGGCTCTGATTTTGTTGAAATGTTTGTTGGCGTTGGAGCTTCTAGGGTTAGAGATATGTTTGACCAAGCTAAGAAACAATCTCCTTGTATTGTTTTTATAGATGAAATTGATGCTGTTGGAAGGCATAGGGGTGCAGGCTTAGGCGGCGGACATGATGAAAGAGAACAAACTTTAAACCAACTCTTAGTAGAAATGGACGGATTTGAGGGCAATGATGGAGTAATTGTTATTGCTGCTACAAACAGACCAGATGTACTTGATCCAGCACTTTTAAGACCGGGTAGGTTTGATCGACAAGTTGTAGTTGATCTACCTGATATAAGAGGGAGAGAGCAAATCCTTAAAGTGCATATGAGAAATGTTCCCATAGCTGCCGATGTAGATGCTTCAGTAATAGCAAGAGGAACACCAGGATTTTCTGGAGCTGACTTAGCAAACTTAATCAATGAAGCTGCTTTATTTGCTGCCAGGTATGAAGATAAAAAAATTGATCAATCACATCTTGATCTGGCAAAAGATAAAATCATGATGGGAGCTGAGAGAAAATCAATGATTTTAAGTGAAGATCAAAAAAGGATTACTGCATATCATGAAGCAGGCCATGCAATTATTGGAAGACTTGCTCCTTTGCATGATCCTGTATACAAAGTAACAATTATTCCAAGAGGAAGAGCTCTAGGAGTAACAATGTTTTTACCTGAAGAAGATACGTACATGCAAAGTAAAGAATACTTATTATCTAGGATTTGTGCTTTGTATGGAGGCAGAATCGCGGAAGAAATTATTAATGGTCCTAAAGGAATTACCACGGGCGCTTCTAATGATATTGAAGTTGCAACTAATATAGCTACAAATATGGTTACGAAATGGGGTTTATCTGAAGTTCTGGGCCCTTTAAAGTTTGGAGAAGACGAGGGTAGCCCCTTCTTAGGACGATCTGCAGCTTCACCAGCAAGCATTAGAAGTGACGAGACATCAAAGATTATAGATTCTGAAGTTAAAACAATTATAGATACTTGTTATACAAGATCTCAGAAAATGTTAAATGAAAATTTAGATAAGCTTCATGAGATGGCTTCAGCGCTTCTTAAGTATGAAACTATTGATGCAGATCAAATTGATGACATTATGGCAGGGGCCAAACCAAGAGCTCCAAAAGATTGGACAGATGACGATGTATCAAAAAAGGAATCAAAGAAAACTCCCATAAAAGGTCCAGCAGAAGAGCTGTAATTCAAAATCATGGACTTGAAATTCGGAACTGATGGAATAAGAGGACCTGTTCAAACAGAGATAACTCCTGAAGTATGTCTTAAGATAGGACATGCAGCTGGAATTGTTTTAAGGGAAGAAGGTTTTGATACTGTCATGATTGGAAAAGATACTCGTGTATCTGGTTATATGTTAGAGGCAGCTTTAGAAGCTGGCTTTATAGCTTCAGGAGTAAATGTAAGGTTATTAGGCCCTATACCAACACCAGGAGTTGCTCTTCTTACAAAGACTTTTCGTAAACAATTTGGAATAGTTATTAGCGCTTCTCATAATAATTTTTTAGATAACGGAATTAAAATCTTTGATGCTAATGGTGTAAAAATTTCTAGGGATCTTGAAAGAAAGATAGAGAAAGTTCTTAAATCTGATTTAAATTTAGTTGAAACATCTACTTTAGGAAAAGCTGAAACTTTTCATGAGTCTGGTGCAAGATATATAGAATTTTGTAAATCTACAGTTCCTTCAGGCGTTTCTTTTAACAATCTTAGAATTGTTATTGATTGTGCTCATGGCGCTTGTTATAAAGTTAGCCCAGCTATCTTTAGAGAATTAGGAGCTGAAGTTATAGAGTTTGGAGTCCAGCCTGATGGGTTTAATATTAATCATGAATGCGGATCAACACATCCCGAGCTTGCTCAAAAAATGGTTGTTAAGCATAGAGCTGATTTCGGAGTAACTTTGGATGGAGATGGGGATAGGGTTATCTTAATAGATAAAGAAGGTAATATTTTAGATGGAGATGATCTGTTATACATTTTAGCTTTTGCCAATCCAAATCGGACAGGTGTTTGGTCAGGAGTAGTGGGCACGCTAATGTCAAATCATGGCTTAGAAGAAGGTATTAAAAAGTTAGGTTATAAATTCCTTAGAGCTGATGTGGGAGATAAGTTTGTTAGTAAAAAACTTACCGAAAAGGGTTGGATGCTTGGTGGAGAAAGTTCAGGCCATATCATTTGTAGAGATCTTATTAGCACAGGTGATGGGACTATTGCTGCTTTAAAAGTTATAAGTTCTTTGCTTATGTTAGAGAAAGATGCGCAAGAAGTCTTAGCGAACTATTCAAAGTTTCCCCAAATTAATATCAATATTCCAGTTAAGAATAAAGATCTAGTTAATGATTCTGAGATTAAATCTTTTATTAAAGAAATTGAAAGTGATATGACTGTTGGGAGGGTGCTAGTTAGACCATCAGGAACAGAAAATATTATTAGAGTTATGGTAGAAGCATCTGCAGAAAATGTTGCTAAGAAATTTGCTGAAGATATAGCTCAATTAATTAAATCAAAATCATAAAATATGGATAGATCAATCATTGGAAATTGGAAATCTAATGGCTCCCTAGAGTTAAATAAAATTTGGTTTAAAGATTTTCAAGAAAATATTAAAGATTCCGCCATTTCTTCCACTGCAATTTGTCCGCCTTATTTATACTTAGACCAGGTCTTTAATATAATTAATAAGGCAAACATTAGTATGGGATCTCAAGATATAGATATTTCTAATGGAGCAAGAACTGGATCAATATCAATTGAAGCTTGTAAAGATATAGGATGCCAATTTTCTATAATTGGTCACTCTGAAAGGAGGACATTATTTGGTGAAACAGATCTTACTGTAAGAGAAAAATTATTGGCAGCTCAAGAAAAAAATATGTCTATTGTTATGTGTATAGGTGAGCCAGAAGAAGATTATCTTTCTAGTAATACTCAAGATTACCTATTTAATCAAATTAATCAAACAATCAAAAATGTTAATCTTGCAGAAGATTTTACTATTGCGTATGAGCCTATTTGGGCAATTGGAACTGGAAAACTTCCAAAAATGCACGAAATAAATACTATTCATAAATATATTAAAGATATAGTACAATCCACATCTAAAAACAGCATGGTGCCAAAAGTTATATACGGAGGCAGCGTAACTAGCGAAAACGCAGAAGAATTATTTAAAGAAGATTGCGTTGATGGAGCTTTGATTGGAGGGGCTTCGCTTAATGGTAAAGAGTTTGCTAAAATTGCAAACCAATTTTTAAACAAGGGACTATAAAGATGATAACTTTTATAACAGCTTTAAGCGTATTAATTGCAGCAACAATTATAATTTTATTTATCTAAATTAAAGGATTATAGAAATGGTAACTTTTATAACAGCTTTAAGTATTTTATTAGCAGTGGCAATAATAATTTTAGTTATGCTTCAACAAGGAAAGGGCTCAGATATGGGAGCTGCTTTTGGAGGCGGCTCATCTAATTCTGTATTTGGTGCAACTGGGCCAGCAGGATTCCTTGGAAAATTAACGTATATACTAGTTGCCGTATGGATGATTTTAGTTCTTTCATTAGCATTTATTCTAAAGTCTCAGAACACCGAAGAAATTTTTAATATTGCTCCCGAAGAGTTATTAATCGAAGAAGTTGAAGAGGATGAAATCCCAACCAGTTAAGTGAAAATATTTAAAAACAAGATTTTTCTAATATTTTTAATTATTGTTTTCTGTGTATCAATAGTAAATAACCTACTTAACTCTCCAAAATTTCAAGATAAGATTGTAGTAAGAGTTCTACAGTCTCAAATGCAAGATACTGAATCAGTTACAGATACTATAGAATTATCTTTTTGTGGAATTGGTTCTCCATTAGGTATTAGTTCAGCTCAAAATTGCATTGCAGTTAAAATAAATAACAAAATTTATTTATTTGATGCAGGCGCTAGATCAGCAGCTTCAATTGGTAGAAATACTCTTATAAGTCCAGATCAAATATCTGCAGTATTTATAACTCATGCGCATTCTGACCATATTGCAGGGTTGGGAGAAATTAATTTAGCATCATGGGTTTTAGGAAGGAATGAGCAATTAAGGGTTTATGGCTCAAACGAGATTAAAAATGTTGTTGATGGGTTTAATATGGTATATAAGAATGATACACAATACAGAACAGATCATCACAATAACTCTAACTGGAACGATGGAGATTTTTTATCAACATCAGCCCAGAATATAAATGCTATTACATTTGAGCCATCTGATGAGCCCCAATTAATTTTTAATGAAAAAGGTGTGATGGTTTATACAGTGAGTAACTCTCACCACCCCGTAGAAGGGAGTGTTGGATACAAAATCATCTTTGGTGAAAGATCTATAACCATTTCTGGTGATACTGATATTTCAGAAAATATTTTTAAACTTGCAGAAAATGGAGACATACTGATTTATGAGGCAATGTTTAAAGATCAAGTAAAGATATTATCTTCGGTTGCAAAACAGGTTGGGAATAAGAGGCTTTCTCATATATTTAATGACATTCTTACCTATCACGCAGATGTAGGAGATATTAAAGACAACATTGAAGGCAGAAATACAAAATTACTTCTTTTATCTCATTTTGTTCCAGCTGTTAATCCTATGACAGAAAGAAGAGTTAAGCATATCTTCAAAGACTCAAATCAAAAGGTCTTAATCGCTTCAGAAGAAGATATGTTGATAAGCTTGCCAGCAAATTCAGAAGAAATTATTTTTAATTAATTATTAAATCATGGTGCCGAAAGCGGGACTTGAACCCGCACGAGCTTTCGCTCACTAGCCCCTCAAGCTAGCGTGTCTACCAATTCCACCACTTCGGCTAAAGAGGTTGGATTATAAACAAGATATTTTTTTCCGTCTAAAATATTTTTAATAGACTTGACCTAGGTACCCTGATTTAATTACACTTCACCTTCGCTGCGTTGCGGGGTGGAGCAGTCTGGTAGCTCGTCGGGCTCATAACCCGAAGGTCGTTGGTTCAAATCCAGCCCCCGCTACCACGTAATTTTGGATTTTGTGGGGCATTTGCCCCTTTTTTGTACATAAAAAAAATGAATAGAGATGAAATTATAGAAGTTGTAAAGCCTGTTATAGAAAACAGGGATTGTTTTCTATGGGGGCTTGAGATACTTAGAGGCAAGAAAAGACCAACTATTAGAATCTACATAGAAACTGATGAAGGGGCTAATATAGAAGATTGTGAAAATATCTCCAAAGATCTTAATTATGAATTAGCTCTAGAAGATTCTTTTATGGAAGACTATATATTAGAGGTATCTACGCCAGGAATAGATAGGAAGATTTTTTATATTGATCAGCTTGAGGGTCTTTTAGGTGAGAATTTCAAGGTAAAATTACGTCAAGCTCAAGATAATATTAAGAATTTTGAAGGTTGTATTAGTGATTATAATAAAGACACTTTCACTATTGATTGTAAGAATGGAAGCTTTTTAATTAAGTTTTCAGATATTGAAATGTGTCGCGTGAATCCGAATTTTAAAGATATTGTAAGGATGGGTGAAAATTATGGAAGGTAAGGAAATTTTAGCTGTTGTTGATTCTGTTTCTAATGAGAAAGGATTAGAGATGGATTCTATATTTGAAGCAATTGAGATTGCGATTGCGTCAGCATCACAAAGACATTTTCATGAAGATGCTGAACTTCATGTAAAAATTGATAGAGAATCTGGTGATTATCAAACATATAGAAATTGGATTGTTGCTGAAGAAGAAGATCCAGAGTTTCATATTGAAACTCATATAAAAGCTTCAGAGTCTGATCTAGAAGTAAATGATATTTTTACAAAAGATATAGAAAACGTTGTTTTTGGAAGGATTGAAACCCAGGCTGCTAGACAGGTAATGCTTCAGAAGGTTCGCGAAGCAGAGCGTGAAAAAGTAGTCTCAATGTTTAAAAATCAAAATAATAATTTAGTTAATGGAACTGTAAAGAGGGTAACTAGAGATAATATTATTGTAGATATTAGCTATGAAGCTGAAGCCATCCTGCCAAGAGATAGATTAATGCCAGGAGAAATTTATAAAGTTAATGATAGGATTAGGGCTGTTCTCCAAATTCAAGAAGTTGAAGGCAGGGGAGCGCAACTAATGTTAAGCAGAATATGCCCAGAGATGGTTACTGAACTCTTTGGCATAGAAGTTCCTGAAATAAATGAAGATATTATTGAAATAAGAGGTGTTGCAAGAGATGCTGGCTCTAGATCAAAAATAGCAGTGAAAACAAATGATGGTCGGATAGATCCTGTTGGAGCTTGTGTTGGGATGCGAGGGTCAAGAGTTCAAGCTGTATCTGCTGAACTGGGTAACGAAAGAATAGATATTATTATTTATGATGATAATCCTGCTCAATTGGTTATAAATGCATTAGTTCCGGCAAAAGTTGAGTCTATTGTTATGGATGAAATTTCTAGATCAATGGATATCGCAGTAAATCAAGAAAATTTAGCTCTTGCCATAGGATCAAGAGGCCAAAATATTAGACTTGCATCTAAATTAGTTGGATGGGATTTGAATATTATAAGTAGCGAAGAGGCTGAAGCTAAAGAGAAAGTTGACCAAACAGAATTTTTAGCGAGCTTAATGGAAAGTTTAAATATTTCTGAAGAAGTTGCAGAAGGAATTGTTGAGGCTGGAATGAATTCATTTGATGATATTGCTTATGCAGATGACAAGGTTCTTGAACAAATAGTTTCCGACTCTGCTGAGATTGAAAAATTAAAGTCCGCAGCAGAAGATGCAGCTTTAATGGAAGCTATGGGTGAAATATCAGCTGAAGAAGAAGACGCAGAATCTCTAACTGATTTAAATATAAGCGAAGGAGATTTAGCAAAATTGGCCAATAAATCTATTAAGAATAAAGATGATTTAGCTGAACTTGCTGTAGACGAGCTTCAAGAAATTATTGAGATAAGTAACGAAGATGCATCAGCGCTAATTATGAAAGCAAGAGAGCATTGGTTTAATTAATAGGGGTATTTATTTTGGCTTTAACTGTTAAAAATTTTGCTAAAACATTAAAGATTTCGGAATCTGCTTTGTTAGAAAGAATGCAGAATGCAGGCTTATCACATAAATCAGGGTCAGATGAGATTACTCCTGCAGATAAATCAGCTTTATTAAAATCTTTAAAAAATAGAAAAGCCCAAACTTCTACTGTTTCTTCAGATTCAGGAATTAAAGTTGTATCAAAAGGCAAGAATATTAGTGATAGCGATTCACCTAAAAGCTATTCAGATAATATAGAAGCAAAAAGAGCGGCTGCATCAGAGCAATTAAAAGAACAGCAAAAGAAACGTGAAGATCAAATTAAAGAAGCTGCAAGATTAAAAAAAGAAGAAAGAGTACAAAAACAAGCTGAAAAGAAAAAGATTGCTGCAAAACCAGAAATAAAAGTAAATGTCAAAGACCAGCTTTCAAAAGCTGCAAATGAATATACTAGAAAAGAACAAAAGATAATCCCAGGCAGTGAAGCAGAACATCAATTTGAGGCCCCTACTAAAGTTAAATCAAGAAGTGTTGATGTGCCAGAAACAATTCAGGTTGGTGAGCTTGCAAAGCTTATTGCTGTGAAGGGAGGAGAGCTTGTAAAAGAGCTAATGAGTCTTGGAGTTGTTGCAACTATTAATGATGCTATTGATCAAGAGACAGCTATTTTAGTTTTAGAGGAAATGGGCCATTCAGGAAATGCATTAAAATCAGAAAATGTAGAAGAAGAAATAGCGAGTTTAATAACTTATTCAGATGAACCTCAACCTAGAGCACCAGTTGTAACTGTAATGGGGCATGTGGATCATGGAAAAACTACTTTATTAGACTATATAAGAAAATCAAAAGTTGTTGATGGCGAGGCGGGAGGAATAAC
>Ga0208277_1000819_pt1 | contig 18342 bp, 16 predicted proteins | sample ETNtaG_5_FD_185782 | JGI IMG/M metagenome (GOLD analysis project Ga0208277, IMG submission 185782) | Marine microbial and viral communities from oxygen minimum zone, Eastern Pacific Ocean - ETNP201406SV205 (SPAdes) (version 2) | ecosystem: Environmental > Aquatic > Marine > Oceanic ...
ACTTCGATTTTAGAAGGCCTAGATAATCAAGATCTAAATTATTATAATAATTCAGATACCATTACCCTGTATTGGTCCCAAGAAGATTCAATCTCGGGGATTAGGGAAACATATTATGCACTTGGATCTGAACCAGGGATGATTGATGTTAGAGGTTGGACAATGGGAGGAATCAATAACCTTGGTGGATGGAGCAGTCTGGGGCTTCAGAATGAAAATATTTATCATGGAGGTGCTTTTGTTCGTGATTCAGCTGGAAACTATTCAGATACCATTTGGGGTAATGGTATTTTTATTGACACTGAGATTCCAATTGCCGGGACCATAAATGATGGACAATGGATATTTGAAATGGACTATACACCAGATTCAACATTTTTGGAATACGAATGGGAGGGTTTTTCAGATAACATCGGTATTGATCATTTTGAGTTATCCATTGGTACCAATAATGACACAATTAACATCCAGGACTGGTATCTTACGGATAGTTTAGTAAATGTAAAAATTGAAGGTCTGGATCTTGATCGAGATACACTTTATTATACATACATCAAAGCCGTTGATTCAGCCTCCAATCACTCTTCTGTCATAAGAACTGATGGGATATATTTTGATGATTCTGAGCCAAGGGTAATGAAAATAACTCCAGACTTCAGTGATTCTTTAAAGGTCTTATCAATATCGAGCTCAGATAGTGTGGTGATAAAGTTCAATCGTCTTATTTATTTTTATAACCTAAGGATTATATCGAGTGCTGATTCAACTCTTGAAACTCAGGAAAAATATTCTGATTCCACAATTACCATTACCTGGGATGATACTCTTTTGAGTAATGATACGTTAACTGTTTATCTTGATAGTGCTCTTGCCTATAATTCTCTTTTTGTATCAGATACTCTAAAGTTCTTTAGTTATCTATGGGGAGACTTGAACAACGACCGTGATCTTACTGTTCAAGATATTCTTCAATTTAATAGGTCGTGGCCAGAGATAGACCTTGGACCATTCAAAGGATACCCACCACACATAAGACCTAGGCTAGATGGGCAAGCAAATTTGACAGACCTTACATCTTTTGCAAAAATGTGGCAATGGCGATATTTCAACTTATCATTTGATACTTTGGATAATGCGTATCGAACTCATGATGGACTATCCCTTGAGGGTATAGGTTCTAATATTAATTTTTCTATACCTGAAAATACATCTATGGCAGAGATATTAATTGGGCACTCTAGTCTGAATGTTGAGAAAATGAATATCATAAGACCCAAACATAGTACATCTTTATTCAAATCAATTGATACGCTAGGTCAAATGGTTCAATTCTCTTTAGCAGATGATAAAGGATTGGATTCTAGTTTGGTGATGGTTGTGCCAGACGATCAGTCTCATATATTTTCTGCTACTATACAATATCGTTTTATGGATAATGTGGGGAATACCATTTTTAGCGGGATAAATGATTTCAGTCTAGACCTATTGCCAGAAAAATTTTTAGTTCACGACAATTACCCAAATCCATTTAATCCAATTACAACAATCCGGTATGACCTTAATGTTAAAGAAAATGTTAAAATTAAATTAATTGATATAATGGGTCGTACAATTAAAACTGATCACTATAATGGGATGCTACCAGGCAGGCATACATATATTTGGAATGGGACGAATGATCTTGGTAAAGCTGTTAGTACTGGTATCTATTTCATACAGATAGATGCTGGTCATGAAAGTGCAATGAAAAAAATGCTATTATTAAAATAATTAGAAAAGTGGTTTAATTACAGCCACTGTTCCATTTATGACAAATTGTACTGCAATCACAAGTAAAATTAATCCCATTAATCGTTGAATAATTCGCATTACAGATGTTCCTAAGACTCTCATGAGGACATCTCCATTTCTCAATATGATATAAACAAATGCCAAAACGATCAAAATAGATAATCCTAAAGTTACATAACTGTGTATGTGAGGAGTTTGGCTTGATAGCAACATCGTTGCAGTAATTGCTCCTGGTCCAGCTATTAATGGTATCCCAATTGGACTGATCGCAATATCATCACTCTCTTGTGATTCTTCTTGCTCCGCTGGGGTAGTTCTTGAACGACCAACTTTTGCTTCAAGCATCCTCAGGCCATTCCTGAAAAAAAGTATTCCACCCATGATTTGAAAGGCTTCAATGGTAATCCCAAAAAAACTAAAGATCAAAGATCCAAGAACAGCAAAAAGCAGTAATGTCATTAAAGCTGTAGCGGATCCTTTTTTTGCAATTTTTACTCTTTCATTCTTATTAAATCTTTCTGTCATTACTACCAGCAATGGTGCAATTCCTATTGGGTTTATCAATGTGAAAAGTGTCGTCAAACAAAAAATAAAGAATTGTGTTTCAGATTGAATAAAATCAATCATTACATTTTTTCAGGTGCGGAAATACCAAGAATGTTAAATCCATTAGCTAGAACTATTTTTGCGGCTCTAATAATTGCTAATCTTGATTTAGAGAGCTCTAGATCATCCGTGATAACTCTACAATTGCTATAGAACTTGTGGAACCTTGCAGATAGTTCTTGCAGGTAATTTGCAATATTCTGTGGTTCTAGATTATCAAATGCAATAGTTACAAATTCAGGAAATCGAACCATATGCTTTAATAGATTTAATTCTTCGTTATGTTTTAAATATGATGGGTCAAAACTACTATCTTTGGCAAACTGTAGATCATTAGCTCTTGAGATAATATTACATATCCGAGCATGGGCGTACTGTAAATAGTATACAGGATTTTTATCAGATTCGTCTGAGGCAAGATCTAGGTCAAAGTCTAAATGTGAATTCATACTTCGCATTATAAAAAAATAACGCACTACATCTACTCCAACTTGATCTATAAGATCATCAAGAGTAACAAAATCAGCTTTTCTAGTGGACATTTTTACTTTTTCCCCGCCTCTTAGCAAAGTTACAAACTGATATATTAATACTTTAATATGCTCTGTATCATGTCCTAATGCCTCTAAAGCACAAATAACATCTGGATATGCATCTGCATGATCAGCACCGAATACGTCTATAATCAGGTCATAGTTTCTTTTGATTTTATCCCGATGGTATGCAGTATCTGGTACTCGGTAGGTAGGTTCTCCTGAACTTTTTATATAGACTCTATCTTGTTCTTTACCAAGAGATGAGGTTTTAAACCAAGTTGCATTTTCCTTTTCATAAATGAGATCCTTATCACGTAACTCATTTATGAATCCGTCGATCTCGCCATTTTCATAGAATGTTTTTTCATTCGTGAATTGATCAAAATATATCTCTAAATCTTTCAAAGAATCTTTGATCTTATCAAACATTGTCTGCTCTGCCATTGTCTTGAAAACACTTGCCCCATGCTCTAGATGATTGCCTTCAGCATCTAAAATGTTTTGTGCGATATCTATTATGTAATCACCTTGATATCCATCTTGAGGTAAACTTAGAGTCTCACCCAACAACTCAAAATAACGTGCTTCAACACTCTCTGCTAATATCCTCATTTGTCTTCCAGCATCATTAAAATAATATTCACGAGTAACTTCATAGCCTTGCCACTCTAATATATTAGATACTGTATCACCTAGAATAGCATTCCTTCCATGCCCAACTGTAAGAGGGCCTGTTGGGTTTGCGCTTACAAATTCTACATTAGCAGTTTTACCTATTCCTATATTGCCTTTACCATATTTAGGTCCTTCATTTAAAATTGATTCTATTTGCGATTTAAAGTAATCATCTTCAATCTTGAAATTAATGAATCCAGGATTTGTGACTGAAATACTTGAAACGTATTTATTTGAATTTTTATTTAATTCACTTGCAATCATATTTGCGATATCCATTGGTGACATTTTTAATTCTTTAGCAAGTAAAAGAGAAATGTTTGAAGAAAGGTCTCCAAATTCAGACTGTTTTGGTGGTGTTAGAGAATAATCTTTTACAGGATATGATAATTTTCTCAGCGCTTCATTGATGGTGTTAATTATGGATTTTTTAAGTTGATTCATTATTCATTTCCATAATTGGAGCATCACCCCATAGGCGTTCAAGATCATAATATTGGCGCTCATCCTTATTAAAAATATGGACGATAACATCAAAATAGTCTAATAAGATCCAATTTTGGTTTTCGTAGCCCTCTAAATGACGAGGCTTATGTTCTGTCCCTTTTCGAATATTATCTGCTATTGCTTTTACCTGAGGGTCTGAGTCGCCATGGCAGATCACGAAAAAATCTGTTAATGAAGATAATCCTCTGACATCTAATGCCAATACATTGCCTGCCTTTTTTTCAATAGCAAGGTCTAGTATTTGCTTTAGTAGTGGTTGGTCAGAAATGAAATCCGATTCGGATTTAGTCATTCAATTTATATTTGTCATAAAGTCGAAGACATTGGGATAGGTGTTAATATCCTTGCCAATAATAATTGTTACATCTACTCCCAGTGATTCATCTGGTTTTGTTTGAATCACAGTTTGATTATTTTGTGAGATTCCAAATGATTTTCTTAATAATTCTAGGGCTTCCAGTTTTTCATTTCTTAGAATTATCAAAGTATGTGTATAATCATGATTATCTGCATTATCTGCTCTAACAACATCTACCTGATGTTCTAATAAAAGAAATTTAGCTGTTTTTGCGGCTATACCTTTTATGCCACAACCATTTAGTACTTCAACCTTTATATTTTGAATAGGATTTAGATCATGAACGTCAGCAGCAAGTTTACGGGGTTCATTATTTTTAGGGAAATTCACCTCGATTGGCACTCCTTTGTGAGATGAGTTCTGAGAAAATGAATAAATAAAACCTAAGAGAAGGATTCCAACAATGCCAATAGCCGCATTTAGTGTAAGGTCTTGCTGGTTTTGTTTTTTTGGTTTTCGACGAGTTTTTTTATTGGTCACTTACTGAATGAACCTCATATTGAATGGTGAAGAATTTTGGTATCTTTGATTATGTGGTAAATTTTGAAAGCGAATTTGAAGAAATGAATTTTTTGTAGGTTTATAAGTAATACCAGCATCTAAAGCAAGATCCAACTGGTCAACTAATTTATTATGCTGCTGGAAAGGTGATTGAGACTTATATAGAGTAACATTGGCATCAATTATCAAATTATCCAATGCTAAATAAGAGATATTATTCGTCAAACCAGTTAAAGAATAAAGATTTTGTCCACTAGATACCATAGACATTGAAAGCCCATGGCTAATATTAAATCTTTGAGAATCAAACATAGATATTGATTGATTAGATTCTAATTCCCCATTTAGGTTATTTGGAATCTCTCCTGTTTGAACATCGGACCTGAACTGAGCAGGGAGTAGTGTCAAGAGCAGGGTAAATATTAAAGTTGATCTTATTTTATCATTCATATGTAGTAGAATTTAATACACCTATCATATTTCGAAAATAGAAGACAATAAATTTGTTAATTACTTAATTCCAGTATGAATCAATTACAGCACCACCTAGACATATCTCACCACTATAAAATACGACTGATTGACCAGGCGCGATACCAAAGCACGATCGATCAAATTTTATAGAAATAGTATCACCTTCCAAATCAGTTATTTTACAAGGAACATCATTCGAACGATACCGTATCTTTGCATTTAGTATATGATGTGTTGGGGGGTCTCCAGATATCCAATGTAGCTTTGATGCTTTGAGAGACCTGTGGTAAAGTGCCGAGTTGTCATGCCCTTGTGCTACAATTAATTGATTCCCGGCAAGGTCTTTTTCAATGACATACCAAGCTCCATCTGATTCACTATGTCCACCACCAATCCCCAAACCTTTCCTTTGTCCTATGGTATAATACATTAATCCGTCATGTTTGCCAATCTTCATACCTTTGTTTGTAACGATATGTCCAGGGTTGGCTGGTATGTATTGTTTTAAAAAGTCTTTTATGTTTCTTTCACCAATGAAACAGATACCAACACTATCTTTTTTCCCAAAATTATTAAATCCAAGTTCTTGTGCTTTTTTTCGGACATCCGATTTAACAAGACCACCGATTGGGAATAGGGTATTTGAAATTTGATTTTGGTTTAGTCCATGCAAAAAATAACTTTGATCTTTTTTATGATCTAAACCTTTAATTAGTTTTATATCCCCATCTTTATTATCACTTCTAACATAATGCCCAGTTGCAATTTTACTCGCTCCTAATTCAATTGCATAATTAAGGAATTCCTTAAACTTGATTTCATTGTTGCATAACACATCAGGGTTTGGAGTTCGACCATTTTTGTATTCTTCCAAAAAATATTCAAATACACGGTCCCAATATTCTTTTGCAAAATTTACTGTATGAAGAGGAATGTTTAAAATTTCACATACTTGCAGAGCATCTATATAATCTCGTTCGGATGTGCAGTATTCTGAATCTTCTTCCCAATTTTTCATAAAAACAGCTTCAACTTCATATCCTTTATCTTTAAGCACGGATGCAGCGACTGCACTATCAACACCTCCGCTCATCCCAATGATTATTTGGCTCATGATTTTAAAAGGATTGATTCTAATTTATGAAGAAGATAGCCAATCTGATCGCTGGTGTTAGAAGATCCAAAGCTAAATCTTAGTGTTGAGAGATTAGTGGGGTCATCAAGCCCAATAGCGGATAATACTGGCGAAGGTTTAATATCCCCAGACCCACATGCTGATCCATTTGATACTGAGATACCTTCTCTATCTAATTTTTTCATTAGGATGTCTGACCTGGTTTTTGGAAATGAAATACTTATAAGACCAGGTAACTTTTGAGATTGATTACCATTTAAAATCGCAGTTTTATAAAACTTATTAAGCCCTTTTTTGAATTGTCCTTCCAAGTCTATTAAAGCATTCACTTTTTTATTCAAGGATTTAATTGAATTTTCAGCAGCAAGTCCCATACCTGCGATTGCTGATATGTTCTCTGTTCCTGCACGATGATTTTTTTCTTGGCTACCCCCAATAATTAAAGATGGTAATGTATTTGGTTCTTTAACATATAGAGCTCCAATTCCTTTCGGGCCATAGAATTTATGAGCTGATAGACTTAAAAAATCTACTCCTAGTTCAGTTACATCTAAATTAAACTTTCCTAAGCATTGAACTGCATCAGTATGTACCAAAATACCTTTCTTCTTCGCAATTTCAACAATTTCTTTTACTGGTTGTAAAGTTCCAATTTCATTATTTGCAAGCATTAGGGATATAAGAGAAGTTTCTGAAGAAATCGCATTTTTTATTTCATCAATAGATACAATGCCATCTGTATCAACATTGACCAAGTTATGTTTCAAACCAAATTTATTTAAAAAATTAAGAACGTTTAGTACAGCAGGATGTTCAATAACATTAGAGACAACATGTTTCCGGCCACCATTAATAAGAGACCAAAAAACTTGGTTATTTGATTCAGTTCCACCACTTGTAAAAATTATTTGGTCTGGTCTCGCTGAGATGGAATTTGCAACTTGGTTTCTTGCTGTCTCAATAATGCTTCGAGATTTTCTACCAAGTGAGTATATAGATGAAGGATTTCCAAAAGCCTCCTTATTTATGTCATTCATTAATCTAGTTACTTCAGGGAGAAGTGGAGTAGTTGCACTATGATCAAAATAATACATAAAGGTAAGATTCTTATTTTACCGTTTTTAAAAGCATTTATGACCTAGAGGTCATTTCGTATGGATGCAAATTTAATGGTATTTTTTAAATTGGTATAAAAAGGAGGTTTGCGTTTTTCCAATTGTTGAGTGGTAGTTTCTTTATCATAATCGTATCTATCAACTTCCCACGTGATATGATTACCTTCAATTGTTAAAAATGCAACAGCACCTCGTTGATCTCTATCAAAAGGAAGTCCAGTAGCGCCTTGACAAAGGATAGTTAGATTTTCTACGATTTGATGTCTTGGGACGTGGACATGCCCATGAACAAAAACTACCTGTTCTATGTTAGGATTAGATTCAATTATACGGTTTCGCCAGTTTAATGCCTCAGTAACTGATGGTGGTTTATCATCTCTTTTATACCATGCATGAGTGAATTCAATAAGTGTATTACCTACAATTTCGCGATGTGCAATTTTCATTTTTTTACAAAATTCTCTACCTTCTTCTCCTAATAGGTCTGCAGTCCATTTTTCATTTTTAACAATTGCCTGACAAATCGGGTCGTATGGATCCATTCCTTCTAAGGATGGTAGTTCATCTTCCCAAAGTTTTTCAATCAAATATCTGTCATGATTACCACGAATAAAAATACAATCTGAAATGTCTTTCAATTTTCTTAGGGTCGCTTCAGGTTCAGGACCTAAGGCAAAGCAATCGCCTAAACAAAGAATTTGGTCGATATTATTTTTTTCATTAATTATTGACATTGCTTTTTCAAGCGATGAGATATTTGAGTGAATATCAGTAATTATTGCAAAGGTTTTTGAATCCATAATCATTAAATATACTTTTTTTAGATTTTGTTGAGCAAGGGATTAAATATTTAAAAATTGATTTTCACATTTGTTGAATTTAATTACAACGGTAAATTTAAGTGCGGATATATATTTTCTGAAAAACTTCGTTTAATTAAATACTAATAAAAACAAGAAAAATGCAAAACAATCAACCATTGATCTTTGGTATTGGAAACCCATTGATCGATATTGTAATAAATGCAGTAGAAGAAGACCTTAATTGTTTAGAGTTGAATAAGGGAACAATGGAGCTTGTCGATCACAATAGGCAGCAAGAAATACTCAACTACTATAAAGGTAAAGAACCTAACTATTTTCCAGGAGGATCAGCTCCCAATACGATATTGGCATGCTCTGGCTTAGGAGTGAATTCACATATCTCTGGTAAAATTGGCAAAGATAGATTGGGAGAAATCTATATTAAGAGAGTCAAAGAATATGGTGCTGATTCTGGTCTAGTATTTGGTGAGGGCAGAACTGGTTCAAGTATCATACTTGTTACGCCAGATGGTGAAAGAACTATGAATACTAATCTAGGAATGTGTCAAGAATATTGTGCTGATGAAATAGATGAAGAAAAGTTGTCAAAATCAAAGTTCTTTTATTTCACAGGTTATATGTGGGATACAGATTCCCAGAAATCAGCGATTAAAAAAGCTATCAAGATTGCGAAAGAAAATCAGGTAAAGGTAGTTTTTGATGTTGCAGATCCATTTGCGGTTGGTCGTAATAAAGATTCATTCCTTAGATTAATTGAGGATGATATAGATATTGTATTTGCAAATAAATCAGAACTGAAAATTTTAATGAATTCTGAAGATCTTAATCTTTGCATTGAGACCCTAAAAACAATTATAATCAATTTTGGTATTAAATTGGGTAAAGATGGGTCGATTATTTATAAAAATAATGAAAAATATTTAATTAAACCTAGTCCAATACTTGCGAAGGATTCTACTGGTGCTGGAGATATGTATGCTGCTGGGTTTTTAGCATCTTTAGCAAAAGGCAATGGTTATGAAATTGCAGGTGAGGTAGCAGTTAGATTGGCTGAAGAGGTGATTCAGATTCAGGGTGCTCAGTTTGACAACGATGTAATTCATCAATTAAGAACAAGCATCAGTGAGCTTCAATAAACTAGGTTCATGCAAATTCTTGAACGAATAATTATATTTCAATTAATTTAAACTTTCAATAAATGTTATTTAAAAGGATAAAGTTATGACAATTAACAAAATTCTAATCTCATTGAGTATATTGATAATCTCATTTACTGTAATGTCATGCTCTAGCCAAGAATACACTACAGCAAAGTTAGCGATTCAACAATCAGATTTTTCTAAAGCAGCAGAATGGTTACCAAAGGCAATGGCAGTTGAACCCGATAATCCTGAAATCCCTATGGTCATGGCAATTGAGATTCATGCTCAAAATGAAGATTGGAATGAAATGATTATTCTATTTGATAAAGCAATGCAAATAAACTCTGAAAAAGTGGTTGAGATTAGAGGAGCCTTTATCTCAGTTAAAGAAGCAGTAAGTAACTACGTAGAGTTTTATTGGGCAAAAGAGTTTAATGCAGGAGTTGCTCAATTCAAGAAAATGCAGGAGGACCCTGATAAAAAACAGGAATACCTTGACCTGGCAATTGATTACTTTTCTAATGCAGCACTGATCAATCCATCAGATGCAAATACTCATGCGACACTTGCTAAATGCTATTTAGATAAAGGGGATAATGAATCTGCAGTGGATGCAGCGCTAGTTGCTGTAGAAAAAAACCCAAAAAGTTTTGAAGCTAACTTTAGTGCGGCACAGATTCTTGGACGAACTGGTCGATCAAGTAAAGAAGTCTTACCTTATTATAAAGAAGCAACCCAGATAGAACCATCAAATAGTAAGGCACTGAGGGAATTGGCTGGAGCATACTATGATCTTGGAGAGAAAGAAAAATCCATTCAAGTTTTTGAAAATGCTATTGCAAATGAAGAAAATGACACTACAAAGGCGGACCTTTATTTTAATCTTGGAGTCATTCATAATCAGATGAATAATTTTGAAGCCGCAGAATTAGCTTTTGATGAGGCATTTTTTCTAAATGAAGAAGATTTTGAGGCAGCATTAGGTATGGCAAGATCTTATGAGGGTCTTGGAGATAACTATTTGAATGGTGACAAAGGTTTTGAGAAAGATTTAAATGCAGCTTCACGTTGGTATAGAAAAGCTGAAAAGAAAATAAAGTCAGTTATGATAGTTGATATTGATAATAGAGAAATATATCAGAAGAACTTGGAATTAGTGAGATATAAAAGAGACGTTGCAGAGGGTAATTAGAAAAGTTTACGTCTTTTATTCAAATACTCGGTTATACTGAGATCTAAACCCTGGTCAGTGAAGATTGGAACATAGTCAATAAGATATTCTCTACACCCAACCCTGTATTGATTTTGAAGATCATTGATAAGTTCATTATAGCTTGATTGAATATGCCAAGGTTCAGTTATGATTTCTTCTCCAGATTCCATATCTAAAAATTTGGTGCGCGTATTGAAATCAAATTCCAATTCTTTTCTATCTAATATATGGAATACAATCACCTCTTGGTTCTGATGTCTAAAATGTTTTAAACCATTCATTATACTTTTTGGGTCATCTAAAAGATCTGATATTAAGATCACAATCCCTCTCTTTTTTATACGTTCTGCAAGTTCATGAAGAACCACATCAACCTTAGTATCATTCCCTGCCTTTTCATCATTTAATTTTGCAAGAATTAAACTAAGGTGACTCGGTCTTGATTTTGGTGGTATAAAAGTATCGATCTTTTGTGAAAATTGTACCAATCCGACAGCATCTTGTTGGTTGATCATCAAATAAGAGAGTGATGCTGCCAGTAAATTTGCATATGTGAGTTTTGAGACTTCACCACTTTTGTATAACATGGATTTGCTAGTATCTAATACAATATGTGCACTGAGATTGGTTTCTTCTTCATATCTCTTAACGTATAGTCTATCAGTCTTCCCAAAAAGTTTCCAATCAATATGTCGTATCTCATCACCTGCGCCATACGATCTATGTTCGGCAAATTCAACAGAGAATCCATGGTATGGACTGCGATGTTGCCCTATTATATAACCCTCAACAACAAGCCTAGCCCTCAAAGACATTGAATTCAAGAGGGCAACAGTTTCAGGCTGAAGGTACTTTTTTTTATCAATGTCGATTGTCATTTAACTATTTAAATGATCTATCAATTGATCAATAATATTTTCAACCTTTAATCCTTCAGCTTCAGCATTAAAATTGGGCAGTACGCGATGTTTAAGGATTGGTCTGGCCAATGATTTCACATCACTTATATTTGGGGATGGCCTCCCATCAAGAGCAGCCTTTGCTTTTGCTCCAAGAACAAGATATTGTGAAGCTCTTGGACCAGCACCCCAATCAACTGATCTACGTATAAAATCAGGCGCAATATCAGAATTGGGTCTTGTAGATGCTGATAACTTGACTGCATATTCAACAACATTATCTGAACAGGGGACCCTTCTTATTAGATCTTGAAATAAGGCTATATCAGATTTTGATATAACAGGATCCAATGTGGACTTCTTAGTAGAGGTTGTACCACGAACAATCGATATTTCTTCATTTGTTGAAGGATATTCAATATTCAAGTTAAACATAAAACGGTCTAATTGTGCTTCAGGTAGAGGGTATGTCCCTTCTTGTTCAATTGGATTTTGAGTGGCTAGAACAAAAAATGGTTCATCAAGGCTATAGGTTTTTCCTCCAGCTGTCACTTTATGCTCTTCCATTGCTTCCAATAATGCAGATTGAGTTTTTGGTGGTGTTCTATTTATCTCATCAGCAAGTACGATATTTGCAAAGACAGGACCTTTATAAAATCTAAATGATCGTTGTCCAGTATCAACATCAACATCAATTAGTTCTGTGCCAGTTATATCGCTAGGCATGAGATCGGGAGTGAATTGGATTCGTTTAAATGAAAGATCCAATACATCTGATAGAGTTTTAATTATGAGTGTTTTTGCCAAACCTGGCACTCCTACTAATAGTGAGTGCCCCTGAGATAATAAAGCAATAAGAAGGTGCTCCAATATTTCCTGTTGCCCAATTACCACTTTACCAATTTCTTTCAAAAAAGATTCCCTCATTTGGGCTAACTTTTCAAAGGCTATAAGATCTTGTTGTGTTTCTGTCATGTCATCAATAGTTTATTTTTTTATAATTTGGGGCAAAAATTACCTATGTAGTGGTAACCTAGAAAGGAAGAAAAAATAGAAAAGAATAGTTTAATGGAAAGTTCCTCTAAACAGTTTAAGCCCTTAATTGGGCAGAGCCTAAAAAATTTGGAGTCCCTAGCAGAATCCCTTGGAAGTGAGAAATTCAGAGGAAGACAACTTTTTGACTGGATATACTCCAAGCAAATAGATGATTACGCAAAGATGTCTAACCTATCTATAGATCTTCGGGAAAAACTGAAAGACATACCAATCCATCCTCTCAAATTGGTAAACAAGGACACTTCAAATTCAAAAGATACACAAAAATATTTATTTAAAGTTAATAATGGGAATACAATCGAATCTGTATTAATGAAAGAGGGGAAAAGGATAACAGTATGTCTCTCAACTCAGGTAGGCTGTGCGGTAGATTGTGATTTTTGTGCCACCGCAAAAATGGGTTTTGTCCAAAATCTAACTAGTGGTGAGATCATTGATCAATTTCTTCAACTACAAAAAATTAGTCCTACTAGAATAACCAATGTTGTGTTTATGGGAATGGGTGAGCCTTTTTTGAATTATAATAATACTATGGAGGCAGCAGACCTACTCCATCATCCAAATGGTATCAATATGGGTGCTTGGCGAATTACGATCTCAACATCTGGAATCATTAGAAAGATAAATCAATATGCCAAAGAAGGACATTCATATAAACTAGCAGTGAGCTTAAATGCTACCAATGAAAATCAGCGCCTTAAAACCATGCCCATAACAAGGGCTAATCCTTTCCTGGATTTGATAGATGCATCCAAAAATTATACAATTCGATCTCGTAAAAAAATAACCTTTGAATATGTCATGCTTTTAAATATTAATGACAACCCAAAGGATGCAAAGGTCTTGATTAATTTACTAAGTTCAATTAATTGTAAGTTAAATATCATTCCATATAATGAGATAGATGGACCTTATAAGCGTCCTGATAAGGAAAGGATTGAGGACTTTTTAAATATACTGGAGAAAGCACCATTCCCAGTTACTATCAGATGGAGTAAGGGGCAAGGTATTGATGCAGGCTGTGGCCAATTGGCAACAACGACAAATTAGATAAATGGAAAAAATAAGAGAAGCATCACGAATCATTTTAGATAAAACAGGTTTTGAAGGAAAGACAGCTGTTATCCTGGGCTCGGGACTAGGGGGGTTCACCGATGCTTTAAAAGAAAAAAGATCACTCAAATATTCTGAAATAACTCATTATCCTGAACCAACTGTTTCCGGTCATTCGGGTGAGTTAATTTCTGGTAAACTAAATAATAGCGATATTCTTGTAGCAAGTGGAAGGATGCATATGTATGAGGGTTGCTCATTAGATAAGGTCATTTTTCCTATTAAAGTACTAAAAGAATGTGGTATAGAAAATTTGATCATAACCAATTCAGCAGGTAGTCTAAAAATGGAAAATCCCCCTGGTTCAATAATGATAGTTGAGGGGCATATTGATTTTACATTTAAGGATGGTATAGATGATCCAAAGATTATAACAGATAAGAAATTTCATTCATTAGAATTATCATCGATTGCAAAGAGTGTATCTTTGAAGAATGGTATTGATCTTAAAAACGGAAATTATTGCTGGGTACTTGGTCCAGCATATGAGACATCTTTAGAAATTAACTATTTCCAATCGTTAAGTGGTTCTGCAGTTGGGATGAGTACCTTACCAGAGATAAGAGAAGGAGGAGCTCTTGGTATGAAATTGTTAACTTTGTCATTACTTACTAATTTTGCTGCAGGCATATCTAAACAACCTCTTACTCATGAAGAAGTGTTAGAAAATGCTGGGAATTCAAAAGAGAGTATGATAAAACTACTTTCTGGAATCATTCAAGGTATTGAAAAGTGAACATTCGACAAGAAATAATAAACATTAAAGATAAAATCATTCATTGGCGGAGAGATTTCCATCAATACCCTGAACTTGCTTTCAAAGAGTTTCGTACCGCTGATGTTATTATTGAAGAATTAAGATCTATGGGGCTAGATCCTAAAGAAAATGTAGGAAAAACTGGTGTAACTGCAGATCTTAAATGTGGGGATGGGCCAGTTATTGCTTTAAGAGCAGATATGGATGCATTACCTATAAAGGAAACAAGTGGTCTAGAGTTTTCTTCAAAAAATGAAGGTGTAATGCATGCCTGTGGTCATGATGGCCATATGGCAATGCTATTGGGAGCTGCTAAGGCACTTTCTGATAATAAAAAAATATATAATGGGACTGTGCGTTTCATATTTCAGCCAGCAGAAGAAGGCGAGGGAGGGGCTAGATATATGATTGAAGATGGTTGTTTGGATGGAGTCGATGAAATTTATGGAATTCATGTATGGAACTATCAAAGAGTAGGGGAGGTTGGAGTTAAAGATGGTCCCGTATTAGCAGCTGCAGATATGTTTGATATAAAAGTGAAGGGAATTGGTGGACATGGAGCAGCTCCACAAGGAACAGTGGATACAGTTGTTGTCTCTTCACATCTCATTCAAGCATTACAAACAATAGTCAGTAGAAACACGAACCCTCTTGAGAGTACAGTAATCACAGTTGGGAAGATAAATGGTGGTCATAATTTTAATATCATTGCTGATGAGGTATCTTTATCTGGAACTGCTCGTTCCTATACTGAGGAAAATCGCCTATTGATAAAACAGAGAATGAAAAATATCATAGATGGTATAGCAAAAACCTATAATGCAGAAATTACTTTAGATTACAAAGATGGCTATCCTCCGACGATTAATCATGTTGATCCCACAAAAAAAGTATTAAAAGCAGCAAATAGAATAGTTGGGCAGAAAGCGGGAATGCCCTATCTTTCTATGGGAGGAGAAGATTTTGCCTACTATTTACAAAAGATACCTGGTTGTTTCTTTTTTGTGGGATCTGCACCAAATGGAAATGAATTATTTGAAACGCCTCATCATTGTTCCCATTTTAATATGGATGAGGAAGCATTATTAATAGGTTCTTCGATCTATTTGAATCTTGTTGATGATATAATGGGTATTTAATAACCTAATGCAGATGTTTCACCTCTGCAATCGCCTCCACCAAAAAAACCTTCATCTGTGATCATAATTCCATTTGATTCACCAATATAACCACCACGATATATTATTTCATGTCCCCGTGATTTAAGATTTACCAAGACATCTTTTGTTAAACCTCGAGGTTCAATTTGGATTACATCTGGCAGCCATTGTGAGTGGAATCTAGAAGCGCAAACGGCTTCTTTAATATCCATCTCATAATCAACCACATTTAATATGGTTTGCATTGTAGTAGTGATTATCGTTGACCCACCAGGCGAACCAACAACAAGAAATGGCTTGTTATCTTTTAAGACTATAGTAGGGGTCATTGAGGAAAGAGGTCTCTTCTTAGGAGCGATTGAATTCGCCTCATTCCCAATTAATCCAAATGCATTTGGGATTCCTGGCTTCGCTGAAAAATCATCCATTTCATTATTTAGAAAGAATCCTGCACCTTCGACAACGCATCCATTACCATAAGATAAGTTGATTGTCGTTGTTACGCTCACTGCATTTCCCCATTGATCTACAACAGAATAGTGAGTTGTCTCAGGAGATTCATATCCATTGGGATTTCCTGCATATACTTCTTTGCTTGGAGTTGATTGATCCATTCTAATATCAGATATTCTATTTTTTGCATATTTTTTTGATTTGAACATATCTAAAGGAACCTTCCAATAATCAGGGTCTCCCATATGCTCAGCCCTATCAGAATATGCCCTGCGCTGTATTTCAGTCATTATATGGGCATAATCAGAAGAATTCCATTCTAAGCTATCACTTGAGTAGTACTCTAGCATATTCAACATATTTATTAATAGCGCACCTCCTGAACTGGGAGGCCCCATTGATACAATTTTATGATCTTTATAAGATCCAATGATTGGTTGACGATATTTAGAACTATAATTGGTTAGATCATCTATTGAAATGAGCCCGTTCCCTTTTTTCATTTCTTTAATAATCAAATCTGCTACTGGTCCTGAATAAAAACCATCACGGCCATATTTTGATATTCGTTTTAGGGTTTTAGCAAGATCTTTTTGGATAAGTCGATCATTTTGTTTCCAAGGTTTTTGATCTTTTCGTATAAAAATTTTAGCAGCAGCTTTATTCTCTTCAAAGAATCTTTTATAAGCATTCAATCTATTTGCTTCATAATGAGAGATCGAAAATCCCTTTTCAGCTAACTTAATGGCATGAGATAATGCTTGTCTCAACGAGATGACTCCAGACCCATGATCTTCTAAGGCCTTAATTAATCCATCCACTGTTCCTGGAACACCGCTACTTGCTCGTGAGTATAAAGACATACCAGTGACTACTGTACCAGAGTCATTTAAGAACATATCTCTGTGTGCACTTAAAGGTGCTTTTTCTCGATGGTCCAGGCTTATTGATTTCCCATCAGAAAAAGAAGCAACCAAGAAACCACCACCTCCTAAATTCCCATTGCTAGAAGAAGTTACTGCCAGGGCAAAACCTACTGCAACGGCAGCATCAATTGCATTCCCACCTTTCTTTAGGATGTCCACTCCTGCTTCAGATGCTTGCTTGCTAGTTGAAACTACCATGCCATTTTCACCAAAAACTGGATCAGGACTTGCACCTTTTAGTGGAAAGAAAAATTGAATAAAAAACAAGACTAATAGAGTTATTTTTTTCATTTGACTATATTTTCCATTTTGGATTATTACTTTTGAGATATTCAATTTTTATGATCATTATAATTGTCTAATAATGATAATATTTCATAGGTCAAAATCAAATTAATTTAACTAAAAAAATTGAATGAATAACAGAGTCGAAATTATGGAAGTAGGTCTACGTGATGGGCTGCAAAATGTAGATCAACATATTAGTGTTGATGATCGACTTGCCATTATAGATGGTCTTATTGATTCTGGAATTAAAAATATCCAAGTAGCAAGTTTTGTTAATCCTAAAAGAGTTCCACAAATGGCTATGGCTGAAGATCTTGCAAAGAGAATTGATAGGAAAAAAGGTGTTGAATTCAGTGGCCTTGTATTCAACCAAAAAGGTGTCGAAAGGGCATTGAACTGTGGGTTAAATAAGATAGAGACCTCAATTTCAATTAGTGAGATATATAGTCAAAAAAATCTAGCTATGGATATTTCTAAATCATTAAAAAATCTTAAATATATTGTTTCGATGGCTAAAAGTAATTCGATGAATATCCGAGCAGGTTTGCAGTGTGTATGGGGATATGAAGATAATGAACCCTTCAATCATTTATTAGTAATTGAACGTTTAAAGGAAATTATTGGAATGGGGGTAAAAAGGATTTCTCTTTGTGATACTTCAGGATTGGCAGACCCTAGAAAGCTATCAAAATTATTGGATGAAGTATTAAGTCTATTTTCTGATATTGAAATATCTATTCATCTCCATAATACAAATGGTCTTGGTCTGGTGAATCTATTTACTGCACTAGATTTTGGTATAAGAGAAATTGA
>Ga0208277_1000820_pt1 | contig 18333 bp, 11 predicted proteins | sample ETNtaG_5_FD_185782 | JGI IMG/M metagenome (GOLD analysis project Ga0208277, IMG submission 185782) | Marine microbial and viral communities from oxygen minimum zone, Eastern Pacific Ocean - ETNP201406SV205 (SPAdes) (version 2) | ecosystem: Environmental > Aquatic > Marine > Oceanic ...
TCAGGATGTTCTAATTTCAAAATATTCCAATTCATAGGAAGTCCGATTTGTTGAACCATGTCGGCTAGGCGCTTCAATGACCAAGCCTCTTCACCACGAGGTATCTCTAAAATTGAAAGCAGGCGATTCACTGCTGAAGATGAAAGCGCTGTAGTTGATCCGCCGCGCAATCTAACTCCTTGGTTTTCAAGATATGGTGCGAGTTTTCTTTCAAGGTTCTTTGAATCTCCATCGACGACGATTACATCTCCCTCTACTCTAGACAAGATATTGGCTACTGCTGAAATTGATTGTTCTTCGGATTCGGCCATCAGATGGAAGATTTGACTTTCTGAGGTAGGGGACTTCCAACCTTGTTTGGAATCTGGGATCCAGACTTCGTGCTCAGGAACCCATTTAGGGAGGTCTGATTGTTTCCTCACAGGATGTATATCCTCGATGTACTCCCCGTGAAATCCAAGGCGATGCGACCCCGGGTTAACCAACTGGTGAGTGTTTACCAATTGGCTTATTCTTCCCAATATTGCAATCTCTACCTCGGTTAAACTACTTGCATGGTCTAGAACAATTATTCCTGTAATGCCTCGTAGAGTGAAGGGAACCTCTTCGCTTTCTCTCAATTTATCTAGTAAAACTCTTGATTTTCTAGAAGGGTGTATCATTCCCATTTTTGATTCTAGGCTTCTGAGGGCTTTGTCGCAATTAACCGCGCATGGATCTTCTTCCCAAAGGAGAGGATTCTCTAAGGAAAAAATCTCTTTGTGGAGCGATAAGACTCTCTTTGTTCTGGAACGCGGCCATGGAATTTCTGGATTCGAATGAATCAAAGGAAAACCATAGTTTAACGCTGTTGAGGACAACTCCCTATGAGTTAATTCGAATGTTATTCCATCATCCGCCATAATAGCAGGTAAACGCAAGTCAATATGTAGAACAGAAATTAATCTTTGAACAGTCAAATGGCGTGATGAATCAACGATCCCGCCTTCTGAAATTGAATGAAGTTTGCTAATTGTTTGTTTCCTAGAGGCTTCTGTCGGGTGAATGACGATTAATCTCTCGCCAGAGTTTATGGATTCTAGAAGCCAATTTGGAGTGCCAATTCCTGCCTGAATCGCTTCCATTGAAAGACTCCCGGAAACATATTCGCTAGACAATACCATTGGCTCCCCCTCCGTAACGGTTACCCTGACATAGGGGGTTCATGAACCCACGCCTTTAACCTAAAGCAGAACCATTGAAAATGAAGCAAAGTGTGGACTGTATACATGCGAGTGAAAGTCATACTAGTTGCACTGATTCTTGGGGTCTCTATGCTCCCTTCTTCACAAGCTGGAAGTCCAGAAAATTTGGAAGATGTAGGATGGGTATTTGGCGGCGTATATCTAGATGCAAATGAATCTGGAAATTCAACTAGTAGCCTTTCTGAACTACCTGCGATTGTCGAAGATTACACAGCCACCTGGTGTACAAATTGTGTAACAGTAGAGGATGCTTTGAATGACATCGCTGAAAATAACAATATGAAAACATATCATTTCCACAGATTCATCAACGAAAATGAAGATCCTCTCGGTTCACAAGAAGGTGATGACCGTTGGATAAACAGATATGAACAGAGGCTGCCTCCAACAGTAATTTTCAATGGAACAATTCGCCAAATTGGAAGTATTCCTGACGGAGATTCTCTGCAAGATGATTACAACAAGAACCTGGAGACCTCAATCAATTTGGGCATTGGGTCTTCATCTCTTGGATGGGCAATAAGCAACAACTCCAATCCAATCGCAACTTGGAATCTTGCTGTTGACATGTCTAACTTCCCCCAAGATAGTGAGATTAAGTCATACCTTTGGGTTGTGGAAGAAGTCGCATATTTCCCCGATGGTGGTAACGAAGAAGAATACTATCACAAGAGTGTGAGGACAATCATAGATTTGGGCAATGCCACAACCGGTTCACTAGAAGTGACACTACCTGCTGCTTACGATGGAGATGATTTGCAGGTCCACCTAATTCACGAAGTTGTTCTACCCGAGCCCGATGGTGAAACTCCAGAAGAGCCTAACGAAGAAGATACTGAAGAAGAAGACGATAGCAGTCTTCCAAGTATCGGTTTAGCCGCAGTGGTAGCAATGACAATGTTTGCAGCGGTCACTGTGCAGCGAAAGCAGCAATGATTCTCTCGACGTCTTCATCCGTAATGTGAAGATGGATTGCAACCCTTACTCTGTTGTAAGGCAAATCGAACATATCTATCCCATGTTCGGCCAAAGATACGACGACTTCTGCGGCGGGTATGTTGCAATTAACATAAACAAGATTTGACTGGACTGCATCTAAATCTACGCTGAAATTATCCATGGCATCAATTGCTTCAGCAACTTTTCTGGCACGAATATGGTCTTCAGATAATCGCTCAATATGGTGGTCAAGAGCGTGTAATCCCGCTGCTGCAAGAACTCCTGCTTGCCTCCATCCTCCGCCAAACATCTTTCGCCAACGGTGAGCCTTGTTGATGAATTCTCGACTACCCACCAAGACCGAACCAACCGGTGCGCCCAACCCCTTGGAAAGGCAGATCGAGATGGAATCATAATCTCTGCACATTCGAGAAACATCGACACCGGTTGCAATTGATGCGTTGAATATTCTTGCACCATCAATGTGAGTAGCACATCCGTTTTCTTTGGCAACAGCAGCAATTGCGTCTAATGCTTCTTGAGAATAGCATGCCCCTCCACCGAGATTAGATGTGTTTTCTACGCAGACTAGAGTTCCGTCTGGATAATGAGAGCCTGACCCTTCTGCCTTACGAATCGCTTTCTTGACTTGATCCGCGGTCATCAATCCACCCTCTCCTTCAACTAGTGAAATTGACGCTCCACAAAGTGCAGCATAACCCCCTCCCTCGTATTTGTAAATGTGAGCGGTTTTGTCACATACAATTTCATCACCGGGAACTGTGTGAGTTCTGAGTGCAATTGCATTGGCCATTGTTCCACTTGCAACAAATAATGCTGCTTCTTTACCAAACATCTTCGCTAGGCGATCTTGTAACTCAATTACAGTTGGGTCATCACCTAGAACATCATCTCCAACTTTCGCTATTTCCATTACAGAACGCATAGCTGCTGTTGGCTGAGTTACTGTATCGCTACGAACGTCAACTCTGTCGGATGGATACTCGCGCATGTAACGCCCAAACCGCCTTTATTCAAAGCAGTTTCAGGTCGCCAGTAATTGCGTCTACTGCTAGTCTTGGAGCGGGACCTATTCCCAAAACCGTTACAGTTCCTGGTGGAATCTCTGTGTGGCCTGCATCCTTCACTAAATCACAAACAAGTCCGCCTTCTAGCGCTTTGGCATACAATTGGCGCAAATGAGTTTCATCATCTGCACGCAAGACAATCTTGCGAGCCCCTACGTTGTTCCAACGCTCGTACAATCGAGCCGCTTTCTTCTTTGCTTTCATCGCACAATTAACCGCTGCGTGTGAGCATTGTGCTGCAAGTTTACCCTTGGACAATTTGAGATCGTCACGGGTCACTAGGACCATAGTTACCTCACTAAGCGGTAACGACATCGGCCTCACCACTAATGATTGGCTCTTCTAATCTATCGGTTTCCTCAAACAGCAAATTCGCCAGATAAGGAGCTATGCAAACCGCACTTGCAATACTAGCAAGAGCATGAAGGGCGTCGAAAGGCAAACCGTTCAAGATGTAAAGTCCGAAGTCAAGTAGTGTCGTACTGCTCGTGATGACAGAAAGTGAAACCCACCAATCGAATAATACAGATGCGAACACTGCTGTGATTACTAGTCGCTTCATAGCAATTTCATTTTGCATAACTAGGTTCAATCTTGAGCCTGCAAATGCAACTGCTGCCCATCCTGTTGCTTGAAATAGTGTCCATAAACCATGAGATAGCACTAGATTGGAAAGCATTGTAGCGATTACTGCAAATGCCATTCCTCTGCGAGCTCCTAATGATGCACCCATCACTAAACACATTACTGTAAGCGGTTGAACGTTAGGGAATGGTTCCAACAAAATACGGCTTGCTGCGGCTGCTGCAGTAACGCTTGTCAATACCAGGATTTCTCTTTTAGCCGACTGGGTTGGTCGGCACAATAGGAAGAAACAAAACGTGATCAGTACCACATTCAGTACTAGCATTTCAACAGGGCCGAGAGATGCTCCGTGAACCCCGTCTGTCATTACCATGTTTAACTCTGAAGGGGTTCAAGGTTTCAACTTCACGCTGCTGACCAGCGTATAACCGAGTCTTCTGTAACCTCTGCTGCAGAAATGCCAACCTGAGATTTCTCTCCATCAATTGTGAATTCCCACCCGTCTAATTCATGCCCATCAAACGAGACTATCATCTCGCCAAGACTGAATGATTCCTTCCCAACCTCGATCCCTAATTGTGCAGCGGCACTATCTGTTAACTGCTCTACATTTTCATATCCTGAAAGCCCGCCGATTGCAACTTCCCCATCGGGTAGTTCGAATACTACAACTTGAGTCCCTTCCCACTCATCCGGCCAATCATTGTTCCAATCGCCTGGAGCCTCGTTCAAATCTGCAACTTCCTCAGACCAAGTTTGTGATACTGCCGGAAACACCATTATGGCAATTACAAGCAATAGTAAAACACCTAACTTAGCCATCATATCTCGGTTTTCTTTTGAATAAGAAACAACCAATCCCACCAACAAACCAACAATCACAAAGTGAATCGGTTTTACTTGAAATCCTTCTTCTACCTTCTTCAACTCTGGTTCGATCTCTGATTCAGGCTCTGTTGCAGGTTGTATGTTTCCAACAGCATGGACCATTAGAATTCCAGCATCGTTTCCAAAAGCCATTTCTCCATTTGGTCCAAAGCCAACACCAGCGGTAGTATAGGTGTCATGATTAGTGGAATGAATCACTAATTCTTGACCAGGAGTTCCATATCCCCAACCACCTTGTGGAGTATTCCTAGGGAACCAGATTGTAGAATTAGTGTCTGTAATTTGAACTGTAATTTCTCCGTTTGCATGGAATGCAGTTCGACCTTTGAATTCACAGGAGGTTGCACAATTCCACTGAATTACGCTATCACTGGTTGAGAAGAAGATGTCTCCATTAAGGTGTAAAGGAACAGCAGGCGAAGAACCTTCTTCTGCTAACAATTGGTTTTCGAGATAGATGCCTGAACCGCTGCTGGTTTGTAGATGAATTATAGTCCCTGCCTGTGTATTAATTGGAGCGTGGCGAATCTTTCCTTCACCGATTGTTATGTTAGAGATATTACCCGATTTTGAGATGATGTTCAAAACGCCCTCTTCATTACCAATCAAATAACTGTCATTTGTCACAGTCACTCCATTTCTCCACCCCAATTGAGGCAAATCTACTCGTAAATTTTCAATGCCATCGCTCAAACAAAAGCTCGACAAGCCTTGTCTAGTTGGCACTACAACTCTGTCTTCATCTTGGGCCATTTCTCCGGTTATCCCCCAAGTGACAACCTCTGTTTGAGAAGACCATATCAAATTGCCATCTTCGATATCTAATGCAGTTACTTTGCCATCACTCCAACCGACAACTATCATTTCACTCCAATTGCCACATTCACCAGAACCTGCTTCAATATGTAGTAGAGGACTCATGTCGTGGTTGGTTGAACCTGAATTTTTGAATCGCCAATTTTCTTGACCTGTTTGTAAGTCAAAAGCGTACACATGAGGCCGATCTTCTCCGGTCCAAAATCCAGAAGTTCTAACGATTACCTGTTCTTCTACAATAACCGGTTTAGTAGAAATATACCCGTTGTTCAGGTCTATTTCCCAGAATCGGTTTTCTTCAGATTGAGCGATTGAGGTTGGAAAGAAAACGCAACATAGTAAGCATAATGCAACGAATGTCCGCTTCATCAAACATGCCTCATTATCACTTCTTTCAATAAGGCACTAACTTGCTTACCATCGGCAGCTCCGCCACATTCTTTCATGACAACTCCCATTAGAGGCCCCATGGCTGCCATGCCCCTTTCTTTGATGAAATCTATTCTATCTGCTACTACTTTCTCCACCACATGAAGGAGGTCGCCAGAATCTGCTGGTTTTAGGCCAAGTTCTTCGGCCCTTGCAGCCAATTGTTCCATGCTAGGATTTTTGCCAGAGAATTCCTCCAAGATTCTACTCATGCCTTCGCGAGTTATGTGGCCTGCTTCTTTAGTTGCCAAAACTAGAGCCATCAAACCTACATCACCTTCATTTTCCAGCAACATAGTCGCCCAAGCCTTTTGAGGCAATCCTTGCGAATGGGCAACAAAGTCATCATCTAATTCTCTTGACAGTAATTGATTCAACTGATCTTTGCTGATTTCATATCCGCTTAATCTTTGAGAGCGCTCTTCTTGAGTCATTGGTAGATTTTCCATCACAACCTCCCAACGTTGGCTTGTAATTTCCAAAGGAGGGATGTCTGTTTCGGGATACATTCGTGCTCCCCCGGGCAATGGCCTCATAGGAGTAGTAGTACCATCCTCAGGAGAACCTTTTCGAATCACAACATTCCTTACTTCTTGCGGGATTCGCTCGAATGCCAATTTCGCTCTATTTAGTACGCTTTCAAGAGCGAGTTCGGCCTGCCATCTAGGGGCAAGACAGAGTACAAACGCATCAACTCCATCCAATGCATCCATGGTTGCGTCAACAAATTCCTTTTCAATTCCATAAGCGGGTAGTTCATCAGAATGGTAAACTCCTGCAACTCCAGCAAGCTTAGCTGCACCAGCAAATTCCCTTCCCAAGCGAGGCATTTGCGAGCCTTCAGAATCGAGTTCCTTTGTTCCAATAAGCCCGTTGAATCCTGGAAGCGGTAATGCTAGCATGATACTGCCAGAATCAAGTCCTGACTTTACTCGCTTTGCTTCACAATTCACAAATTTGGATGAAACATCAACTAAATTCTGTGGTAATAATCCTGAGACTTTGTCTTGTACAGAAACAGATTCTTCTCTACGATCATCAGACAATAAAGGTAAATCGTGGTTAGCACGCAACTGATTTGCTAAACGATAGAAGTGAAGCTGGCGAGCCATTTCACAACGAATTATCTTCGGAATCCATTCAAGATCTTGACAACCTTTGATCTCTACTCTGTCCCCACACATGATAGATACATTGAGATCTTGTCTAATGCTTCCAAGACCCCTGCGCACCCTTCGTGTATCTCTTAGGGTGCGTCCCAAAGCAATTGAGGTTTGTTTTGCATGTTCTGGAGTCTTAACATCCGGCGCTGTTGCTATTTCGATAAGCGGTATTCCAAGGCGATCTAAGTTCCAAGTTACAACTTCGCCATTAGGAGTTAACTCACTATCCAACTTACGTGCACTGTCCTCTTCAAGGCAGAGAACATCTATTCCAACTGGCCCACCATTAGTCTCCAATACTCCATCTGTTGCAACCAGAGTTGTACGCTGAAAACCGCTAGTGTTTGAACCATCTACAACGGTTTTTCTCATCGTTTGTAACAAAGGAACTGGATGAGCATTTAGCATTCCTGAAACGGTCAATGAGATGTCCAATGCATCCTCATCGTGAGGCAGTGGAGGCTGCTCGTCTAATTCTATTAAACCGGCATTAGGTGCTTGACAGTAAACAAATGACCGATTGCGACGAGCCTCGAACCTTGCAGCCACATCAATTGCACCACCTTCTCCACTAGATGATCTCAACTTGCGATTGAACTTAGACCAATCTTTGGGTAATGTTTCAATTGTAATATCATGTAATTCCCCGGGTTGGCGTGAATGCAATTTTCCTGTTGCTAATTGCTGGTGCACCTCAATTCCGCACATGAAACCTAGACTTTGAGGGTCTAGAGATGCAGGGTCGGATACATCTCCTGCAGGTTCCATGTTATCACCTGAAATATCTCATTGATATGATTGCATCGTATCAAACAGGTGCAAGTGTTTCGTATCCTTGAGGGCGCATCAATTGGCCCGCTGTGACTAATTCGTCGATTATGTCTTGAGCAACATCTGGACTTATGTCCATTCTTCCTACCTCAGTCAGCACATCATTCAGATTCGCAGGTTGGCCTGTTTCGAGAACAATTCTTCTTACAATTTCAACAATCGCCCTTTCTCTATTTCGCTTAGTAGGTTTCTTTCCAGAATGGATAGTAGTCTCATCGAAATTCTCGCCCATTAGTTCATGGCGCCACAATTTTGTTAGGCGGATTGACCTTTGAGCATCTTCAATTGTTGCAACTTGGGAAAGTCTAACTCTCGCTGATGCTTGAGCAAGACGGTATAAACCTTCAATCGCTCTAGCAGAAATAGCTATTGAATCGTGGGATTCGCCGCCCTTTCTTCTTGTCTCAACATAGAATTCCTTGAGCGATTCTTGGGCTTCATCTGTAAGCCTAGGGTGAATTGTTCTCTTTGCAAAAGCAACATATTTTCTAATCAATTCTCGATTGACAATTCCTTCCTTCTTGTCAAGACCTTCATGACTGGCTGACTTTGAAGGGTCGACTTCGCTGCCTTGTTCAATCAGAATCTCCGGCGTAGAGCCTGCTCTGTTATTCATGATGTGGTTAGCGATCATAGAATCATGATCTGCAGCAGGTTGGTCGGTCAACAACCAGATTACATCGAACCTGGAAATTAATGCAGGCTTGAGATTTATTTGTTGAGTAAATGGAATTTCAGAAACCGATTGGAATCTTCCTGCTTTAGGGTTAGCCGCAGCCAATATCGCACACCTAGTCGAAAGCGTAGCGTTTATTCCCGCCTTGGAGACAGATATTCTCTGCTGCTCCATCGCTTCGTGCATTGACGATCTATCATTCTCATTCATTTTGTCGAATTCGTCTATTGCTGCTAATCCAAGATCTGCTAGAGCAAGTGCACCAGCCTCCAAAGTCCAACGTCCATCGGCAGCAGAATCCTGCACAGCAGCAGCCGTCAGTCCCGCTGCAGATGCTGACATTCCTGATGTGAAGCGCCCTCTAGGTGAGATTTGAGACATATAGGAAAGCAACTGTGATTTAGCCACACCAGGGTCTCCCATCAACAATATGTGGATATCTCCACGAAGCCTAGTTCCATCCTTGGCTTTTGATGCTACGCCGCCAAATAATTGCAACATCAATGACTCTTTTTGTCGTGTCATTCCAAAAATCGAAGGAGCGATTGACCTCGTGAGTAGGTCATGAATATCATCTCTGCGAGCTAAATCCTTGATCTCTCTTTCTTCCTCTTCTGAAATCTGGATTTCTTCTAATGGAATATTTTCTCTTTGAGTACTATGAATCCTCATGAAGATATCAAAAATTGGAGTGTCTTTGCCTGATTTCCTTTGTGACCTAACAAATAACATCCCATTAGCAGTAACCCTGTCGCCAGGGTTTAACTGGCCTGCTAAATCATGCTCTGCTATACACAAAATCCTCTCTGGTTGAACTCCACCCCGTAGATTTTCGGGAGGCTCTTGCAATTCTATGAATTGAGTATCTATGAGAACTGATTCTTCAACTCTTTGATGGAACTTGGTCTGGTTTCTTTTTCTTCCGCAGCCGCCATCTATCTCAAAGCATTCAACCGGCTCGACTAATTCTTGCTCATTTGGTTGATTGACTCGGCTTGGGTGGCCACAAGCAGCACAAACGAATACACCCTCGTAGGTTCTCGGCAGCACTTTTCCTATCTTTGTCGCTATAGCATCTACAGAGATCATGGTGCCTAAATCCTCGCTTCGTAGTTGCCTGACTGAGCGGTGAGAATCCGGAGGTAACTCGATGATTCTAACGAAGGCAACAATCCGTGGAGAACCTAATTCTGCCAGCAAAAGTCCTAATGCTTGATTTGCAGCCTGAGTGTTGTTTTCAGGCTCCTCGATTATTGAAAGAGCAAAATCAGGATCAAATGACTCGATATCACGATATGAGACCTCTAAAGAACGAATATCTGGCCAAGAAACCTCCAGGTTGTGAATTGCTTCACTGTAGTTGTCTAGAAGCAAAGTACGCCATCTAGCAGGCAGGTCAAACTCTTGGATTGTCATTGTAAATACCCCAACTGGACATCTTTAGCCGTTGTCGACCGCATATAATCATTGAGATGAAACTCTTCTTCCCCTTTGTTTCCACTGGAAATAAACCGCATTAGTAAACCTCCACTGGCTTCCATTGGAATACCGCCAAGCACATTTCCTTGATGCCCATCGCCGTAACATGCCCGCGCACTCTTTTGAACCTATCAGAGGAAATCTCGAAAGATTCTGTTTTGTTTCGTCTAAACTTGAAAATGAACTTGGAGACCCTATTGAAAGAGAAGTTTTAGTTCATATTCCTCCAAATTCAAATGGCCCTTTGCCTTGTATAATCTATCTTGCACCTTTCACAGGCACTGGTTTTGCAAGGGCTAATTGGAGAGCATTTAATGAGACTCTGCCGCAACGTCATGAAAGATTGGTGGCTGAAGGAAAAATGACTCCTGCTATACTCGTAATGCCAGATACTTTCACGAGTATGGGCGGTAACCAATTCATCGATTCTGACATTTTGGGGAAGTGGGGGAGTTGGTTGAGAGATGACTTGCAAGACGAGCTTAATTCGCGATATGAAATCTCTGGGTTTGGCCTGGTTGGTAAATCAAGTGGAGGCTATGGAGCCTTGGTTCGTGGAATGTTAGATGACTCATGGGACGCCGTTGCGTGTCATTCTGGAGATTGTGGTTTCGAGGTGGTTTTCGGAATAGAGATGGCATCTACGCTTACTCAGATAATGGCTCATGGCGGCGAGAAGAAATTCTTGGAATATGTCAAGGACACACCTTCTCTGAAAGGTGATGATTTCCATACGCTGATGTTTTTGGCGATGGCTGCTACATACAGTGATGGAACCTTACCTGTAGATCTAAACTGTAAGTTCGATGATGAAAAATGGGCAGAATGGAAAGCTTGGGACCCGCTTACTCTGATCGAGTCTCACCAAAATTTACCACCTTGTTGGATAGATGTCGGGGATAGAGATCAATACAATATCCATTATGGATTAAGGCAACTGCACAACCGTATGGCCGAATTAGGTATCGCACATGAATGGGAAGAATTCTCAGGAACTCACAGTGGAATTGATTACAGATTGGATCTTTCTTTACCTTGGCTCGTATCTCAGATTCAATCGGCATCATGATGAGAGTGGCGCGTTTCGGTGAGAACATGGCAGAAGGCCTTGACTATGCTGGTAGCGGGGTAGATATCGACCTTGAAGGCAGTGCTGTTGGTGCTTTGGTTGGCGCCCTATCTCGTTCAGTTAGAGCACCTGGAAGTCCTGGGGCGCCTGTAGACTTGCCAGGTGGATTTGGAGGACTTGTCGAATTCGGAGATAACTATCTTGCTTTAGCAACTGATGGAGTTGGATCCAAATTGTCCATAGCCACTAAACTTGGGCAGTGGGCTGGTGTCGGAATTGATTGCATGGCTATGAATGTCAACGATTTACTATGCGTTGGTGCTGAACCGATAGCATTTGTAGATTATATCGCTGTCCCAAAGCCAGATCCTGAAGTCCATGCTGCAATTGGAGCAAGCCTTGCAGAGGCCTGCAAACGAGCAAGAGTTACTCTAGCAGGTGGAGAAACTGCAAGCCTGCCCGGAATCGTAACCGAACTAGATTTATCGGGCACTGCCCTTGGTTGGTTACCTAAAGGTGCAGAAATTACTGGAGCCAATTTGAAAGAAGGAGACATTCTAATCGGTCTACCTTCTTCTGGTGTTCACTCTAACGGTTACTCACTGGTTAGGCATGTAATGTCTCACTGTGGCGCTGACTGGAGCGATATCGCTCCATTTACGGTAGAAGGAAACAGAGTCGAAAGGTTTGCCAAAGGAGATATCACATTAGGAGAAGTATTCCTAAACCCTACCAGAATCTATTGCGACCCTGTAGTGGATTTAATTCAAGATGGGCCTTGCGTATCTAGCTCAATTCATGCAATATGCCATGTTACAGGAGGGGGCCTATCCAATTTACTTCGACTCCATGATTCGCTGGGCTGGGATATCAACAACCCGCTTCCAGTGTTACCTGAATTTAATTGGATTCAGGAGAATGGAAACGTCAGTGACAGAGAAATGTACCGAACCTTCAACATGGGTTGTGGGATGATAATAGCCGTTGACCCGCTCGTTGCAGATGACGTCTATGAGTGGTTAAATCAGAAAATGGATGGATGCTCAATAATCGGAAAAGTCGTCGACAATGGCAGAAAGGTTACTCATGCAAATCCTGAAGTCGTATTCGAGCACTATTGAGGGTAATGTATGCATCCTGAAGGCTGGCCGGGTCATATCTGGTTAGAGGGTAGAACTTCTGTCCATCTGAAAGACCATCAAATGCGCCCTTCCCATATGCCAAGAGGTCCAGCAGCAAAAACTGGTGAAGGTTTTCTAAATCCTGCGATGGCTCCTGCAAGAACTCGCTCCGTAATGCTCCTTGCCGATGCTTTGGAACACGATTGGTTAGTGCCTGAAGGGAAAACCGTCAGAGTATTGGATGCACTATGTGCAACTGGAGTTAGACCACGCCGTTGGCGAAGAGAAGTACCAGGCCAAGAAAGATTGAGGATAACTGCAAACGACCTTGACTTTGATGCTTTGTCTTGGGGTAAGAAATCGCACCAAACCCACCCCATTGGAGATCAAATCAATTGGATTCCAGAACCAAGTAGATTCGAAGCTAAATCTCAAGAAACTGTTGAAGACGGTATTCAATGGATCAATGGAGATGCAAAAAAACTGATGGTCGAGGCCCCATTCCAATGGATTGATTTAGACCCATTCGGTTCACCCGTAAGTTTCCTTGATACTGCGATTCAATCGATTTCTAGAATCGGGGTGCTTGAAGTTACTGCAACCGATACTGCAGCACTATGCGGCTCTGCTAAAACCAGTGCTGCGCGAAGATACGGTTCTACTGGAATTACAGATGCATATATGCATGATGATGCGACAAGAATTTTGCTTGGAGTGATTGCAAGAATTGCAGCAATGCATGATAAGTCGATGCATCCGATTTTATCGCTTTTCGATGGACATCATGTTCGAGTTAGTGTTTTACTGAAACGCTCGAAAGAAATCGCTTCTAATTGGAGTGATAAGATAGGATATCGAATCAGATCAAAGCCATACCATTTTGCTGCTCAGCCCTCTGGTGAATTTTCTGGCCCAATGTGGACTGGCCCATTATTTGATGCTGATATTGCAGGAAGAATGACTGTAGAAAGGGCGATCGAATTATGTGCAGGTAGAGAACCGGACTATCCTGAAAATTGGACCGAATTTGATATCGAACATTCACAAAGAGAACTTGAACGAAGTGTGAGGCACATTGCCGAATCTGCTGAGTTGCTTTCACAAAACCACCTATTAGTGGCAATCGATAGTTTGGGCATTGCTGCTGGCGTGGGTCAAATCCCAGCGATTAAGAAAATCAAATCTGCGCTCGAAGAAAAAGGATTCATGATGGCAAGATGCCATATGCCGGAACCTATGTTCGCAACCAATGCTGATTGGGAAACTGTCCTAGAAGTCACAAAATCAATTGAATGAAGGATCTATTTCTTCATCTGGTGCTGGTAACATTGTCTGTGAATTTTCGAATACTTCGCGTACACTGTCCTCAATCTTTCTAGCATCTTCTAGAAGTGATGACAGTGGAATGTTAATTCCTGTCAAATCGGTAACTGATTCAATCGCTAGTGCTGCCGCCCTTGCATCAGGATACATTGGATTACAATCAGCCAATATTGCAGTGACATCAAGGCCTAATCTATCTCCTTCGGCAATCAAATATCCAGCAATTCCAGCGACAATTCCTTGTCTAACTGGCTCAATGCCTGCTTTATTTAGCCGTTCACGACCTTGGGCTGATGAGCTTACTCCATATAGTGAATCTTCTCTATCATCCATATTTTCCCTAGCCACACCATCAATTACAATGAGTTGGTCAAATCCTCCTTTTGTAAACCACTCTAACACAGTGTTTGCAAACAACACATCTCGCTCGGGTCCAAATCTAACTTCAGCTGTGAAAACACCTACTTCATCCCCTTGGTAAACTCTTACAGGATGTTTTGGAACTTCATGATGTACGAGTGCCATCGCAGGGAATTCTGGATTGAGAACGGTCCCTAGTTGATTCAAATTCAATTGGCTGATAATGTGAGAGGCGGCAATTACACCTACCATGCCTACGGTAGAAAAACCGCAAATTGCAACTCCTCTTGTACTTGGGTCCGCATCTTGATGCAAGACTAAGTCATACGCTGCTTGGCCGGCCATAACATCGCCTCCTATTGACTCATTCAAATGTATTACGAAATCACTCTACAAATTCAGCCCAATCCTCTTCGCCAGGATCTCTGAACCACCAAACTCCAACTTCGTCCTCATACCATTCTGTTCCGTGCTCATCAACGGTGATCCCTGAGTCTTCCTCTGTTGTCTCTTCGTAGTCTTCGTACTCATCCTCTGATTCTTCAGTGGATACTTCATATTCATCATCAGCGTCGAATTCAGTGATTAAGTCAGGACGATCTGGTGATTCATCAAAAATTGTCTTATCTTCAAACTCGTCTAATGCTACTCCAACTGGCAATGGCTTTGATGCCCTGTCCTTTACTTCAACTTCGGGCTCCATGTCTAAGTCATCTTCATCCCAATCTTCAAGGTCGCTATTTCTAATTCGAAGTACAATGAAAACTATCAATGCAGCGATTGCGAAAGCACCTACTCCTCCAACGATTAGCACGGTGTTGTCCGATGAAGATTCGTCCTTCGTCTCTGTTGTTTTATTAGTATTATTTTCTGTTGGGTTAGGGTCAACTACTTGCTCTTCTTCTTTCAATTCCCATGTAATATCAAATGTCAAAGGTTTAGCTGCAGGACTAGAATAATTCGTTGGAGATTGTCGTAAATCGATTTGTATCAAGCCTTCTGTAAGGCCACTGTCGGCAAAATCGCTTGATAGTGTTGTACTAATTTCCATACCGATGATTAGTGAACCTCCGGATATGGTAAATTGATTCTGACCCGTCACAGGGCTAAATTCGATGTATTGGGGCCAATCAGACCAACCATCTGGTTCAAGAACAATATCTATTGAGTAATTGTTCGGGTTTGTGATTGTACATGCGATTACTTGTAAGTTCTCAATATCAATCACAACGTTTCCACAATTCAAAGTGACATCTATCATCGAGGAAGGAGTCCATTCTTCTGGTTCAGTATCATTCTGATTAGATGAATTGTCATCTACCATATTTCCGTACAAAACAAGCGGTACCTGAAGAGAATTCGTCCCTGTATCAATCCAATCCGGACTCGTCAAATTGATGAAAAGAGTCCCTTCTTCAGTGAAAGAAACGATGAATTGACTGAACCCGTTTCCTATAATTTCGCTACCAGAATTAGTAGTTCCAGTTGTACTATTGTAGGCTGTCCAATTGAATGATGCTCCTTCTAACATCGATTGTTGATTGGGATTTAGTGCGGTTAAGTTGACTCTTACGATTGTTTCATTATCCCAATCTAGTTCGTAAATATTCTCGCTTGCAACAAATGTGGCGCCTACACTAACAGATGTAGAAGCAGAAGTAGAAGCTGCTGCTATTGGTCTATTTTGAGCATCTCCTGAATAACCACTATAATTGGCCCAAAATGTCACTTCCCCACTAATATCTGATGCAGCAGATATTAACTCTGCAAAATCGGTTAGGTCGATTGAATTCCAATCGGTTGATACCGGATATGTCCCCATATTAGTTACCATTGAAATCACAATATCTCCAGATGGCGTAACTTGTGTTCCGTCTATCTCTGCCGTTACTTCGAGAGTAAAGGGAGATCCTAGTGAGGTTTGTGGACTTACAGAAAGTTGGAGATTAACCACTGACGGTTGATCGTTTCTTGGATAGGCTGGCCCAACTGATTCGACTGCAGTAGTCTTGTTCCCATATTGATCAACCGCTACAACTGCTGCCCAATATTCTTGACCATCAATCAAACCTGAAAGTGTGGTTGAGTTATTGGCAGATGTAATATTTACAGCCGGACTCAAACCAGAGATGCTGCTGAACTGTAAATTCTCAAGATATACCTCATAGAATGAGAATTGATCTTGTGAATGATTCCAGCTCAATTCTAACACGCCGCCTACGTCTCCATCTACATCTGTTAAACTAAGGCCGCTAACTGCCAAAGGAGGGGCGGGATATGGAACTGTTACCTGCAATATGTTGGATAAATTGGATGCTATGCCGTAGGAATGAGTTGATCGAACAGCGTACCAGTATGTGGATCCTACCGTGACATTTGTGTCTCTAATTTCGTTCAAAAATGTTCGATTATACACGCTGTTCAAGTCTAAGGTTTCATTTTGTGATTCGAGCCTAAATATTTCAAATTCAATGAAATCTTCGCCGAATTCTATTGAATCATTCCAAGATACTAAGATTTCTTCAGTGGTTGCACTGACAAGAGTGACCACTGGTGTAATTGGAATTGAGAGATTTGGAGCACCAGGAATCATCATTCCGAATATATTGGTTAGAGAAATCTCTCCAGCCTTGGTGGAATTGACCGGGATGCTAATAGTGAAATTGCCAACTCCTCCGGTCATTTGTTGATTAAATGAATTAGATAGATTAGCCATTACATGCGGATTTTGATCTACTAAAAATACGCAATCATATCCTATGTCCAAGTTAGAATAGTTGAATGCGCCGTCTCCTGATGACTTTACTCCCATTGTGAAATTCACCATTGAGATTCCATATTCGTCAGTGACTGTGGGCAGACTGCTTTTGATTTGCGAAAGATCTGCACGGATTGCATCAGCGTCATCGATCATTGCCAGTGGTTCTAGGCCATTGCTTGAATCTCCAGCATAACCTTCCCTACTCATTTCAGGAGAGCCGTCGCCATCTGCGTCCAGTTCTACACTGTGCCATCCTCCAATGAATGCTCCTAAGTTTGTTTCTCCAGCAGAAACGACATGTTCTAGCACACCGTCTCCATCCATGTCCATTAGTAAAATGGATGTTGGGATTGACCAGGGTTGTAATTGAAGCATAGACGGACTGCTAAGATTTGTCGCGTTTATTGTCCTAAGGGAAATATTTCCTTCGATTGTTGAACTGCTTCCGTCGCTGACCCCAGGAATAGGCGTCATCAATTCCAATACTCCATCATTATCGAAATCAGAAATGGTTGAATTGGTCATGTATATTTGGCCCTGGGTTGAATTCAGATCCCACTTTGTGCCGTCATTAATCCTGAAAGCGTAACCTAGATCGCTTGTCCCAAACAAATCAAGGTCTCCGTCACCATCTAAATCGGTCAATATTTCATTACTTGAAATATCATCAAATTCTGTAATTGGTCCGCCCCAAGCTCCTGATAAATGTTGCCAGAGAGTCCAATGTCCCGTGTCATCCATTACTAGAGCAGATATATTTCCATTACCAAAGAAATCATCGACAAGCAATGTCAACAAATTTGCACCCATAGAGATTCCAGAAGACCCGTTAGAATCTACTCTTTGAATTACTGCAGAAGATAGCCCGGAAGTAGAGTTATTCCATGATTGGAATGCTAGATAGCCTTCTGAGTTTATTGAAATTACTTCAGCGGCTCCGTCTGAATCTATATCACCAAGTTTTGCACTTACCATGCCACCAATCACTGTCGAGTTCTGAACTGGATCAAAAGTCGACCCGTTAGCCATGTGAATACAAGCTTGGCCTGAGTTGCTTGCGAATGTAACTATGTCACTGTCTCCATCGCCATTGATATCTCCTACAGATATTGAAGTTGCATTATCACAGGTTTGGATAGGAGCAACTGTTGAGATACTAGAATTCGGGCTCCAATCGGCCCATGTGATTGAGGTTGAATTATTGGATTGAATCGCAGACAAGAACATCGGCTCAGGATTCCCATCACCATCAATATCTGTTTCAATTACCTCTTGGTATGCACCTATCGGAAAGAATCCGCCACCGGCTTGTGGAGAAAATTTCGCTTCTAGTGCTGAAGATTGAGGTGTGGATGAGGAAGGAATCAACACTCCCGGAACTGACGAATTTCCAGATGTGACAGGAGAAACAAACCATTCATTTCCGTCATAAAACTGGTTCTGATGGCCTATATCTCCATACCCAGTAGCGGTAAACTCCCATTCGAAGATTCCGTCTTCGTTAATATCAATCCATAATTGCCCCGGGCTATCCTCTGTCGAATCCACGCTCACCTCGAAA
>Ga0208277_1000821_pt1 | contig 18328 bp, 17 predicted proteins | sample ETNtaG_5_FD_185782 | JGI IMG/M metagenome (GOLD analysis project Ga0208277, IMG submission 185782) | Marine microbial and viral communities from oxygen minimum zone, Eastern Pacific Ocean - ETNP201406SV205 (SPAdes) (version 2) | ecosystem: Environmental > Aquatic > Marine > Oceanic ...
TTGTTCCTACACCAGCCTGTGAAACAAGTTTGACCGAAATAAGAGCATTTTTATTAACTTGTTTAAGATCAAATATAAGCTGTGCTAAATCCTCGATAGAATAAATATCATGATGTGGTGGAGGGGATATTAAAGTCACTCCCGGTACTGAAAACCTCAGTTCAGCTATCATACTATTTACTTTATCGCCAGGCAATTGACCACCTTCACCAGGTTTTGCACCTTGAGCGATCTTTATTTGAATTACTTCTGCATTTATAAGATAATGTGGAGTAACTCCAAATCTTCCTGACGCTACCTGTTTTATTTTAGATGTTTTATTAGAGTTATATCTTTTTTTATCTTCTCCGCCTTCTCCAGAGTTTGATCGACCACCAAGTTTATTCATTGCAATAGCTAATGCCTCATGTGCTTCTGGAGAGAGAGCTCCGAGAGACATACCTGCCGTATCAAAACGATGATAAAATTTTTGCGCTGGCTCAACGTTAGATAATGGAATTCTTTTAGAATTACTTTTTAAAGATAAAAGATCACGAATAAAACTAGGCTGTCTGTTATTTACCAGAGCAGAATATTTTTTATAATCTTCATAATCTCCAGTCATAACGCATTCTTGGAGAGCTTTTACTACATCTGGATTATAATCATGGTGCTCTTCATTATGAATATATTTTAATAATCCACCAGTTTTAATTTGTTTTGTAATATCCCAGGCTAGATTTCTATTTTCAATCAGATCAGTCTCTATATCAGAAAAATCTGAACCAGATATACGACTTATGGTATCTTTAAAACAAAGCTCTACAATTTTTTGATCTAGGCCTACAATCTCAAATAACTGGGCACCCCTATAACTCGATATACATGATATTCCCATTTTGGACATTATTTTTAACAAGCCTTTGTTGATTCCTTGAATATAATTTTTTACACAATCACCGTATTTATTTTGTGAAATCTTATTTTTAATAACCATTTCATTTAATATTTCATAGGCTAGATAAGGATATATAGCTGTAGCCCCATATCCAATTAACACTGCATAATGATGGGGATTTCTTGCCGAGCCTGTTTCAATAATAAGATTTGTATCACACCTTATGCCAGCATCAATTAATTTATGATGAACAGCTCCCACTGCCATTGGCGCTGGTATAATTAATTGGTTTTTATTTATTTTTTTGTCTGATAGTACTATATTAATATTACCTTTTTTAACACTTCGTATAGCTCGATCACATATAGTGTTAATAGCTTCTTCTAAATCTAAAGATGCTTCATAATTTAAATTAATAATGTCATGTTTATAATCTTTGTGAGAAGAATTTAGTATTGAACTATACGTTTGCCTATCCAGGATGGGAGACCTAAGTATTAACCTATCCGCATGTTTAGAAGATTCTTCAAATAAGTTTCTTTCTTCCCCTAGGCAAACTTCCAATGACATCACACTAGCTTCTCTTAGAGAATCAATAGGAGGGTTGGTAACTTGAGCAAACTGTTGTCTGAAATAATCATAAATTGACCTATTATGGGATGACAATACAGGCATTGGAGTATCATCCCCCATTGAGCCAGTTGCTTCCTGTCCTATTTCTGCAAGCGGCGCTATAATTTCTTTTTCTTCTTCAAATGTAACTAAAAAAGATTTCTTATATATTAGCAGTTCATTAGACTCAAAATTTAAAGCAATCTCATTCAATGGGTCGTACTCTGGAGCTTTTATAGAATATTTGTTAAGCCATGATAAGTATGGATGTCTATCTTTAAGTATATGATCGATATCATTAGTTAGAAGTAATTGACCTTTTTCTGTATCAACAGCTAACATTTCACCTGGCGCAAGCCTGCCTTTTTTTAAAACATCATTTTGATCATAATCATAAACTCCAATTTCAGATGCTAGAGTAATATGTCTGTCTTTAGTCATTACATATCTAGCAGGCCTCAAACCATTTCTATCGAGTGCACAAGCAGCATATCTTCCATCTGTTAATACTATTCCAGCAGGACCATCCCATGGTTCCATATGCATAGAATGATATTCATAACAGGCCTTTAAATTTGGATCTATGTTTTTATTATTTTGCCAAGCAGGAGGTATGAGCGTCCTCATTGCTCTAAATACTCCCATATCACCAGCTAAGAGTAATTCTAATATATTATCTAGAGTATAGGAGTCGGAATCTTTTCGAGAGATTAAGGGGTGTAATTTATTTAACTCAGGCAAAGAGTCTATATTGAGTTTGTTTCTTCTTGCTAAATACCAATTTCTGTTACCTTGAATAGTATTGATTTCACCATTATGTGCTAAATACCTAAAAGGTTGAGCCAGTTTCCATTGAGGAAGCGTGTTAGTGGAAAATCTTTGATGAAAAACACACATAGACGTTTTCATATTTCTATCAGATAAATCAAGATAAAAATCTCTAATATGTCCTGATACAATTAAACCTTTATATGAGATGACCCTTGATGAAAGACTCGGTATATAAAAACTTTCATCATCAGCAAGAATTTTTTCTGATTGAACTCTAGCAATGTATAATTTCTTTTCAAAATCTGACTCAAGCATTGAATCAGGCGCAGAGACTATAACTTGTTTAATTATAGGTAAAGTTGATAGAGCATCCTTGCCACATACATTTTTATTTATTGGTACATCTCTCCAGCCTTTTACATCTAAACCTTGTTTTCTTAGTTGAAAATGTATGGTTTCTTTTCCTTTTTTTAAATTATTTTTACTAAAGAAAACACATCCAAATGCATAGTTCGCACCAAGATCTAAATTCATATCGACTGCTATTTGTCTGAAAAACTCATCTGGTTTCTTTATCAGTAATCCACATCCATCACTTGTTTTTCCATCATCTGAGACAGCACCTCTGTGAGTGAGGCGTTCTAGAGCCTTGATACTTGTATCAATAACCCAATATGAGGGTATATCATCCATCTGGGTAATTAGCCCAAAACCACAATTGTCCTTTTCAAAAGCACTATTATAAAGACCATAATTATTCTGCTTATACTTGTTTTTCATAACAGTATGATTTTAGCATAATATTTTTGCTTTTAACTCTGAAATGTTTTAACGAATGTGGATATATAAGTGTTGGTTAGCTTATTAGATATACAGCTCTTACCGATTGAATCCAAAAGAACAAAATGATTTTTCCCATTCTTTTTCTTTTTATCAAATGCCATATGTTTCATAATCATTTGTGTTTTGAGGTTTGTTGGTATACCGATAGGTAGACCCATATTCTTCAATGTATTTTCTAAAAGATTATATTCAGCTATTTCCAGAGAGTTTTGCTCTACAGATATTGCCGCAGCGAAGACCATCCCAATGCTTATTGCTTCTCCATGAAGAATTCCTTTATATTTCATGGCTGACTCAATTGCATGACCCAAGGTATGACCAAAGTTTAAATGAGCCCGTAAGTTCGATTCTTCTTCATCTTTTTGGACAATCATTACTTTAGCTTTAACAGATACAGTAATTAATTTAATTAGATCTTCAGGCTCCCTTTTTAGTATATTTGCAGATTTCTTATTCAGCCATTTTAGAAAAGATGCGTTGCCAATAGCTCCATATTTAATAACTTCAGCCAACCCCGAAATAAATTGCTTGTTTGACAATGTTTTTAAAAAAATTATATCTATAAAGATTGCTATAGGATGCTTGAAACTTCCAATTAAGTTTTTTCCATTCTTATGATTTACTCCAGTTTTACCGCCAATTGAGGAGTCTACCTGAGCAAGCAAAGTTGTTGGTATATGTATAAGATTTACTCCTCTAAGAAAAGTATCTGATGCAAATCCAGCAAGATCTCCAATAACTCCACCCCCTAGAGCTATAATTGTAAGGTCTCGGTTAAATTTATTCTTAACTAAATAATCATGAACTTTGTTTAATGTGGTAACATTTTTATATTTCTCACCATCGGGTAATATTAAAGTTTGAATTCGACAATTCTTTACAGCCTTCTTAACTTGACCTAGATGTAGTTTAGCAACTTTTGTATTTGTAATTATTACAACATCTCTATGCTTGATATAATCATTAATTACCCCATCACGTAATAAGTTATTACCGATATATATGGGTATTTTTTTAGCATTTAATTTAAGTGATATTTTTTTCATATTAATTTATTACATATTTCCTCAACCACAGCATTTTTATCTTTATTAGAAACATCTATTATATAATCTGAAATACTATTATAAATAGGATCCCTGCCTTTTTTTAATTCTTTTAACTGAGTATATAAATCATCACTTTTCAATAATGGGCGATGTTTTCTATGTTTTACTCTTTTAATTTGAGCTTTGAGACCAATATCAAGAAAAACTATTAAGCCGATTTTTTTTAAAAGATTTATATTTTCTTCTTTTAAAATGATACCTCCACCAGTTGATATTATATGATTATTGATATCAGTTAGAGCATCTAATATTTCAGATTCTTTTTCTCTGAATAATGTTTCTCCATATTTTTCAAAAAAAGTTGATATATCACAATTATTTTTTATCTCTATTTCAAGATCAGTATCAATATATTTTTTATCAAGTTTTTTGGCTAAAAGCTTTCCTACAGTAGACTTACCAGAGCCCATTGCTCCGACGATAATAATATTTCCAGAATTCATATACCTATTTTACATTATATTTAGGGCTTATGTCGGCAAGAATATCTATTAACATTTTAACTTTATCTGGATTAATATCAGGAGTAATTCCTGTTCCTAAGTTAAAAACATGTCCAGAAGGAGAATTATAACTAGTTAATATATTTTCAACTGCCTCCCGCATTATCTTTTCATCTTGCTTTAGTACTTCAACATCTAAGTTCCCTTGTAGAGCATACTTATTTTTTACATGTTGTTTTATAACACCAATATTTGATGAAGAATCTATACCCAAGACATCTATATTCATATTTTTTAAGATATGAATTTTTTTCTCAGTCTCTCTAACATAATAAATGAGAGGAATATCTTTATTGATGATCGATGCTTTGATTTTGTCGATGTAGGATAATGAAAACTCTTTATACTCAGAATCATTTAACAAGCCCCCCCAAGTATCAAATATCATTGCAACATCAATACCTGATAATATTTGTTTATTTAAGTATTTAATACTAATATCAGTTAGGATATCAAGAATTTTATGAAGTAGGGCAGGGTTATTTTTCATCATTCCCAATACATAAGTGAATTTTTTAGATGAATTTCCTTCAACAATATATGTTGCAACAGTCCATGGACTTCCTATAAATCCTATTAATGGTTTTTTACCGTTCAGTTCGTTTTTAAGTAATTTAATTGTATCAAAAACATAGTCTAGGCTATCAGTATCATGTTCATTTATATTTAATGCATGTAAGTCTTTTTCTGATCTGATAGTTTTATCAAACATGGGTCCTTTCTTTTCTATAAAGCTTAAATTAATCCCAAGTATTTCTGAGACAACTAATATATCTGAAAACACAATAGCGCTATCAAGTGAAAATCTTTCTAGAGGCTGAAGCGTTATCTCACACGCAAGCTCTGGATTTCTAACAAGACCCATGAATCCACCAGCTTTATTTTTTAGATTAATATATTCTGGCAGATATCTTCCAGCTTGTCTCATTATCCATATAGGTGTTCTATCAATAGGTTTATTTTTAATAGCATCCAGGAATAAATGATTATGCGTTTGCGACATCCAATTCCTTTTTATTTTTTTCATTAAGATATTTTGATATTCCTTCTGCTGCGTTTCTTCCTTCAAAAACCGCTGTAACTACAAGATCGGAACCTCTAACCATATCTCCTCCTGCAAAAATTTTAGGGTTATCAGTTTGATGGGAGTAGTTTGATTTAATATTTATAATAACTCTTCCGATATCATCTATTTTCACTTTATTTTTTGTTAACCATGATGGAGGATTTGGTCTAAAGCCAAAAGCCATAATTACTCTGTCAGCTTTAATAATTTTTTCTGACCCTTTAATGGGAACTGGAATTTCTCTTCCTCTTATGTCAGTTTTTTTAAGTTCAGTTTTAACAAACTTTACTCCTTCAACCTTGTTTTCTCCAATTATTTCAATAGGTTGCATATTCCATAAGAAATTAACTCCTTCTTCTTTGCTATTTTTTACTTCTCTTTTAGATCCAGGCATATTCTCTTCATTCCTTCTGTATGCGCAATAGACTTTTTTAGCGCCTTGTCTGATAGCGGTTCTATTACAATCCATAGCAGTATCACCACCGCCTAAGACGAGAACTCTTTTATCTTTCATATCTATATATTCACTCTTTTTAGATTTCAGAAGTCTTCTTATATTTGAATTCAGGTAAGGTAATGAATCATATACACCGTCTAGAGTTTCTCCTTTAAAACCACCTTTCATATATGTGTAAGTACCCATTCCTATGAAAACAGCATCATACATTGAGAGTATTTTGTTAAAACTTATGTCTTTACCTATTTCAGTATCTAATATAAATTCTACTCCCATTTCTTCTAGAATTTTTCTTCTTTTAATGACGATTTCTTTTTCTAGTTTAAATGGTGGGATACCGAATGTTAGCAGTCCACCCACTTCCTCATATTTATCGTATACATATGATTTTATCCCTTTTCTTGCCAAGACATCTGCGCAAGCTAATCCTGCAGGGCCCGCTCCAATAATCCCAACTTTGAAATTTGTAGGAGTTACGTTTGATAAATCAGGTTTCCAGCCTCTTTTCAAAGCTTCATCTGTAATGTATTTTTCTATGCTTCCGATTGTTACAGCACCAAAACCATCATTCAAAGTACAAGCACCCTCACATAATCTATCTTGTGGACAGATTCTTCCACAAATTTCTGGTAATGAGTTAGTTTGATGAGAAAGATCAGCAGCTTCAAGTAATCTATCCTCCGAAATTAATTTCAACCACTGAGGAATAAAATTGTGAACAGGACATTTCCATTCACAATATGGATTTCCACATTCAATACACCTTCCAGATTGTTGGCTTGCTTCTTTTACACTGTAATGTGCATATATTTCATTATAATTTTTCAAACGTTTAGACGCAGGAGAGACCTTGGGGTCCATTCGTTTTATTTCTAGAAATTGAAGATTTTTATCCATAATGAACTGAAATTATACTATATAAGTGAGTAATATGACCAGTGGAATCAAAGTTATATACTATAGAGAACTATGAAGATAATAGTTGCTTAACATATTTACTTACTAAACTCATGTCTATGCTTTCGCCGTTAGTTTTTTTTATATCTGCCATAACTTTACCCATATCCTTTATGGTCTCGGCTTTACTATTTGCTATTGAACTTTTAACTAGATTAATCACATCAGCCTCAGACATTTCTTCTGGCAAATATGATTTTATTATATCCATCTCTTTTTTTTCTTGAGCGGCTAATTCATCTCTTCCGGCTTTAATAAATTGGTCATATGATTCTTGATTTCTTTTAATAACTTTTTTAAGAACTTGTATTGTTTCTGTTTCAGATAGTTCTATATTTTTATCTTTTTCTAACTGTTTAATAAATGACTGAGCAAATCTAATAATTTCAACTTTGTCTTTTTCACCAGACTTCATGAATTTAATTAGGTCGTTTTGAATTTTTTCTTTAGTAGATTGATCTGACATCAATAATTTAGAACTTTTTATATGGTGGTTTTTTTCTGATTGCAGACATGCTTACTTTTCTCTTATGTCTCTTAGTAGCAGCTGCTATCTTCCTTTTTCTCATAGCTGTGGGTTTTTCATAGAACTCACGTCTACGCGTCTCGGTTAAGATGCCTGCTTTCTCGCAACCTCTTTTAAATCTTCTTAGAGCTATTTCAAAAGGCTCATTTTCTCTAATTTGTACACTTGGCATAAATTTTTATAAAATAGTTTATAATGGCGTAATATTACTTGATTATATTAATAAAGCAATAGATTTAACCAAATATTGAGGTAACAATGATAATACTCGGCATTGAATCATCCTGTGACGAAACTGGTTTAGCACTATATGATACTAATTACGGCATGCTAGGTCATGTGGTTAATTCCCAACATACAATTCATGGGAAATATGGTGGTGTTGTCCCAGAACTTGCATCCAGAGATCATGTACTTAAATTAGTTCCGCTTTTAGATGAACTGTTAAACCTTGTAAAATTGAAGTTAAATGATATCAATCTGGTAGCTTTTACAAATGGCCCAGGGTTACTCGGACCACTCTTAACTGGTGCATCTTTTGCTAAATCGTTATCTTGGACGCTTAAGATTCCATCTATCGAAGTTGATCACCTAGAAGCACATATATTTTCCCCAATGATTTCTGAAAAGAATTTGAAACCCCCATTTATTTCATTACTTGTATCAGGTGGACATACAATACTTTCATCAATTACAGATAAATCTAACTATAAAATTTTAGGCAAAACCCTCGATGATTCAGCGGGAGAAGTTTTTGATAAAGTTGCTAGACATCTTGGACTCCCATATCCTGGAGGTCCTGAAATATCCAATGCATCATCAAAAATTAGTTCATCATCGTTTAAATTTCCCAGACCAATGATAAACACTAATTGTTATGATTTTAGTTTTAGCGGCCTTAAAACTCATGTGACTCAATTAATCAACAAAACTACTTTAACCGATGAGTTAATATCAGATATTTCTTATGATTTTGAGAATGCAATTTTAGATGTTTTAATAAGTAAAACCTTGAAAGCGTCTAATGATTTAAATATTAGCGATATAGTTATATCAGGTGGAGTCAGTGCTAATAAAAGGTTGAGAGAAAGATTTGAAAAAGAAAAAAATGAAAAGAATATATATTTTCCGGACTTAGCTTTTAGCACTGATAATGGTGCTATGATAGCCTATATGGGCTGGCTGAAATATTATGATAATAATAATGACTCCCTAGAAATAAATCCAAAACCTACCTCAAGTTTGGCTTGAAAGAAACTCTAAGATATTTTTTTTGTGGGTTAAGTAAATAAAAATAACATTAACAAAAGAAATCATGATCATATAGCTGTCACTACTAATCGAAAACATAAAAAATGGAAGCAGTAAAAAACCAATTAAAGCAGATACTCCTGAAACTTTAAATAAATAATATATAATCGCCCAAGTTATCATCACCATCAGTGCAACAAGAGGGCTCAAAGCTAATAAAATTCCTAATGAAGTTGCAACACCCTTTCCACCTTTAAAACCAAGAGTAACTGGAAAACAATGTCCTATTAGAATAGTAAACGATAATAGATATAGTTGATATATTTCATAACCGCAACCCATCATATATATCATCGGAATAAAACCTTTAAGTGCATCACCCGCTAAGGTGAATAAAGCTGCAAATTTATTACCGCTCCTAAGGACATTGGTTGCACCAGGATTTTTTGAACCAAACGTTCTTGGGTCAGGAAGATCAAACATTTTCGATGTTAATATTGCAAAAGGAATAGATCCTACTAAATACAGCACAATTATGATAGCAAAGGATTCTAGGTTGAGCATATTTTCTAACATCTGATTAATATATAATCAATAATACCTTAATTAAAGATAACTTTAACAATATGGCAAATTTAGACATTATTTTTTTACATGGATGGCTATTTGATAGTAGGATTTGGTATGGTTTACATAAAGAATTCCGAGGATTCAAGTCAGTAGAATTGATTGATTTGCCTGGCTATGGAATAAATAAATCATTAAAAGTAAATCACAAAGATTTTTGTAAAAATTTATTTACATCTATTAATAATGAAACAATTGTTATAGCTTGGTCTTATGGAGCCCAGTTAGCACTTTATACTTATATGAAATATTTTAATTCAGATATTAAGTTAGTTTTGATTAATGCTAATCTAGATGTGCATTCTTCTAATAATACAGAGTTAAACATCAATAACATCAATCAACTAATATCTAACCTTAGGTTAGATAAAAATAATACGATTAAAAATTTTATGTATGAATGTGTTAAAAAATCAAAACATTCAAAACATGAATTCAGGGAAATGATCAATAAGTTTAAAATGGAAGATTTCCCTCAAACTGAAAATCTTATTGATAATTTAAATGAAATGAAGCTAATTCCACCTTTTAAAAACATTTCAACTACGCTTAATAATGTACTATGTATAAATACAGAAAAAGACCAATTTATTAATAGAACAAGTAATATTTTCCAAGAGATTCTAATAAAAGATTTAGGACATATACCGTTTATCAGCGGGAATAAGATAATATATAAATCAATTATGGATTTTATTTGATACTATGAAAAATATCAAAAACAAGATAATGTATTCTTTTGATAAAAAAGCCTCATCTTATGATAAGTACTCTTTAGTTCAAGATGAAGTTGCTCGAAGACTCTGCGACAGACTCTCAAGTATTGCGATTAAACCTATGAACATATTGGATATAGGTTGTGGCACTGGATATCTATCAGATATGTTATTTAAATTGTATCCGCATGCTAATATTACATGTCTTGATATCTCGCTCAATATGCTAGAAGAGTCTCATAAAAAAAATTCGAGTTTTAATTATGTATTGTCTGATGCTGAAAATATGCCTTTTAAAAATAATAAATTTGATTTAATTGTTTCCAGTTTTACATTACATTGGTGTTTTGAGATTGAAAAAATATTTTTCGATATACATCGCTTTCTTGAAGATAAAGGACTTTTTTTATTTACAACTGTGGGTCCAAGTACTTTAGATGAACTTAATACTGCTTACTATGAAGCTGTAGACTCTGACGTGCACATTAATTTTTTTTCCGATATGCACACATATGGAGATTTATTGCTAAAATTTGGTTTTAATGATCCAGTGATGGATACGGAAAAAATCGTCATAGAATATAAAACATTTAAAGATGTCTTGGATTCGTTAAGGAAAACTGGAGCAAATACGGTTATGGAGAACATTTCTAGTTATACAAGCAAAGATTCCTATCGAAAATTATCTGAGGCTTATCCAATTAATCAGAGCAATAAAAGATATCCTGTCACCTATGAGATGATATATGGCACAGCTTGGAAAAATCCGGAAAATACTGATGAAAATACTGGGGTTATACCTATAAAAAAGATCTAAATTTTCTAAATTAGAAATTCCATAAGTACTAATATTTTGTTATGATGAGACTCATTAAATTAAGGATGATTAATGAAGATATTTAGCATTATATTAATGGTTATTTCTCCAACAGCAGCATTAGCGGCTTGGGAGACTAATATGCCACGTGGTGTAACACCAACCAGTGAAATAGCATACGATTTACACATGCTCATTTTCTATATAACTGTAGTGATTGGCATTTTAGTATTTGGTGCAATGCTATATTCTATAATATATCATCGTAAATCACTCGGACATAAACCTGCCAGTTTTCATGAAAGCACAAAAGTAGAGATCATCTGGACAGTGATTCCTTTTATAATTTTAGTAGGCATGGCAGTACCTGCTACAAAAGCTTTAATTTTAATGGAGGATACTAGAGATTCTGAGATAACTTTAAAAGTTACCGGCTACCAATGGATGTGGCAGTATGAGTACCTTGAAGACAGTGTATCTTTTTTCAGTAAAATTGATAATGAAAGTAACGTGGCAAGGAGACTTGATTCCGGAGTCGATGTAACTGGCGTCGACCACTATCTTAGAAATGTTGACAATGTAGTAGTTTTACCAACAAATACCAAAGTAAGAATTTTATTAACTGCAAGCGATGTAATTCATGCTTGGTGGGTACCAGAATTAGGTGGTAAAAAAGATGCTATTCCTGGATACATAAATGAAATGTGGGTTGATATTAAAGAACCCGGTGTTTACAGAGGTCAGTGCGCAGAACTATGTGGTAAAGATCATGGATTTATGCCAATAGTCGTGAAAGCTGTACCTAAAAACGAATATTACAAATGGGTTTCAATCCAAAAAAGCAACAAGGTTGCTATAACCAAATAAACGGAAATTATATATGAGCGCTAATATAGATAAACTACACGATGATCATAGCCATACTCCTACAGGAATAATGAGATGGATAACAACTACCAACCACAAAGATATAGGTACGATGTACTTATGGTTTAGTTTAATTATGTTCTTTATCGGTGGCTTGATGGCTTTAGTTATCAGGGCAGAGTTATTTCAACCAGGTTTACAATTGGTTGTCCCAGGATTTTTTAATCAAATGACTACAATGCATGCCTTAGTAATGATATTTGGTGCAGTCATGCCTGCTTTTGTTGGTCTGGCGAATTGGCAAATACCAATCATGATAGGTGCGCCTGACATGGCTCTACCTAGACTGAATAACTGGAGTTTCTGGATACTGCCTTTTGCATTTACTATGATGTTGAGTACTTTGTTTTTTGAAAGTGGAGGACCAGCTGCTGGTTGGACTTTGTATCCTCCTCTATCATTGCAAGGCGGTGATTCTATGCCGTTCGTTATTTTATCTATTCACTTATTAGGATTATCCTCAATATTAGGGGCAATCAATGTCATTGCAACTATACTTAATATGAGGGCACCTGGAATGACTCTTATGAAGATGCCAATCTTTGTATGGACTTGGTTAATTACGGCCTTCTTGTTAATCGCTTCAATGCCTGTATTAGCTGGTGCAATCACAATGTTATTAACAGATAGATTCTTCGGAACAAGCTTTTTTACTGCTTCCGGCGGCGGAGACCCAGTTTTATTTCAGCATATCTTTTGGTTCTTTGGTCATCCTGAGGTATATATTTTAATTTTGCCTGCATTCGGTATTGTATCGACCATTATCCCAGCTTTTTCTAGAAAAAAACTTTTTGGTTATGACTCTATGGTTTATGCAACTGCATCTATTGCTCTTCTGTCTTTTATAGTTTGGGCTCATCATATGTTTACGGTTGGAATGCCTTTAGCAGGAGAGCTATTCTTCATGTTTACAACCATGTTAATCGCTGTTCCAACAGGGGTAAAAGTTTTTAATTGGGTTGCCACAATGTGGAGAGGATCTATGACTTTTGAAACTCCTATGTTATTTGCTATCGCATTCATAGTTCTATTTACTGTAGGTGGTTTTTCTGGATTGATGCTTGCTATGGTGCCAGCAGATTTTCAATATCATGATACGTATTTCGTAGTAGCACATTTTCATTATGTTCTTGTTCCAGGAGCTGTATTTGCAATTATAGCAGCAGTTTATTACTGGTTACCTAAGTGGACTGGAAAAATGTATAACGAAAGTTTAGGTAAGTTGCATTTTTGGTTAACAACTTTTTTTGTCAATCTAACATTTTTCCCTATGCATTTTGTTGGTTTAGCTGGTATGCCAAGAAGAATACCTGATTATGCTGTTCAATTTGCTGATTTCAACGCGATTGCATCTGTCGGTGCATTTGGCTTTGGCTTATCTCAACTATTGTTTGTGTATATTTTATATAATGCACTTAAACAAAGAGTTACAGCAGAAGATAAATGTTGGGAGGGCGCTGAAGGCTTAGAATGGACATTATCATCGCCACCACCATATCATTCGTTTGAGAAAGCACCAAAAATAGACTAATGAAAAACTTTAAAAATATATATCTTTCTTTGACACTCTTTGCTGTGTTTATGTTTTCTTTCTCATACATGCTCGTACCTCTATATGATATATTTTGTGAAATCACAGGTTTAAATGGTAAGACAAATCAAGAAAAAGTTATGAACATCAATGAAAATCCAACAGAGAGATTTATTAGGGTTAAATTTACATCAACAATAGCTAATTCAGCTCCGTTTATTTTTGAGCCAGTTGATCGTGAAATGACTGTGCAGATTGGAAAGATTTACAATACTTTCTATACCCTAACCAATAATTCAAATTCCCTAAAACATGCAACGGCTAGTCCTAGCGTAGTTCCTAGTGAAGATGCAGAGTATTTTAAGAAGATTGAGTGTTTTTGTTTTAGTCAACAAGAAATAAATGGACTTGAAACTAAAGAGTTACCCCTTCAATTCATCATTGATGATGACTTGCCTTCAGATACTAAGACATTAATATTATCTTACACAATGTTTAACACAACAGATCAAATTGGATCTAATTTGGAGAAATAGTATGAGTGACTCTAATGGGTATTACGTACCTCATGAAACTAAATGGCCATTTTTAAATACTGTAGCTCTTATAGTTTTATTTATTGGATTGGCAAACTATATGAATGGCTATGCTTCTGGAATGAGTATTATGTTTACAGGCTTAGCACTAGTCTTAATTATAACATATGGCTGGTTTTCTGAGGTTGTGCGTGAAAGTGAGTCCGGAACATATAATGCTCAAGTAGATATTTCTTTTAGATGGGGCATGGTGTGGTTTATTTTCTCAGAAGTAATGTTTTTTGCAGCTTTTTTTGGCGCACTTTATTATGCTAGAGAACTCTCTTTACCTTGGCTTGGAGGTGTAGGTTCAAAAGTATCTACAAATATCGTGCTTTGGCCTCAATTTGAGAATGTATGGCCATCAAATGGCCCCACTAATGCAGGCGGTGATTTCATTTTAATGAAGCCTGGAGGCATACCTGCTATCAATACATTGTTGCTTTTAACAAGCGGTTTGACTGTTACATGGGCACACCATGGTTTAAAAGAGCAAAATAGAAGCAAGCTTATATATGGATTAATTATGACTGTATTATTAGGTTTTATTTTTGTTGGATTCCAAGCATATGAGTACATGCATGCTTATTCAGATCTAAATCTTAAAATGACTTCTGGTATATATGGATCTACATTCTACATGTTGACTGGCTTCCATGGCTTTCATGTAACCCTTGGAGCAATAATGCTAACAGTCATATTATTCAGATGCATGAAAGGACATTTTTCAGGCGACAATCATTTCGGTTTTGAGGCAGTAGCATGGTACTGGCATTTTGTGGATGTTGTCTGGCTTGGTCTTTTTGTATTTGTATATTGGCTGTAACCCTATATGCCGTGTGGTTGTATTAAATCCAAATAATAACCAATTACAAGGACTGCAAACAATAACACAGATAAAATAATCCTAGTTCTAAGTGAATGAAATCCTCTATTTGATGGTTTCTTATCCTTGATAATATAGAAAAATCCCGCTGCGAGATTATAAATGATTAGCGCAAGTAATATTAATATTATATATTTCATTTTAAGTAAAAACTTTTTAAATCAGCATACAAAAAATTAATGATTAAGACTATTAAATATTTGACTTTTTTATCTTTAATCACGTTATGCGTGATTTTGGGACTATGGCAGGTAGATAGAGGTAATGAGAAAAAAGATATATACAACTCTTATATCAATAAACTCTCTAATGGACCTATTGATTTAAATATACTATCTAATGAGCCTGGTCAGTTTACTAATGTAATAATCCAAAACTCATCCTTTAGATATTTATCTAAAAAGCAGTTTCTATTGGATAATAAGGTTAATAATCATCAAGCTGGCTATGAGGTCTTAACTCCAATTAAGGTTGATAAAACAATCTTACTAGTCAATAGAGGTTGGGTAACAAATCATAATAGACAAAGATTGCCCAACATAAATATTATCGATAGTAAGAGCAATCTTGAGGGATATATATATTACTATGCTGACGCCTATGAGTTAGAGAAAGATACATATCAACTTGATTTTCCTATGGTAATACAAAATATTAAGCTAGATGACATTTCAAAAATTTTAGATAGTGATGTTTTGCCTTATGTCCTAATTTTGTCAAAAAAACAGGATAATGCTTATGCCATCCAGTCTAGATATCAAGAGAATCCAGAATTGAAACATTATATGTATGCTGGTCAGTGGTTTCTTTTTGCTCTGATAGGGTTTATATTTATGATAATTTTATTAAGGAAAGCTAAATGAATTCAAATCAAATTAAATTATTATTAATAATATTTATTTTTCTGCTACCGTTTATTATATCTTTCTTGTTATTAGATGATTATGCTGAAGATAAAGAATGGGAAACCACAAATTATGGTGAATTAATCAAACCAATCCTGCCAATTACCAATATAAAAATAAATACTGAATCAAATATTTCTAACACTAATTCACTAAATGGAAAATGGTCTCTGTTGTACTATTTGAAAAATGATTGTTTAAAAACATGTGAGGAGAATATTTATCTATTACGTCAGGTAAATACTGCTCTTGGAAAAGATATGGATCGACTACAAAGAATTCTAATGTTTGATGAAAATATTAAGTACTCTTCGGAGTTTTTGACATCTTATCCTGGTTTGATTTACATATATAATAAACCTAATAGTTTACATGGTTTATTAAGCAGTCTGTCCGATGGAGAATCATCAATATTATTAATTGATCCTCTAGGCAATGTTATATTAAAATATAGCGAAGAGTTACAAGGAAAGAAACTTTTAAAAGATTTAAAAAAACTTCTTAAGTTATCAAGGATTGGATAATGAGCTTTAAAACACTCAAAAACATATGTTATTTTGCTGCAACTTTTACACTAGTTGTCATCTCTGTTGGAGCCTGGGTAAGGTTAACTGATGCTGGTCTTGGTTGTCCTGACTGGCCAGGTTGTTATGGAATATTGAGCACCCCTGATACAGAACAAGAATTATTAAGAGCAAAGGAGTTATATCCAGACAGTACTATCGATATTGGAAAGGCATGGAGAGAGATGTTTCATCGATACTTAGCAGGCACATTGGGAATTTTGGTTTTCTTAATAACCTATTTAACACTTAAGTATGCAAAACATGTTCCAAAAATATATCCTATTTCTCTATCTATACTCATAGTGGTACAGTCTACTATGGGTATGTTAACTGTCACTCAGCTAGTTAAACCCACAATTGTCACTACACATCTAATATTAGGGATGACTACAGCTGGGCTTCTACTATGGAATGGATTGCAAGTTCAAATAAAAGATAAGATTAATAGTATAGATTTTAGACTAGTTAATTTAATATTTATTTGTACATTAGCATTAATTTTTCAAATTATACTGGGTGGATGGACAAGTACAAATTATGCATCATTAGCTTGTACTGATTTTCCTAAATGTCTGAATCAGTGGTGGCCATCTAATATGAATTATTCTGAGGCTTTTAAAGTTTTCAATCTACCCGATATAAACTATGAAAAAGCTCCTTTGGTTTATGAAGCAAAGTTAGCAATACATTTCACACATAGAATTGGTGCATTAATTCTCACTGGTTTATATGCTTTATTATTTATCTATTTATTCTATATACAAAAAAACAAAACTATAAGAAATATTGGTTTTATGGTATTTGCAGTCTTTACGATCCAAATTCTTTTAGGTATATCTAATGTATTAATGAGTCTACCTATAAGTGTGGCTGTTTTACATACTGTTAATGCTTCTGTTTTATTACTAACTATGATTACTTTACTTTTCTATTCGACATACCATACTAAGGAGTGATAATATTTACACATGCAATATCCTTCAGCATATAATACTGGCAACACCATAAGTTTAGTACGTGAATTCATTGCTTTAACTAAGCCAAGAGTTAATCTTTTAATCATGTTCACAGCTATAGTTGGTATGCTGTTAGCACATAATTCTGCTTTGAATTATGAATTAATTTTTTTTGCTAGTATCGGCATAGGTTTAGCAGCTTCTGCCGCAGCAATAATTAACCATGTTGTAGACCAAAAGATTGATTCAATCATGGATAGAACAAAATCAAGACCGCTTGTGAACGGCTCAATTAAACCACAGCATGCAATATATTTTGCCTTGTTTCTTTCTTTTGCCTCAATTACACTCCTTTATTTACTTGTAAATACATTAACAGCTCTTTTAACATTTATTTCAATAATAATTTATTCTTTCATCTACTCGGTTTACCTTAAAAATCTTACTTCACAGAATATTGTTATTGGCGGTATAGCTGGAGCAATGCCTCCATTGCTTGGCTGGACCTCTATTACTAATCAAATTGAACCATTTCCACTGGTCTTGTTTCTAATAATTTTCCTATGGACTCCACCTCATTTCTGGGCCCTTGCTGTTTATAAATATGAGGACTATAAAAAGGCTGATATACCTATGTTGCCGGTAACTCATGGAAAAGACTTTGCTAGATTACACATATTTCTATATTCAATACTGCTTTTTTGTATTACTCTTTTTCCTTATATATTAGAGCTATCAGGATTTATTTATTTAAGTGGAGCTATTTTTATAGGTTTAAAATTTGTCATGGACTCATATACCTTAATGACTACAAAATCCAGTAGAAAAGCCATAGGGTTATTTAGATACT
>Ga0208277_1000822_pt1 | contig 18300 bp, 19 predicted proteins | sample ETNtaG_5_FD_185782 | JGI IMG/M metagenome (GOLD analysis project Ga0208277, IMG submission 185782) | Marine microbial and viral communities from oxygen minimum zone, Eastern Pacific Ocean - ETNP201406SV205 (SPAdes) (version 2) | ecosystem: Environmental > Aquatic > Marine > Oceanic ...
TTTAAATTTTTTTCAACCCAAACTTTTAATGAGGAACCATTTCTATCACCATGATCTTTATCATAAAAACTTATTAAATTAATTTTGTTATATGAAAAAAAAGGTATTTTTTTTTCTATTTTTTCTAATTCTGACAAATCAATAAAAAGTGAAAATACTTTGTACTTAAAAAAATGTTCTTTTGGTTTGAATCTTTTATGAACTACATCTCCACTATATATAAAAGATTCTTTAATCATTTATATGTTTTACCATTTCTAAAGATGATTTTATTCCATCTTCATGAAAACCATAACCGAAATAACTGCCGCAAAATAGAATATTACTCTTATTTTGTATTAAGTTAAGTTTTTTTTGATTCAATAAAGTTTTTTGATTATAATAAGGATGGCTAAATTCAATTTTTTTAATTATTTTTTTTTCATCTATTTTAATAAAAGGATTTAAGGTTAAAAAAATATTTTTATTTATATTTAAATTTTGAAGCAGATTTAACCAATATGTTACTGAATTATTTTTAGTATTCTTTGGATCTATCTTTGAATTCCACGATGACCAAACTTTTTTATTTTTTGGCATTGCATTTTCATCAGTATGAAGTACTGCAACATTTTTTTTATAATTAAAATTTGAAAGTATTTCATTTTCTATCTTTAGTGGATTATCAATTAAACAAAGTGCATCGTCTGCATGAATTGCCAAGACAACTTTGTCATAATCAAAAAATTCACTATGATCTCCATAATAAATTTTTACACTATTTGATTCTCTTTTTATCTTATTAACTTTATAATTTTTATAATACTCCCCACTAATTTTACTTAAAATTTTATTAACATATGTTCTACTTCTGTTTTTTACAGTATACCATTGCGGTCTATCTTTTAGTTTAAATAGTCCATGATTTTGAAAAAAATTCAAAAAAAACTTTAATGGCATTGTGCTGGACTCGTGTGGTGGCATTGACCAAATTGCAGAAACCATAGGTATTAAATGATAATCAATAAAAAATTTTGAAAGATTTTGTTTTTTTAAATAATTTCCTAAAGTTTCTTTGGTATCTAAATTATTCAAATTTGAACTTTTTTTATAAAAATTCACTATATCCAAAAACATTTTTAAAAATTTAATGTTAAACAAATTTTTTCTGTTTGCAAAAATTCCATTTAGTCCATTTCCACAATATTCAATACTTGTATCTTTTACTGAAACTGAAAAACTCATATTACTTTTTTCAATGTCAATTTTGTTTTCTTTAAAAAAATTGATTAAATTTGGATAAGTCTGATGATTGAATACTATAAAACCTACATCTACAGGTATTTTTTTATTTTTTTCATATTCAACATCAACGGTATATGAGTGTCCTCCAAAATGATCGTCTTTTTCAAATAAATCTACTTTATGTTTTTTGGATAAAAAATATGCTGCACTTAAACCAGAAATCCCTGATCCGATTACAGCAATTTTCATTAACAATTATGCTGCATCTTCTTTAAATTCATCCATGCTTGGACAAGAACAAAAAAGATTTTTGTCGCCATATACATTATCTACTCTAGCAACTGGAGGCCAAAATTTATTAGATTTCAAAAACTCTGATGGATAAGCCGCCTCTTCTCTAGTGTATTTATGTTCCCATTCATTTGAGGCTAACTCTAAATCTGTATGCGGTGCATTCTTTATAGGATTGTCAATTTTATCAAACTTTCCTGATTTAATTTTGTCAATTTCAGACTTAATTTTTATTAAAGTATCACAAAATCTATCTAGTTCTTTTAAACTTTCGCTCTCAGTTGGCTCTATCATCATAGTACCTGGAACTGGCCAGGACATTGTGGGAGCATGAAAGCCAAAATCAATTAGTCTTTTTGCAATATCTTCTTCTGTAATTCCAGTTTCACTCTTAATTGTTCTAATATCTATAATGCATTCATGGGCAACGTTACCTTTGCTTCCTTTGTATAAAATTGGAAAATGATCCTTTAATCTATGTGCAATATAATTTGCATTTAATATTGCAACTTGCGATGCTAATTTTAACCCTTCAGATCCCATCATTTTTATATACATCCAAGATATCGACAAAATACTTGAGCTTCCCCAAGGTGCAGCAGAAACTGCGCCAATACCTGTAGTTGGTCCGCAATCTTCAACCACTGGATGTTTGGGTAAATAAATTTCTAAATGTTTTTTACATGCAATTGGTCCCATGCCTGGTCCACCTCCTCCGTGCGGTATACAAAATGTTTTATGTAAATTTATGTGACAAACATCTGGTCCAAAATTTCCAGGTTTTGCTATTCCAACAAGCGCGTTTAAATTTGCTCCATCCATATATACTTGTCCACCATGTTTATGTATCAAATCACAAATATCTGATATTTTTTCCTCAAACACTCCATGTGTAGATGGATAAGTAACCATAAGAGCACCCAGATTTTCTGAATGAAGTTCTGATTTCTTTTTTAAATCTTCAAAATCAACATTTCCTTCTTTGTCACAATTAACTACAACAACTTTCATTCCAACCATTTGAGCGCTGGCTGGGTTTGTGCCATGTGCAGAACTTGGGATTAAACAAACATTTCTATTTTCTTCACCTCTTTCAATATGGTATTTTCTTATAATCATTAAACCAGCATATTCACCCTGAGCGCCAGCATTTGGTTGTAATGAAACTCCTGAAAAACCTGTAATAGATCTTAACCAATTTTTTAAATCTGTAAAAAGAGTTCTAAAACCTTCCATTTGTTCAATTGGTACAAAAGGATGTGGTTCTGAAAATTCTCTCCAAGATATAGGTATCATCTCTGCAACTGCATTTAATTTCATAGTACATGATCCCAAAGCAATCATTGAACGATTAAGCGCAATATCTTTATCTTCTAATCTTTTTAAGTATCTAAGCATTTCAGTTTCGGAATGATAACTATTAAAAACTGTATGTTCTAAATACTTTGATGTTCTTAAAAGATTTTTAGGCAAATTTGGCAAACTTTCAGTTGGATTATCTTTTATTGATTCAGCACAATTAAATATTTTTAAAAGCTGGTTAGCTCTATAAACATTTTTCTTTTCATCAAAAGAAACTGCTAACATTTCAGAATTGACTTTTCTAATATTTACTTTTTGATCTAAAGCATTTTTAAATATTTTTTCTGTTTTATCTTTTGTTTTTATTACAACCGTATCAAAAAAATCGTTGGAATATATTTCATAGCCAGATTTTTTTATCTTATCAGCAAAATTATTTGCTAATTGTGAAACTCTTTCTGAAATTTTTCTTATACCATTAGGCCCATGATAAATAGCATAAGCTGCTGAAACAATTGCCAATAAAGCTTGAGCAGTACAAATGTTACTAGTAGCTTTGTCTCTTCTTATATGTTGTTCTCTTGTCTGAAGAGCAAGTCTATAAGCCTTGTTACCATGCCTATCAACTGATACTCCTATAATTCTTCCTGGCATTGATCTTTTAAACTCGTCTTTGGTAGCAAAAAATGCAGCATGTGGACCACCGTAGCCCATGGGAATTCCAAATCGTTGTGAACTTCCTACTGCTATATCTGCCCCCAACTCTGCAGGGGTTTTTAACTTGGCTAAAGCAAGTAGATCACAGGCTAATACTGCTTTCCCATTTTTTTTCTTAATTTTGCTTATACTTTCACTAGGATCTTTTATATCTCCTAGTGTTCCAGGGTATTGCAAAATACCACAAATTATATCTTCTGAAATCTTATCTATTTCATTATCTTTACCAATTATTACTTTTAAACCCATTGGTTCTGCTCTTGTTTTAACTACATCAATTGTTTGAGGATGGCAGTCGTTTGAAACAAAAACTATTTTGCTATCTTTTTTATTCAATCTATGACTTAAACCCATTGCTTCAGCAACAGCAGTACCTTCATCTAATAATGATGCATTAGCGATATCCATCCCTGTAAAATCCATAATCATTTGTTGAAAGTTTAAAAGCATTTCTAATCTTCCCTGTGCAACTTCAGGCTGATAAGGAGTATAAGAGGTATACCATCCAGGATTTTCTAAAATATTTCTTACAATTACGTTTGGAGTGTAAGTACCATAATAACCCATTCCAATAAAATTAGAATAAATTTGATTTTTTTTAGAAATTGCTTTTAGTTTTCTTAAAGCTTCATATTCTGAATTAGGTTCACCTATACTAAGCACATCTTTTAATAAAATTTTTTCAGGTACAGTATTATTTATTAATTCACTTAAAGATTTGTACCCAAGTTTGCTAAGCATCTCTTGCTCATCTTTTTTTTTGGGACCTATATGTCTTCTTATAAAATCTTTTTGCGAATTATGTAACATTAGCTACTACTCTCCTTTGCAAATTTTTCGTATTCTTCTCTATTCATTAAAGTATCTATTTCAGATTTATCCTTAATTTTTAATTTAAAAAACCACGCTGAACCTTCTGGATCTGAATTAATTTTTGAAGGATCATCTACAATAGATTGATTAATATCCACTACTTCACCACTTATTGGTGTATATACATCGCTTGCGGCTTTTGTAGACTCTACAACACCAACTGTTTTATCTTTTTCAGCATTTGATCCTTTATCTGGAAGTTCTGTAAAAACAATATCTCCCAGTAGTTCTGCAGCATGTTTGGTAATACCAATCGTAGCTATATCGTCAGCAACCGTAACCCATTCATGTTCCTTCGAAAATTTAACTTCTGACATTAATTTCTCCTTTCACATAGTTTTTTTTATAAAACGGCAAATCACATATACTAGCAGGTATTTTTTTTCCTCTAACTTCTAAAAATACTCTTGTATTTGATTTTGAAAATAAATTTGAAACATAACCCATTGCTATAGGGCCATTCACGCTTGGTCCAAATGTTCCACTTGTTATTTTTCCTATTTGATTATTTTTTTCATCAAATATTTTTGTAGATTCTCTAGCTATAACTTTACTATCAGGTTTAATTCCAACTCTCAATTTTTTTACACCTTCATCAAATTGTCTTTTTATTTCTTTAGCTCCAGTAAATTCATCATTAATTCTATTTTTAGAAATTGCCCATTTTAAATTTGCTTCAATCGGACTAGTCTCTTCATTAATATCGTGACCATATAAGCAAAGTCCTGCTTCGAGCCTTAAAGTGTCGCGAGCACCTAACCCTATTAAGTTTGAACCATAGTCAATCATCTTTTCCACTAATTTATTTACTAGGTTATTATTTATTGATATTTCAAAGCCATCTTCTCCTGTATATCCTGACCTGGTTATATAAATATCTGCTAAATTAAAGCTAAATTTATTTCCATTCATAAATTTTATTTTTTTAACACCTGGAATTATTTTTTCTAAAATATCTTTTGACTCAGGTCCTTGAATAGCAACTAAAGATAAATCATCTCTTAAAATTAATTCAAATTTACTATCCAGTTTGGATTTTATAATTGACAAATCATTTTCTTTACATGCAGCATTTAGTATAATCATATAACCATCTTCTATTTTTGTTATAATTAAATCGTCATAAATCCCACCATTTTCTTTCATTAAAAAAGAGTATTTACTTTGATTAATAGATAATTTTTTAAGATCAGTTGGAAAGATTTTTTGTAAACTTTCAGTTAAATCATCTTTACCTTTAATAAATAATTGTCCCATATGAGAAACATCAAAAATTCCTGATTTATTCCTTGTCGTATTATGCTCGGCAATAATTCCATCTTTATATTGAATTGGCATCTCATAACCAGCAAAGTTAACAAACTTTGCGCCATGTTTTTTATGAAGATTGAATAGTGTTGTTTTTTTTACATTCATATTAACTCACAACCCCCTCTGTCTATGTGCCTGAGAGATTTGCTCCTTCGGCGAGAATTATTCTCTTTCCAGAGTTAATATGTACGGTCCTTTTGCCTGAGAGTTTCCGGGGTGGTTGCTCCTTCGGCGCTACATCATAAGTAGTCTCTCCCGTATAAATAATAATAGCATAGTTTATGATTATTTTTTATATTTTTTTTACCTTTTCTAACTTTGAAAAAAACTGCAAAAAAACTGCGAAAATAATTATGCAACCACCCAATATTACTAAAATTGGAGGATTTTCATTTGCAAATATCCAGGCCCATAAAGGACCAAATACTGCCTCTGTTAACATTATAATTCCAACCATTGCAGATGGTGTCGTTCGTGCCCCTATAGTAATTAAAATAAAACCAAAACCTATTTGAAAAAATCCTGCTAAAAAACCGAGTAATAAATCGTGCGTGGAAACTGTAATCTTTGAGGAAATAATATAACCAATAAGCATAGCTATAACTCCAGCTATCAATTGTAAAGGAATCATATCAACAGTTGGATATTTTCTTACAACTAAAATTAAAACCGCAAAAGAAATGGGCATTATAAAAGCTACAATATTTCCAGACATTTGACCGGGTGATAATGTGCTGCCCAAAATTAACAAGACTCCTGAAATTGCTAAAATTATAGAAGCTAAAGTAACTGAAGTAACTTTTTCTTTAAGAAATATATACCCAAATAAAGCTAAAAAAATTACTTGAGTTTGAATTATAAAATTAGTGTTTGCGACTGTAGTATTATACATGGCAAACACATAACTACTAAAACCACAACCTAATACTATACCTCCAAACAATCCTGGAATTCCAGATTTATATATAACTTTAAATATTTCTTTTTTGTAAGTTGAAATTAAAAAAATACTTACAGCAATAATAAAAAAAAATTGTCTCCAAAATAAAATTTGCCAAAGTGTTGCTCCTTCAAAAGATTTTACAATTAGACCACCAAAACTCAAACAACACGCTCCTAAAAAAACTAATAAAGGTCCAGGTAATTTTGAAATTAAATTCATCTTATTTGATTTAATAGATTGTCTGTTTCCATTTTATAAAATTTAAAAAGTTTTTCTGCCTCGTTAAGTTCTACTAATTTAAATTTTATTTTTGCATTTGGCGGTAATTGTACAAGTTTATCATAATCAGCACTAATAACCACTCCAATTTTTGGATAACCTCCTATAGTACCGTGATCTGATAACATGATAATTGGATTTCCGTCTGTGGGAACTTGAATGACACCTTTGATTAAGCCTTCCGATCTAATGTTGGTTTCTTTATTGTTATTTAATATTGGACCTTTGAGACGCATACCCATTCTGTCAGTTAACTTTGTGACTGTAAACTCTTTACTGAAAAATTCCTGTATAGAATTTTCTGAAAAATAATCGAAATTAGTGCCTTTTAAAATTCTTATAAATTCAATTTTTGAATTTAAAAAATTTATTTTTTTGTTTTTTAAAATATCTTTAGAGTTATTTATATATATTTTTTGATTTACTAAAATCTTATTTCCATTATTTCCACCGACTCCTGCACGTGTAGTTGTTGAATAACTCCCCATAAATTTTTCAACTTTAAATCCACTACTGACAGCTAAATAACCATATACTGATTGGTTTGTAGAAATAATATCTAGCTCATCATCTTTGTTTAATAAATAAGTTTTATAACATTCTCCATCAACAACTTCTGATGTTTTTTTTTTAATTTTAAAATTTACATTGCCAGTGATTGCAAATAAAATATTGTCATTTTTAACTTTCAATAATGGTCCCTGATATGCAAATTCTAGCACTGCTTCATCTTTTTTATTCCCAACTAAAGAATTTGAAATAAGGTAATTTCTCTGATCCATTGCTCCACTGAAAGGTAGGCCTACATGATAAAGATGTTTTCTACCTAAGTCTTGAAATGTAGAATTTATTCCTGGTCTTATTGCTTCAAAAAAATTGTTAGTCATTTAAACTCAAATATTTCTCTTTTGAAATTTGATAAAATATAACTTTATCGCCAGGACTAATAGCGGTTAGTTGTTCTTGATTCAATTTGTCAAAAACTTTTATTGGAGTATTCCCAATAATGTTCCATCCTCCTGGACTTTCAAACGTATAAATATTGCAAAATTGTTCAGTAATCCCAACCGATCCCTTGGGCACCTTAACTCTAGGTGTTTCAAGTCTATTTAAATGTAATTTCTTATCAATATCTCCAAGGAATGGCATACCTGCTATAAATCCTGTCATATAACAAAAATACTCTTTATTTAGATAGTTATTTAAAATTTCATTCTTTGAAAGATTCAGTTTTTTTTTTAGTCTTTCCATATCTAGAGCAAATTCATCTTCACAACATATTGGTATTTTAACAATTTTTACATGACTCTCAGAAGTTTTTAAAACTTTTACTTTTGTAATCTCTTTTTTTAAGTCTGAAAAATTTATTAAATCCAAATCAAAAGATATTATCAATTTGTTATATGATGGAGCTAAATTTGTAATTCCTTTAATATTTTGTTCTTGAATAGTTTTAAAAAAACTAATTACATTAGTGTTTATTTCTTTATTAATTTCATTACCAAAATCACAATATAAAGCCGCATCACCAAGATTAGATATATTTTTAATCATGCCATGTTATACTTTAACTATGAGCGGTATGGAAATTAATATTAATTGTGATTTAGGAGAAAAATCTAAACATCACTCTACTAAACATGACCCAGATTTACTGAGTATAGTAAATTCTGCCAACATTGCGTGTGGCTATCATGCGGGTGATGAAGAAACTATGAATAGTACAATTCTAATCTCAAAAAAAAATGCTGTAAGTATAGGTGCGCATCCTTCTTTTAATGATCCAGAAAATTTTGGTAGAAAACGTATAAATCTTAACGAAAAAGAAATAACAAAATTAATAATTGATCAATATGAAATTCTTCAAAAAATAGCAGAAAAACATAATGAAAAAGTTACTCACATCAAACCTCATGGAGCTTTAAATAATATGGCATGTGAAGATATTGGTTTAGCGACCACTATTGCAAAAGCAATAAACGATATAAATAAAGATTTGATTTATTTAGTGCCAACGGGTTCAAAAATGGAAATTGCAGCAAAAAAACTGGACATGAAAATAGCATGTGAAATATTTGCTGACAGAAATTACGAAGATAATGGAAATTTAGTATCAAGATCAAATCCAAATGCTTTAATAACTAATCCTGAAGAAGCAAAAAAACATGTATTAAACATGGTTCAAAACCAAGCATTAAATTGTCTTTCTGGAAAAAAAATACCATGTCAAATAGATTCCGTATGTATACATGGTGATAATGAAAGTTCCCTCTCAACAGCAAAGTCTATAAGAGATAACCTAATTCAAAATAATTTAGAACTTAAGCCTTTAAATAAATTAAAAAAATTTTCTTAATGTTAAAAAATTTTTTCTTTATTTTAATAATTTCAATTTTTTTAACTAACGCTTATTCTATAGGAACAAATGAAAAAGCTGATCATGCTTCTGGTAAAGATGGGGAGTCAATGAAAAGAAAAGGACCTCCACCTGCTAGTAAATATAGATTAGGTTATAAAGAATTTAAAAGAGCAGCAAAATTAGATAAAAAAGGAAAAAGTGAAAAAGCAAAACTTAAGTATAAAAAGGCTCTTAATTTTCTTCTAGAATCTAATGCTGAGAATGGAGCAAATCCTGATACTTTATATTATCTTGGTTTAGTATCTGCAAAACTCGGTGAGCATGAAAACGCTGAAATATATTATCTTTTAAGTTTAGAAATTGAGCCTAAATATTTTGATATTTATAAAGATTTAGGAATACTTTATCTGACTACCAACAGAAAAAATAAAGCTTTAGAAAAATTAGAAATTTTAAAAAATTGTAATTGCCAAGAATACAATGATTTAAAAGAATTAATTGAAAAAAAATAATCTAAAATCTATTTTAAATTCTGAATCATTTGTTCAGGTAACCACAGAGCTATTTCGGGAAAAATAATTATTATTAATGTTGCTATTATCATTAATAAAAAAAGTGGAAAAGCACTTCTTGCTATGTAACCCATGTCTCTATTAGCCATTCCCTGTAAAACAAATAAATTAAATCCAACTGGAGGTGTTATTTGTGCCATCTCAACTACTACAACCAAAAAAATGCCAAACCAAATCATATCAAAACCGGCTTGTCTTATCATTGGTTCTATTATCGCCATTGTTAGAACCACTGCTGAGATTCCATCTAAAAACATTCCTAGAATGATATAAAAAATCATTAATACCATAATTAAAATATAAGGAGAAAGATTCATACTTTCTATCCATATTGCTAAATTTCTAGGAAGACCTGTAAAACCCATAGAAAGAGATAGAAAGCTTGATCCAGCTAAAATAAATGCAATCATGCATGATGTTTTTGTGGCTCCTAATAGTGATTTTTTAAAAGTTTCTAAACTTAAACTTTTTTGAAAATAAGATAACATTAATGCACCTACCACACCTAACGAAGCTGCCTCCGTTGCAGTAGCAATACCTGTGTATATTGATCCAATTACACCCAATATCAACAATATTACAGGTATAAGTTTTTTAGATCTCTTAAGTTTTTCTAAAAAAGAAAAATTTTCAAAAGATTTTGGCATTATCTTTTTATTAATTAAAGACCAAACGATCACGTATAACATAAATATTATAGCAATCATTATGCCTGGTATAATCCCAGCAATAAATAGTTTTGCTATGGACTCTTGTACTGTCACACCATAAATAATTAAAATTATAGATGGAGGAATTAATAATCCTAAAGTTCCAGAGCCAGCCAAGCTTCCAAGTAATATTTTTTCAGGATAATTTCTTTTTCTTAATTCAGGAATTGACATTTTTCCAACTGTTGCAACAGTAGCAGCTGATGACCCTGATATTGCGGCAAACAAAGCACATCCTACAACATTAACATGTATTAAACCCCCAGGCAGTTTTTGCATCCATGGTGACAAACCCTCAAATAAATTTTCCGATAATTTTGTCCTAAAAAGTATTTCGCCCATCCAAACAAACAATGGTAAAGCTGTAAGCGTCCAAGATGATGAAGTTCCCCAAATTGTTGTCGCCATAGCATCCCCTACAGGTCTAGATGTAAAAAACATCATACCCAATGCAGATACACCTATCATGCTAATAGCAACCCAAATACCTGTTCCTAAAAAGAATAATAAAATACTAATAAAAAATACTGTTAAAAATATTTCTGTCATTTTTTAAATATTTTTATAATTAGTTGGTGAAAAACAGAGATAAAAAAAACCGTTGAACCTATTGCTACACTTGTTTGTGGTATCCAAATTAAAATTTCATCTGCTCCTTCACTTCTTTCTTGAAATTTGTATGAAATTATTAACATCTTATTAAAATAAAAAGCTAAATATCCCGAAAAAAAACTTGCAACTGACAAACACCATAATTCTAAAATATATTTTTTTAGATTTTTTGTTTTTTCTAAAAATAGCGTAATACGAATATGTCCATCTTCAACAAATGTGTATGCTAATGCAAAAAATGATGCTGCTGCCATACAGTATCCTGAATATTCTGCTAACCCTCTTATATAAAAACCAAATATTCTTGAAGATATTCCAATTAAAATAAAGATCGCTACAAAAATTAAAAAAAAGGCAGCTATATATCCTGAAAATTTATAAAATTTATTTAAGCTTCTATCTAATGATCTAAACATGATTATAAAAAGGCCATCTTTTGATGGCCTTTTTTTAAAATATAAATATTTTATTTATAAGCTGATAGTACTGCGGCTCCTCTTGATCCTGCTTTTTCAGACCATTCCTTAGCCATAGTTTTCCCAACTGACTCAAAGTGTGATTGTAAAGCTGGACTTACTTTTCCAACTAACATTCCCGCACTTGCTAGAGCTTTTTTATCAGCAACATTTCCTTGTTTTGATAGCTGCCAACCTTTTCTTTCTGCTAGCGCTGCTTCTTTTCGTACAAGATCTTGGGTTGCTTTATCTAAATTATTCCAAGCATCTTTGTTTACGATTATCATATTTTTTGGAAACCAAGCTGCAATATCGTAAAAATATTTAACACCATTTTCCCAAATTTTTTTATTTTTTCCAGTTGTCGGAGATGTAATCATACTTTCAACTGCACCAGTTGAAAATGCTTGACTTATTTCAGCTGCTTCTATTTTAGTAGGAGCCATTCCTGTTAATTCTGCAATTCTAATTGTTGCTGAATTATAAGCTCTGAACTTTAATCCTTTAAGATCATCTACATTGTTAATTTCTTTTTTGCTATAAAGTCCTTGAGCGGGCCAAGGTACTGCATATAAAAAAACAAGTCCTTTTTCGTCTAAGCCTTTAGTAATTTCATCTTTTGATGCTTTGTACAATTTCATAGCATCTGTATATGACGTGGCTAAAAAAGGTTGTGAATCAATTTCTAGTAATGGATCTTCTTTGCCGAGTGCAGACATAAATCTTTCTCCTATTTGCGCTTGGCCTGTTCTCACTGCTCTAAAAATCTCACCACCTTTAAATAATGATCCACCTGGGTGTGTAACAATTTGTAATTTTCCACCACTTTTTTTAGTTACATTTTTTGCAAATTCAGTTGCATTTGCAGAGTGAAAGTTTCCAGCACCATAAGCAAGTGCCATATCCCATTTCTCAGCAAAAGAAACATTCGAAAATATAATTAAAGAAGCGATAGTTGTTAAAAAATATTTAATTAATCTCATTTATCCTCCATTTGTAATTATGGCATTTCATTATGTATAAATTATTAAATCAATAAAAAATTGATACTACTTTTGATTGAATAGAAAGATTTTTATTATATTATAGAAGTATCTTGTTAGAAGAATCGATAGTTTTAGTTCAAATAATATTCATAGACGTCATCATGGCGGCTGATAATGCAATAATTATTGGAATGATTGCAGCCAGTTTTGCCCCAAAACATAGAAATCAAATCATATTATGGGGAGTAATTGGTGCACTTATCTTTAGAATAATTTTTGCTTTCTTTGCATCTTATTTATTTGGATTTGCATATATTAAAATTTTAGGAGGACTGCTTTTAATATGGATTGTTAATGATCTCAGAAGAGATTTGTTTAATTTAAAAAAAGTTAAATCACCTACAAAAGTATCTAAAGAACCCTCTTATATTCAAAGTGTTTATAAAGTTTTATTGGCTGATATAACTTTAAGTTTTGACAATGTAATAGCTGTTGTTGGTGCTTCAAAGCACAACTTTAACTTAATGATCTTTGGATTAGTACTTTCGGTACTTCTTGTAGTAACACTTGCTAGATTTTTTGCAGAACAAATAAAAAAACATCAATGGTTTGGTTATGTTGGATTAATTGTAATATTGATAGTAGCTATACAATTAATCATTGGAGGTTTAGGAGATCTAGGTATCTTAGAAATAAATGAAGCCTTTAAAAAATTCTTCTAATTATAAGAGTATTTTTTTGTTGGATATTTTCTATTTAAAACATCTTTTTTAAATTTTTTAACTCCTTCATTTATAATTTTTTTTAGATTTACAAATTTTTTAACAAATCTTATATTGGTTTTGTTTAAACCAAGCATATCATCGGTAACTAGAACTTGCCCATCACAATAAACTGATGATCCAATTCCAACTGTTGGTATTTTAATAGAGTTGGTTATAAGTTTTGAAGTAGTTGTTTCTACACATTCTAAAACAATTGCAAAGACACCTGCATCCTCTAAAAGTTTTGCTTCTTTTAAAATTTTTACTTTCTCTTTTTTTGTTTTTCCTTTAGATTTAAATTTTCCTTTTATACTTTGTGGTAAAATTCCTAAATGGCCCATAACAGAAATTTTATTACTTATTAAATGTTTAATTATGTTTATAATTTTTGTTCCACCTTCGAGTTTAACTGCTTCACATTTCGTTTGTTTAATTATTTTTTTTGCGTTGTTTAATGCTTCTTTTTTATTTCTATATGTGTTGTATGGCATATCTACTACCATTAAACTTTTTTTTACGCCCATTCTTACACTCATAGAATGTTTTATCATATTTACTAAGTTTACTTTTCTAGTGGTATTGTAATTATACAAAACGGATCCAAGACTATCGCCAACCAAAACAATATCGGTATATTTATCTATTTCTTCAGCAAAATTTTTCGAATAAGCAGTAAGACAAATAATTTTTGATTTATTTTTCTTTGATATAATTTTTTTAATTTTATTTAACATTTCGTCGTTATTCTACTTCTATGTCTTTAAGGGATTCTTCTATTTCCCCTTTTTTATCACATAGACTTTTACAAATAGTTAAAAAACTTTCTTTTAGTTCTTTTACTTCGGAATAATTTGATTTTTTTATCTCATAATTAATCAACATATACATTGCCTCTTCATTATCAGGTTCCAGCAATAAAGTTGTTCTGATATTTTTTATATGCTCTTTTTCATTTTCTTCAGATTTAAAGATTTTTGCTAAATATAAATATGATTTTGCATCTTTAGGATTAAAAACAATATTTCTTTGAAATAAAAATTTAGAATGCTCAAATTCTTTTTGATCAAACTTTTCTTTAGCTTTATTATAAAAATTTTCTCCAGCAAATGAATGTGAAGAAAATAATATTATAAGAGTAAAAAACAATATTTTTTTAATATTTTTCATCTTTTATAAATTGATCTATATTATGCACCTTACTTTCATAAAAACCAGCTTTTCTTTAAAAAATTAAAATAGCATCTAACGTAAAATTTTACAGATTATAAAACTTTCTTTTGAATCTTTTTTGCTAGCTGAAGGTTTAAACACTCTAACTTCAATAAATGATTTTTTAGCAAATGAGACTATTTCATTAAAACTAGATCCCATAAATATTTTTGATACAAATTTCCCTTTTTTTTTAAGAATTTCCAGTGCAAATTTCATTGCTTCCAAACAAAGTTCTCCCGTTACAATTGCATCTAAATTCTTATTTCCAGTTGTGTTAACTGCCATATCTGAGATAACAATATCAATTTCATCATTAAAATAATTTTTTATATCTTTTTTATATTTTTCATCAGTAAAGTCCCCAATTATTTGGTGAGTATTTTTAATTGGTTCAAATTTTAACAAATCTATCGATACAATTTTACCATTTCTTATTTTTTTAACTAAATATTGAGACCAGCTACCTGGTGCTGCGCCAAGATCTACTGCAGATTTCGCTTCTTTTAAAATTTTAAATTTTTCATCAATCTCTTTGAGTTTATAAATCGCTCTTGATTTATAACCTTCGATCTTAGATTGACGAACATAAATATCTCTTCTTCTTTTATTTATCCAATCTTTAGATATTTTATTTTTTTTCAATTAGTGACCAAATCTTAAACTTTTTATTATAGATTTATTTTCTAAATTTTTAATATTAATCTTAACACTTTTATCTAGCCTCATATCTTTATCACCTTGCCAAATACCTGCTGCTAGGTGCATTATACCAATTTTACTATTTGGCAAATATGGTTCTACAAATGTATTATTTTTTTCATCAAATTTTGGAAGCAAATTACTAGCTATCCAATTGCAATTCAGTGGTAAAAATTCAGTCTCAGTATTATCTATATATACGCTCATATTAATTGCTAAACCTTCTGAGCCAAAAATTCTTCCAGATTTTAAAGTTGTATTTAAATTTTTTTGCCACAAATTCCAACAAGTAGAATTTTTCTCAAGAGAAAAAACCCCTATATTAATATGAGGAGCAAATGCTAGTTTTCTAGCTTTATCTAAACCTATTTTAGAACTTACAGCATGTTTAAAATTTTGAGATTTAATAATAGCAAACTTTCCAAATAACCAACTAACCTTGGACATTATCTTATATCCTGGACCTAATGTTTGGGTTATTCCAAGTTTATTATTTTCACAAGCTTTAAAGTATAATTCGATAGTATTCCAATCATTGACCCAAGCATCACAATCTATCCATAAATATTTTTCATAATTAGGAAAATAATTTGGTAAAAAGGCTCTTGAAACTTGGCTTTTTAGCCATTCCTTACCTTTAACTTTAATTGATGGAACTTCAATATCCCACTCTGCATTTTTTATTTCATCTACTTTGGAAGATAGTATTTTTAATTGATCTTCTTTTAACCCAGCATCTAAAATACAAATAGCAATAGATGAACTTTCTTTAAATTGTTTAATTGAGTCTATTAGTTCGTTTAGTAAATGAAAATAATTTGAGTCTGCTAATGAAACAATTACATTTTTTTTCATTTATAGAACGTCTTCAGGTTCTTCTTCATCATATTTATTATCACTTACGAATATTTTTTTAAGTTTTTTATAATGAATAATACTTGCTGGTATTGCCAATATATAAATCAAACAACCAATAACTAGTGCTTTAAATGTAAAAATTAATAACAAACCAAACAAAAGAATAATTCCAAAAAGTAAAAAAACCGTTGAACTTCTAGGTACAATAATTTTTTTTAAAGAATATGTTGGAATTTTACTAATTAATAATATTGATGTAAGCACAAATATAATTGGAGTTATAAATTGGTAATTTAAAGTTAAAATATCTAATCCGCTAATCTCATAAATTAATGGACTTAAAACCAAAATACCTCCTGCTGGTGATGGCACACCTTCAAAAAAATTATCTCTCCAAGAAGAATCTGAATTTGTATTTATATTAAATCTAGCTAATCTAAGAGCCACACATACAACATGCATTAAAGATAAAAGCCAACCTATTTTACCTAGTGAATTTAATATCCAAAAATACATTATAAAAGCTGGGGCAACACCAAAACTAATTACATCTGTTAATGAGTCTAGTTCTTTTCCAACTTTTGAAGTTCCTTTAATAAGTCTTGCAATTCTTCCGTCCAAACCGTCAATAATTGCTGCAAATAAAATTGCTACAATAGCTAGTTTAAAATTTTGATTTAAAGCAAAATTTATTGAACTCAAACCAATACATACACCTATAAGAGTTAAAGTGTTTGGCAATATAACTCTTGCTCTTGAATCTGTTACTATTTTAAATTTTTTTTTTGGTTCATTCATTTTTTTATTTTTTTGCTATAAGAGTTTCTCCAGCTATAGTTCTTTGATTAACTTTGACTAAAGGTGTATAATTGTTAAAATATATATCAACTCTACTTCCAAATCTAATCATGCCAATTTTTTCTCCTTGCTTTAGTTCTGAATTTTCACTTACCTCACTAATAATTCTTCTCGCTATAAGTCCTGCAATTTGAACAACTATAACTTCTTCTCCTGCTGAATTTGTAATTTTATAATATTTTCTTTCATTATCCTCACTGGCTTTATCAAGAGAAGCATTTAAAAATATTCCAGGTTTGTAAATCATTTCTGTTAATTTCCCTGAACAAGGGGTTCTATTAACATGACAGTCAAAAACATTCATAAAAATACTAACTTTGGTAAATTTTTTACCTTCCATATTTAATTCTTTTGGACCATCTGAATCTTGAACTTGTAAGACCAAACCGTCTGCTGGGCTTACTAAATAATTTTCATCATTAATTGAAAATCTTTCTGGGTCTCTAAAAAAATAGTAACACCATATTGTTAGTACCAATCCCACTAATCCTAAAAAGTTACTAATAAAGTATAGAATTATAGTAACAAGTCCAAATATAACTATAAATTTATATCCTTCGTCGTGTATTTTTGGAAAAACTTTATCTATCATAATCCTTAATTTGGTAATTTGCCTTTAATATGTATATAAAACTCCAAAATTCAATTAATAAGATATATAATTAAATATGAGCAAAATTAAGGTTAAAAACCCAGTTGTTGAGCTAGATGGTGATGAAATGACAAGAGTAATTTGGGACTTTATTAAAAATAAGCTTGTCCTTCCTTATTTGGATTTAGATATAAAATACTACGATCTTGGAATTAAAAATAGGGATAATACTTCTGATCAAATAACTATCGATAGTGCGCGCGCAATTAAAAAATATGGTGTTGGGATTAAGTGTGCAACAATTACTCCGGACGAACAAAGAGTTAAAGAATTTAATCTTAAAAAAATGTGGAGATCACCAAATGGTACAATAAGAAATATTTTAGGAGGAACAGTTTTTAGAGAGCCAATACTTTGTAAAAATGTTCCAAAATTGATTCCAAGTTGGAAAAATCCAATTTGTATAGGTAGACATGCTTTTGGAGATCAATATCGAGCAACCGACTTTAAAGTTCCTGGAAAAGGTAAATTAGAAATTAAATGGACTTCTGAAGATGGAAAAGAGAAAAAAGAATATGAAGTTTTCAATTTTCCTGGACCAGGTGTGGCTCTATCAATGTATAACTTAGATCAATCTATAAAAGATTTTGCAAGATCTTGCATGAACTATGGTCTAAATAGAA
>Ga0208277_1000825_pt1 | contig 18291 bp, 19 predicted proteins | sample ETNtaG_5_FD_185782 | JGI IMG/M metagenome (GOLD analysis project Ga0208277, IMG submission 185782) | Marine microbial and viral communities from oxygen minimum zone, Eastern Pacific Ocean - ETNP201406SV205 (SPAdes) (version 2) | ecosystem: Environmental > Aquatic > Marine > Oceanic ...
TTTACCTCTATTAACATTTTTACTTAGTTTATTAACATATTCTATGTTGATTACTAAAAAACATAAATCTTGTTAATCAATCTTAATTAATTAATTTAGTTAACTATGAAACAATCTGCATCTTTCCAGGGTTTAAATATTGACAAAAACTCTATTATTAATCTTGAAAAAGGTAAACTTCCACCTCAAGCTATTGAGTTAGAAGAAGTAGTCTTGGGTGCTATGATGATTGATAAGAAAGGTGTTGATGAAGTGATAGATATATTAACTGCTGAAGCTTTTTATAAAGAGACAAACCAATTAATTTTTGAATCAATTTTTAAGCTATTTCAAAAAAGTGAACCAATTGATTTATTAACCGTTTCTAATCAGTTAAAAAAAGATGAAAATCATGAAAGAGTAGGAGGGGATTTTTATTTGATTTCCCTAACTCAAAAGGTGTCATCTTCAGCACATATTGAATTTCACGCTAGAATTATTCTCCAAAAGTATATTCAGCGAAGTCTTATTAAAATATCAAATGAAATTATTACTGATTCGTATGATGAGTCTAAGGATGTTTTTGATTTACTTGATAATGCGGAATCAAAATTATATGACGTTACACAAGGTAATATAAAAAAATCATCAGAATCTGCTCAAACATTAGTTATTCAGGCAAAAAATAAAATCGAGGCCGTTTCCAATAAAGAGGGATTAAGTGGGGTAGCTTCAGGGTTTAATAAGATTGATAAACTTACTGCTGGTTGGCAAGAAAGTGATTTGGTTATTATTGCTGCAAGACCTGGTATGGGTAAAACTGCATTATCCTTATCTATGGCAAGTAATATTGCTATAAATGGTAAAATACCACTTGCTTTTTTCTCCCTTGAAATGTCATCAATTCAGCTAATAACAAGGATGATTTCATCTGAAACTGGTTTAGATGCAAATAAGTTAAGAACTGGAAAGTTAGAAAAACACGAATGGGAACAGTTAAATGTAAGAGTTAAAAATTTAGAAAATGCTCCTTTATATATAGATGATACTCCTTCACTTTCTATTTTTGATCTTAGAGCAAAGGCTCGAAGACTTGTTTCACAAAAAGGAGTAAAAATTATAATCGTTGATTATCTGCAATTAATGACAGCAGGTGCAAATATTAAAACTGGAAATAGAGAACAAGAAATATCTACAATTTCTAGAAATTTAAAGGCTTTAGCTAAAGAATTAAAGATTCCCGTTATAGCTCTCTCACAACTTTCAAGAATGGTTGAAGGAAGAACATCAAAGCGTCCTTTATTATCTGATTTAAGAGAGTCAGGGGCTATTGAGCAAGATGCTGATATTGTATCATTTATATACAGACCTGAATATTATAAAATCGATCAATGGGATGATAATGAAAGATCTTCTACAGAGGGAGAAGCAGAGTTTATTGTGTCAAAACACAGAAACGGAGGTTTAGGAAATATTAGATTAAGATTTATTTCACAACTAGCTAAATTTGAAGATATAGAACACTATGATTCTCCTTATGAATTTCATTCAAAGATGAATGCAGCTGCTAATGATGATACATTTAAATCTGACCCGGATAATATAAATCAATCAGATGAGGAAAGTGATTTACCTTTCTAAAATTATTGAACTTTATCTACAATTTCTTTAAATCCTTCAGGATTATTTACAGCTAAGTCAGCTAAAACCTTTCTGTTTATATCAATATTATTTGATTTTAGTTTATTGATTAATTGCGAATAGGTTAGTCCGTGAAGTCTTGCGGCAGCATTAATTCTCATAATCCAAAGAGCTCTGAAATTTCTTTTTTTAGCTCTTCTGTCTCTGTAAGCATATTGTAAACCTTTTTCTACTGCATTTTTAGCTACAGTCCAAACATTTTTTCTTCTTCCAAAGTAACCTTTTGCTTGTTTAAGTACTTTTTTTCTCCTTGCTCTTTTAGCAACTGAATTTACTGATCTTGGCATAATTTATAATTTTAAATTAGGTGGTAAAATATTTACTCTTTTTTAACCTAGATTTATGGGGTATATATCCCTTATTTTAATCTTAATTGTTGTTTTATACTATTCATATCACTATCGTGAACCAAACCTGAATGAGTCAATGCTAATTTTCTCTTTTTTGACTTTTTAGTAAGGATATGATTTTTGAAAGCATGCTTTCTCTTAATTTTCCCTGTTCCAGTAACTTTGAATCTTTTCTTTGCACTGGATTTAGTTTTCATTTTTGGCATAATTATTTAGTTTTTTTTTGGTGACATAATCATTATCATTTTCTTGCTTTCAAGTTTTGGAAGTTGTTCAACTTTCCCTAGTTCTTCTAAATCTTGAGCTAATTTTAATAATAATATTTCACCTTGGTCTTTATAAATGATTGATCTTCCTTTGAAAAAAACAAAAGCTTTGAGTTTTGCCCCATCCTTTAAAAATTTTTCTGCATGTTTCTTTTTAAAAGCATAATCATGTTCATCAGTTTGAGGTCCAAATCTTATTTCTTTAACAATTACTTTTGTTGCCTTAGATTTAAGTTGTTTATCTCTCTTTTTCTGCTCATAAAGAAACTTTTTATAGTCCATTATTTTGCATACTGGAGGAACTGCATTTGGAGAAATTTGAACTAAATCTAACTCTAGTTCGTTTGATTTCGAAAGGGCTCTTTGAATTGGATATACTCCAATTTCAACATTGTCACCAACTAATCTTACTTCAGAAGCGGTTATTTCACCGTTAATTTTATGTGGATTAGTCTTTATAACCCTCCATGGTCTTCTTCCTCTACCTGTTCTTCTAATTGCTATAATTAATTATTTTAATTAAACTTAAATTTTTGTTTTTTCTTCTATGATTTTAACAAAATCTTCAACTTTCATTGCTCCATAATCATGACCTCCATGACTTCTTACGGAAATTAAATTTTGATCTGATTCTTTTTCTCCAATCACTATCATGAATGGAATTTTTTGAATTTCAGCATCTCTAATTTTTCTACCTATAGTCTCACTTCTGTTATCAATCAGGCCGCGAATTTCGTTATTTTCTAACAAATTTAAAACATTTTTGCAGTATTTTTCATGCTTTTCACTTATTGGAAGTATAATGAATTGACTTGGAGTAAGCCATAATGGTAAATTTCCAGCAGTATTTTCAAGTAAAATTGCAATAAATCTTTCCAAGCTTCCAAATGGTGCTCTGTGGATCATTACTGGTCTTTTAGATTGATTATTATTGTCTATATATGTTAAGTCAAACCTCTCAGGTAAATTATAATCTACCTGTATAGTTCCTAGCTGCCATTTTCTTCCTAATGCATCATTAACCATAAAATCTAGCTTGGGTCCATAAAAAGCTGCTTCACCTTCCTCGATAGTATGCTTTAATTTTTTATCTTTAACCGCTTTTATAATAGCTTTTTCTGACTTTTCCCAAGCAACAGTATCACCTATATATTTTTCTTGATTATTAGCATCTCTTATTGAGATTTGTACACTAAAATCATTTAATTCAAGTGTTTTAAAAACATGTAGTGTTAGGTCTATTACATTTTTAAACTCACTATCAAGTTGATCTTCTGTACAAAATATATGTGCATCATCCTGTGTAAAACCCCTTACTCTTGTTAGTCCATGAAGTTCACCGCTTTGCTCATATCTATATACTGTGCCAAATTCAGCATATCTGACAGGCAAATCCTTATAGCTAAATTTTTGTGAATTATATATTTCACAATGATGTGGGCAGTTCATTGGTTTTAGATAAAACTCTTCATTTTCTTTTGGAGTTTTAATTGGTTGAAAAGTGTCTTCACCATATTTATCGTAATGACCTGATGTTACATATAGCTCTTTATTACCAATATGAGGTGTCATCACCATTTGATAACCAGCCTTTTTTTGTGCTTTTCTTAGAAAATTTTCAAGCCTATACCTTAAATCAACTCCTTTAGGAAGCCAAAGAGGTAGTCCTAATCCAACTTTATTAGAAAATGAAAATAGTTTTAAGTTTTTTCCTATTTTTCTATGATCTCTAAGTTTTGCTTGTTCAATATTCTGTAAATACTCTTTAAGAAGTTTTTGTTTAGGGAAAGAAATTCCATAAACTCTAGTTAACTGTTTGTTGTTTTGATCAGCTCTCCAAAAAGCACCTGAAATATTTAGAATTTTTACAGCCTTTATTAATGAGGTGTTTGGAATATGACCGCCTTTACACAGATCTGTGAAATTAGAATGATCACAAAATGTTATTTCACCATCTTTTAAGTCGTTTATCAATTCTAATTTATAAGGATTATTTTCATTCTTATAAAATTCAACAGCATTCTTTTTTGAACTAGATCTTATTTTAAAATCGTGTTTTTCTCTACATATTTCAAGAATTCTGTTTTCAATATTTGAAAAATCTGATTCTGAAATTTTATGATCTTTCAAGTCGATATCGTAATAAAAACCATTAGTGATTGCAGGACCAATCGTTAATTTTATGCCTGGAAATAATTCACTTATTGCTTGAGCCATGACATGTGAAGAAGAATGCCAAAAAGCTTTTTTGCCTTCGTCATTATCCCAAGTGTAAAATTCTATTTTACCATTTTCTGTGATTTCTGAAGAATTTTCTAAAGTTCTTCCGTTAAAACTAGCAGAAATAACATTTCTTGCTAAACCTTCACTTATATCCTTAGCAATTGAAATAACAGAAATTCCCTTAGGATATTCCTTGGTTGAGCCATCTTTTAAAGTAATCTTAATCATTGATGAAAATTAAATGCTAAAATTATGAATCATTTTTTAAATAGTTCGTTTATTGTTCCAAATAATGATATAAATATCATAACTATTGCCACTAAACATACAATAATCCCTAAGATAGTGATTAGATATTTTCCTTTTAAGTTTCCAAAATGTATTAAAATAGGCCCAATAAAAATTGGTATTAATGAAATAACTAGAAGCTTTAAGTAATTTGAAATTCTTTTATTCATTTTTTCTCCTTATGATTTTCGATTGCAATTCTAATATTCTTATATTTTTTAATTAACTCTTCAGCATCTTCTTTTTTAATATTTAGAATTGATTCTAGGATTCTCACAGCCCTATCATAGAGTTTATTATTTGATAATTTCATGTCAATCATTTTATTATCTAAAACTCTACCTAGTTTTATCATTACTGATGATGAAATCATATTCAGAATCATTTTTTGAGCTGTTCCAGCCTTCATTCTTGAGCTTCCGGTGATATATTCTGGTCCAACGACGACCTCAATCGGAAAATCTGAATTAAGACTTATTTGAGATTCTTTATTGCAGGTAATACATCCTGTGTTAATACCCATCTTCTTACAATCTGATAATCCGCCTAAAACATATGGTGTTGAGCCAGATGCTGAAATTCCAATTACAATATCTTTTTTACTTACATTAAATTTCATCAAGTCTTTCCATGCATCTTCAGTTGAATCTTCCGCAAATTCTTGAGAATTTCTAATAGCAGCATCTCCTCCAGCAATAATTCCGATAATTTTATCTCCTATTCCAAATGTTGGTAAACATTCTGAAGCATCAACTATACCAAGTCTTCCACTAGTACCCGAACCTATATAAAAAATTCTTCCGTCGGCTAATACTAATTCAACAGCTTTATTTACCAAATTTATAATTTGTGGGAGACATTTATTGACTGATGAAGCAACAGTTGCATCTTCAGAATTAATATCTGATAAAATTTCACGAACTGATTTTAGTTCAAGTTTTGAATATTTTGAGTCTTTTTCTGTAGTTTTTATATCAAAATCTTTTAAATATTATCAATTATACTATTGAATGTTGAAGAAGGCCTCATTACTTCTTTAGTTCTTTCATCATCAGTATTAAAATATCCATTCAGATCAACTTTAGTTCCTTGTATGGAATTAATCTCATCAATAATATTGTTTTCCTTCTCAGATAAAGATTTATAAATATCTTTAAATTGATTTTTTAAATCTAAACAGTCAGTTTGATTAGATAGAAATTCTGCCCAATATAAGGCTAAGTAAAAATGGCTTCCTCTATTATCAATTTCTCCAACTTTTCTTGAAGGTGATTTACCATTTATAAGAAGTTTTTCTATAGCTTTATTTAAACACTCAGAAAGTTTTAGGGAGTTTCTATTATTTTTACCAATATCTTCCAGAGCAACTGAAATTGCGAGAAATTCGCCAAGAGAATCCCATCTTAAGTGATTTTCTTTTATCAGCTGTTGAACATGTTTTGGTGCAGATCCTCCAGCACCTGTTTCAAAAAGTTTACCCCCGTTCATTAGTGGAACTATAGAAAGCATTTTAGCACTTGTGCCTAATTCTAATATCGGAAATAAATCTGTCAGATAATCTCTTAATACATTTCCAGAAACAGAAATTACATTATTTCCTTTTTTTATTTCTTTTAGTGAAAAAAGAGTTGCTTTATATGGTGAGAGGATTTGTATGTTCAATTCTGAAGTATTAATTTTTCCTAACTCATCTTCAACAACTTTTATTAGTTGCTTATCATGAGATCTATCTTTGTCTAGCCAAAACACCGTCGGAAAACCAGTAGATTTTGCTCTATTTATAGCTAGTTTTATCCAATCTTTAATAGCCTCATTTCTTACTAGACACATTCTCCAAATATCTCCAGTTGAGACTATGTGAGTAAATAAAATTTTACCATCTTTACTTTCAACACATACCTTTCCGTTTTCTTTTATTTCAAAAGTTTTGTCATGTGACCCGTATTCTTCAGCCTTTTTTGCCATAAGACCAACATTTTGAACTGTGCCCATTGTTGCTGGTTCGAATGCGCCATTTTTTTTACAAAAATCTATGGTCGCTTGATAGATAGATGAATAGCTGCTATCAGGTATAATCGCTTTGGTATCTTCTAATTCTCCATTTTTATTCCACATTTTACCAGAGCTTTTTATCATTGCTGGCATAGAAGCGTCAATAATTACATCACTTGGAATATGAAAATTGGTAATATTTTTCTCAGAATCTACCATGGCTAATTTTGGACCATTTTCAAAATCGATATTAATTTCGTCAATTAATGTTTCTTTTTCTTTTTCTGAAATGCTGTTTATATTTTCGTAAAAATTTGATAATCCACTATTGAAGTTTATGTTAATATCGTTCAGTATTTTAGAGTTGTTTGATATAAATCTTTTGAAGAAAACTTTTAGTACGTGTCCAAAAATTATGGGATCACTTACTTTCATCATTGATGCTTTTAGATGTAATGAGAAAAGAAGATTTTCATTTTTGCATTTTTCAATTTCTTCATTTAAAAATTTATAAAGTTCCTTTATACTTAAATAGCTACAATCAATTATGGCATCTTTGTGTACTGTTATATTTTCTTTAAGAATTGTTTTTTTTCCTTCGTTATTATAATGATATATATTTAATAATTCATGTTTATCACTAGTTAATGAAGTTTCATTATTTCTAAAATCACCTTTACTCATAGAAGATACATGTGTTTTAGATTTAGAAGACCAGGAACCTAATTTGTGAGGATTAGATTTTATATAATTCTTAATTGCTGGCGGTACTCTTCTATCAGAGTTTCCTTCTCTAAGAACAGGGTTTACTGCGCTACCCTTTATTTTATCGTATATAGATTTGACTATTAATTCTTTATCATCTGTAGCTTTATCAGGGTAATTAGGGATATTGAATCCTTGATTTTGAAGTTCGTTAATAGCTTTTTTTAACTGTGGTATCGATGCACTTATATTGGGTAGTTTTATGATATTAGCATCTGGATCTTTAACCAACTTGCTTAAAAACTCTAAATCATTTTCATATTTGGTTTTACTTCCCAAAAAATCATTGAAAGTAGCTAGAATTCTAGATGAAAGAGAGATGTCTCTTGTCTGAAATTTGATTCCTGATGATTTTGAAAAAGCTTTTATAATTGGTAGTAAAGATACAGTGGCTAAAGCAGGCGCTTCATCCGTCTTTGTATAGATAATCTTCGACATTAATAATCTTCTGATAGTTAGTGATTCAAATATAAAAAATGGGTTTATAATAAAAGAATAAATGTCAAATAGTTATTAAAAAACGAAAGCCGTACTCGAGTATTGCTACTTTTGTACGGCTTTCTGAATATCGAATATGTTTAGCTTCGTTTCCGATTGCTATCTTCCGAGGAAGTTAGCTTGCAAACATCTTCGCTATTGTCGGAATCCTCTTGTTACTCGGCTCCAGAGGAGCTTTTCCCTTTTTGGATTCCTAATTACTTACTTCTATCTTTTCTTTCGATCGGATAGTGTATCCTTTGTTGGGTTACTAATTTCACCTTTAGGGATTCTCCATTCAGGCTAGGCCCTTCTGGACTCCGTTGGGCTAGGCCTTTCGGAGAGTGAGTCTTTTTTTCTAAAATTGTGCAGGCACACATTTTAAAATCTAGTTTCTCTCTGTTTTTAGCGTTAAAGTTTCCTTTTCAGCTTTGTAAGTAATTTGTTAAAGAACGTTCTTGAATTTGTTTCACTTAAAAAGTGTTTTGTTTATCCTTTTGGGATCCACTACAAACAAATCCTTCAGCTAATTTATAATAAATGTTTACTTATCCAAGAAATTTTAAAAAAAAGATGTTAACCTGTTGTAAACTAACGATATTAACAATTGTTGAAAACTATAAACTAGCTTCTTTTTTCTTTGATTTTCGCCTTTTTACCGGTAAGATTTCTGAAATAGAAAATACGCGCTCTTCTAACTTTACCTCTCTTATTTACTTCAATTTTTTGTAACGAAGGAGAATTTATTGGGAATATTCTTTCAACACCTATCGAACCTGACATCTTTCTTATTGTAAATGTTTCAGTAGATCCTGACCCCCTTTTTTGCAGAACTACACCTTTAAAAAACTGGGTTCTAGTTTTATTACCTTCTTTAATTTCATAATAAACTGTAATGGTATCTCCAGAACTAAATGAAGGAAGATCTTTCTTTTGAACAAATTGATCTTCTACGAACTTAACTAATGAGCTCATGTTTTAAATTTTTGTGTTTATTCTAGACAACGTTAATTACTTTAACTAAGAGGTTGGATAGAAACGCGTGCAAATATAATTAAAAAAATAAATTATATTAAAATTTATAGGAACTTTAATTTACAGCAAATCTGGTCTCTTCTTCTTTGTAGATTCTATTGATTTTTCCATTCTCCATTTTTCAATTTTTTTTGGATCACCTGAAAATAGTACTTCTGGAACACCCCAATTTTTATATTTTTTAGGTCTTGTATATACTGGAGGTGAAAGCAAATTATCTTGAAAAGAGTCTGTCAAAGCAGAAGTCTCATCTCCTAATACACCTGGAAGTAATCTGATTATACTATCAGTTAATATTGCTGCTGGTAGCTCACCGCCGGTCAGAACATAGTCACCAATTGATATTTCCATTGTCACTAAATTATCCCTAACTCTTTGATCAATACCTTTATAATGACCACAAAGAATAATAATATTTTCCATACAAGAAAGTTGATTGCTTTTCGATTGGGTAAGTTTTTCCCCATCTGGACTCATATAAATAACTTCGTCATATTCTCTTTGTTTTGTTAATTCAGCAATACATTTATCTATTGGTTCTATTAGCATTACCATTCCTGCCCCGCCTCCATACTGATAATCATCAACAGATTTGTAATTATTAGAAGAATAATCTCTTAAATTATGAATATGTACTTCGGTAATTTTTTTTTCAATACTCTTTTTTATGATGGATGAATCAAATGGGCCAGAAAGTAATTCCGGTACAGCAGAAATGATATCAATTCTCATAAAAATTTTATCTAAAGTTAAACCTTTCTAATTTATTATCACTAGTTAATATTTCTATACTTATAGGGTCATAATATTTTCTTGATTTAACAATTTTATTTATGTCAGAAATTGAGTTAATTTCTTCACCATTTATTTTCTTTATTACATCATTTTCTTTTACCCCGTAGTCTTGCCAGTATGATTTGTAGTCACCGTTAAATTCAGAAATTTTCACCCCTCTATCTAAATCTCTCTCGTTCAGTTCTTTATCAGTCATATTTTTAAGAATACCAATCAGATAAAAATTAATTCTTTCATTTTTATTTAACTGAACCTTAATTCTTTTTGATTCATTATTTCTTTTTAGATTTATCTCAACAATATCATTTGGTCTTTTTGTATTTAGGTATCCTTTTAAATCAGCAAACTTTGATATTTTTATTCCGTCTATATCTTTAATTATATCACCTGTTTTTATTCCAGCAGTATTAGCTCCTGATTCTTTATCAATGCCATTAATAAAAAACCCTTCCGTGTCATCCACGTTTAACTCTCTAGCTCTAAAACTATTTAAGGAAGTTCCAGTAACGCCAAGAAATCCATATTGAACTATTCCGTATTCAAGTATATCTTCAATTACTTTTTTGGCAATATTGCTAGGAACTGCAAAAGAGTATCCAACATATGATCCAGTTTGTGTCTGTATAGCTGTATTTATTCCTATTAACTCACCTTTATTATTAATTAGGGCACCACCAGAATTTCCAGGATTTACTGCAGCATCTGTTTGTATGTAAGATTGTGTTGTTCTGCCTGTTGGGTCTAAACTTCTTGATTTGGCAGAAATAATCCCTGCCGTTACAGTTGAAGTAAGATTAAATGGATTCCCGACAGCTAGGACCCATTCTCCAATTTGAGTGCTGTCACTATCTCCAAAAATAGCATAAGGCAACTCATCTTCTGATTCTATTTTTAGCAGTGCAATATCATTCTGTTCATCACTTCCGATAATCTTAGCATCATATGATTGATTGTCGTTTGTAGTTATCTGTATGTCTTCAGCAGTTTCTATTACATGATGATTTGTAATAATATACCCATCAGATGAGATTATCACACCGGATCCAGAGCCAATTTGAGGTCTTCTTTGATTTCTACCAAATATAAAATCTTCAATACTGAAATCACTGTTTGCTGAAGAGCTTTTCACATGCACAACAGTGTTGATAGATTTTTTAGCAATTTCGACAAAATCAGGTCTTTGTATGTTTAAACCTGAAAATTCAGTGTTTTGAGTTTGTTTAAAATTTTTTAAAAATAATTCCTTGTTATTTTCTTCTTTGATTTCATTAATCCTTTTCTCAATATTATTATTGATAAAGTTTGAGATGAAAATTACTGAAATCAATAAGCTAATAACACCAAAAGAGTATGTAAAAAGTTTTTTCATAATTAAAATTGATAATTAAAAATAAAAAATATCAATTTTCGTGCTATTTTTTTAACTGATAATTAACAATATTTGATGATTCAAATATTCATATATTTGCTCACATGCTATTTAAATTTTTCAAATACGAGGGAACAGGAAATGACTTTGTTATAATTGACAATAGAGACCTTAATTTTGATAAGAAAAACAAGCAATTAGTGATTGATATTTGTGATCGTAAAAAAGGGGTTGGTTCTGATGGTCTTATATTACTCGAAAACCATAATTCTTTAAATTTTAAAATGATTTATTATAATGCTGACGGTTCTGAGTCTGGTTTTTGCGGTAATGGTTCAAGGTGTATAACTCATTTAGCAAAAGATTTAGAATTAATTGCTCAAAACGCTGTATTTCAAGCGATAGATGGTGAGCATATCTCTAAAATAAATAATGGTCTTATTAGTGTTAAAATGAATGATGTATCAATTTCTAATATTATTAACTACGATGATAATTATAAAACAACATTCATTGATTCAGGTTCTCCGCATCTAATCATGCTTTGTTCAGAAATTGATAATTTAAATATTGTTGATAAAGCGAGACAATTGAAAACAGCTTTTTCTGAATTTAAAAATGGTATCAATATTAATTTTTGTGAAATTAAAAATGACAAAATCAAACTTAGAACCTATGAGAGGGGAGTTGAAGATGAAACATTGTCTTGTGGTACTGGTGCGGTCGCAACGGCCATTTTTTTACGACACCATAATTTATTCCAAAACAAGAAAATTAAAATTTTAATGAAAGGTGGAGAGCTTTCAGTTGAGCTTCATAAAAATTCTAATACTTATTCAGATATTTGGTTATCTGGGGAAGTAAATAAGGTTTTTGTTGGAACCTTTAATTCTGCACAATGATATATTTGAGAAAATTAACAAATGAAGATTTAGATTATTTGATTTCAATTGAAAATGATAAGGCTTTTTGGAAATATTCGTTTAACAATCAAATATATTCTAAAGAACAACTTCAGAGTTTAATTAAAGATTCATATCTAGATATTAATATTACCAATCAAATTAGATATGTGATGTGTAATGTCACTAATAATGAAAGGTTAGGGTTTATTGATTTGTTTGATATTGACTTTGAAAATTCAAGGGCAGGATTAGGGATTTTGATTGCAAATAAAAAAAACAGGAACAAGGGATATGGCAAAATAGCTCTTAGAAAAATTATTAAAATAGCATCAGAAAAATTAAAAATCAATAACTTGTATTGTAATATTTCAATAGATAACATGCAGAGTATAAATTGCTTTAAATCAGTTGGTTTTCTAGAAGTAGATAATAATAGTGATGTTTATATATCTTCCACAGAAATCATAGATTCGAAATCGATAATCCAGTTACAATGTATATAAAAAGGATATTAATTTTAATTGCACTAATTGGTCTCATTTTTATGGGTTCATTTTCTTTTTATGTTTACAAGGTTATGTTTATGTCAAATACGTCTTTTGAAGGGGATTCAATAGATTTATATATTAAAACAGGTACAACTAATGATCAGCTATTCAGACAAATTGATTCGTATTTGTTGAGTATAGATGATTTTAGTGTATTAGCTCAAAGGAAAAAATACAAAGTAAGACCTGGAAAATATATTATTAAAAATGGCATGAATAATAACGAAATTATTAATTCATTAAGGTCAAATAATGTCACTGTGAATGTTACTTTTAATAATGTTAAAAATTTGAATGACCTAGCAGGAAGATTGTCAACTCAAATTGAAGCAGATAGTATTTCTTTTTTAAGTTCATTCCAATCAGATTATTTTATTGGTAAAGGTTTTGATGAGAAAAACATTCTCTCCATGTATATTCCAAATAGTTATAATTTCTTCTGGAATACAAGTGCTGAAAAGTTTAATGAAAGAATGTTTGAAGAATACACAAAATTTTGGCAAATAAATAATCGAGTTGAAAAGGCAAATAAAATAGGTTTGTCAAAAAAAGAGGTAATGATTCTTGCCTCAATAGTTTATGAAGAATCAAAACAAAATATTGAACTTTCAAGAATTGCTGGAGTATATATGAATAGGCTTAATGATAATTGGAAATTAGGAGCAGACCCTACAGTAAAATTTGCAGCATATCAACTGGATCAATATAAAAACACTGTTATTAGAAGAGTCCTGAATAAACATCTAAAAATAGATTCCCCATATAATACTTATAAATATTATGGTTTGCCGCCAGGAATTATTTCTATGCCCTCAATTCAAGCAGTTGATGCAGTTTTAAATTATGAAAAACATAATTATTACTTTTTTGCTGCAAACCCTAGTAATCCTGGTTATCATAGTTTTGCTAAATCACTTGCCGAACATAAAAGAAATGCAAGAAAATTTCATAAATATTTAAATAGTAAGGGGATTAAAAAATAATCAAACCTGAGTGAAAAATAAATATTGTCGGTTCTTTTTCAATAGTTATTTTTTTTGATTTCCAATCTTTTATCTGAATTGTTTTTATTTTTTGATTGGTCGAACCAAGAGATGTGGCAACACATAAAAATGTATTGTTATTTAAATTTTTTTTCAACTCTTCAAATAGTACTTGATTTCTGTATGGAGTTTCAATAAAAATTTGTGATTGGTTGTTGTTTTTAGATTCTATTTCTAGTTTTTTAATTTTTTTTGACCTATCATTTTTGTCTATAGGTAGATATCCGTTAAAGCTAAAATTATTACCATTTAATCCAGAGCTCATCATTGCTAAAAGAATAGAAGAGGGGCCAACAAGCGGAATTACATTAATATTGTTTTCATGTGCATGTAAAATAAGTTTAGCTCCAGGGTCAGCAATATTTGGACAACCAGCATCTGTTAATAACCCAACATTTTCCCCTTTGATACAAGGTTCAAGTTGTTTTGATGTGACTATTGGGTTTTCTTCATCTAATACTTCGAAATTTTCATAATTAATTTCTTTTTGTGGACAAACACGCTTTATAAATCCTATAGATACTTTGATATTTTCAACAACGAAATGATTAAGTGAATTTATGATGTCCTTATTAATTTCAGGGAAAAGATTTTCTTCACTAATTGAGCTAGGGATTATGTAAAGATTTCCTTTGATGGTAAAGATTATTTATACAGAAAGTTTCTTTCCGAGATCTTCAACAAATTTTCTAAATTGTTTGTCAGTTGATGAAAGATTGTCAACTGTTTTGCAAGCATGTAGAACTGTAGCATGATCTCTTTTTCCTATTTGAGAGCCAATACTAGCTAAAGATGCTTTCGTGTATTTTTTTGCAAAGAACATTGCTAGCTGTCTTGCTTGAACAATATGTCTTTTTCTTGTCTTAGACTGTAATGTAGGAATATCCATTTGGAAATAGTCTGAAACTATTTTTTGAATATAATCTATTGAAACTTCACGTTTAGTATTCTTAACAAACTTTTCAATAATCTCTTTCGCTAGAGATAAGTTAATTTCTTTTCTATTAAAAGAAGCTTGAGCAATTAGTGATATAATAGCGCCTTCTAATTCACGAACATTACTTTTAATATTTTTAGCAACATAATGAATGACTTCTTCATCCATTTCAATACCATCACGGTATAACTTGTTTTTTAATATTGAAACTCTAGTTTCAAAATCAGGTTTTTGAAGTTCAGCGGAAAGACCCCACTTAAACCTTGATAAAAGCCTTAATTCTATATCCTGCATGTCAACAGGAGGTTTATCACTTGTTAGAACAACTTGCTTTCCGTTTTGATGCAAATGGTTAAAAATATGGAAGAATACATCTTGTGTTCCAGGTTTTCCAGAAAAGAATTGAATATCATCAATTATTAAAACATCAATTATTTGATAGAAGTATATAAAATCATTTCTATTATTCTTTTTTACAGCTTCTATGTATTGTTGAGTAAATTTTTCAGCTGTAGTGTACAGCACGGTTTTTTCCGGATAACTTTTTTTAATATCAATTCCAATTGCATTTGCTAAATGAGTTTTTCCTAAACCAACTCCACCAAAAATTAAAAAAGGGTTGAATGATGTACCCCCAGGCTTATTAGCAACAGCAATACCTGCATTTCTAGCTAATCTATTTGAATCTCCCTCTAAAAAATTTTCGAATGTATAATTCGGGTTTAGTTGTGATTCAACTTTAACATTTTTAATTCCAGGAATTACAAATGGGTTTTTAAGTTCAGGGACAGATCTATTAATTGGGGTAGTTGCATTTTGTGCTGAGATTGATGATGAATTTGAACTTGGTATTTTTTCGGTAAATGCTTGAGAATTACCAAAAGTATTTTCCATTTTAATTATATAAACAAGCTTAGCATCATCCCCTAAAGATTTTTGCAAGGATACTTTAAGAATTTTCACGTAATGTTCTTCCAGCCACTCATAAAAGAATTTACTTGGAACTTCGATACTTAGAACTTTGTCTGCTAATTTAACCGCTTTAATTGGCTCGAACCATGTTTTGTAAGCTTGTGGTTGAATATTGTCTTTTATAAATTTAAGACAGTCAGACCACACAGAATTAGCATTTATATTCATTTATAAAAAAATTAAATTTTTCGAAATCAGTCCAATTTCAGTTTAACATTGAATAATATTAAATCCAAAACGTGAGTAACAAATATGTAAACAAATTTTTTAAAAAAAAAATTAAAATGGGTTGTTTTTTAAATTTTTTTTTTCGAGGTTTTAGTCTTTGAAAAATAATCAGTTTTTTACCCTTTTTTTTGAGAATTATGAAAAATTTTAATATTAAAATTAAAGTACGTTATTGTGAAACGGACCAAATGGGCTTAGTTCATCACGGAAGTTATATCAATTATTTTGAGGAAGCAAGGATTTCTTGGATATCAAATTTGGGTTTTTCATATAGTGATATGGAAAAGTCAGGTATTATCTTACCAGTCTCAAAATTAAATGTCAATTACCTTAAGCCTTCATACTTTGATGATGAATTGGATATTTGCGTTGAACTCGCAGAGCTTCCAACCTCCAGATTAATCTTTAACTATACTATTAAGAAAGATAATGATATAGTTGTAAAAGGGAATACGGTTCTTGCCTTTTTAAATAAAGAAACCAAAAAACCTGTAAGGTGTCCTGATTATATGTTAGAGAAAGTAAAATCCTTATTTATATAAAACTCAAGAATATCATCATCAATATTTTTTGTCTTTTCGGGAATTAAATTTATTTCGGGTCCATTAACTCCTTGACCTAGATTTGTTTTAGATTTAAATATTCTCATCTCATCCCAGATTCCATTCTCAATAAAATTATTCAAAGTTTTAGTGCCTCCTTCAACAATGATTGACAAAATTTTGTCATTATAGAATAAATCACATAATTGATTTACTACCTCTGAGTTATAGTCAATAATTTTATCATCAAGTAGAGTTACTTTAGACTCTTGTTTGAAAATTTTATAATGACTTTCAAGTCCACTTTTTGACATTATATATATATCACAATTTTTTCCTTTCCAATCTCTAGTTGTAAGTCTTGGATCATCCTCACGAATAGTTGTTGCACCAACTAAAATTGCTTGTTCTTCACTTCTCCATTTATGAACTAATTGTCTAGATTTTGTATTTGAAATCCAATAGGGTTTATTAACATCTTTACTTATGGGTGCAATAAAACCATCTGTAGTTTGTGCCCACTTAAGAATTATGTATGGTCTTTTGTTTATGATGTAGCTTAGAAATCTTTTATGATGTTCAATACACTCATTTTTTAAAACACCAGAAATTACTTCTATACCATTTTCTTTTAGTTTTTCGATTCCTTTACCACACACTAAAGGGTTTGGATCTTTAATACCAATAACCACTTTTTTAATTCCACATGCAATAATTTTATCAACGCATGGAGGAGTTTTACCGTGGTGGCAACAAGGTTCTAATGTTACATAGATGGTTGAAAGTTTTAATAATGATTTATCTTCAACAGAGTTTATTGCGTTAACTTCCGCATGGTTTCCACCAGCTAAAGAAGTATAGCCTTCACCAATTACTTTATCATCAACAACTAAGCAAGAACCAACGCTGGGGTTTGGATAAGTGTTTCCTATTCCCAATTTACCAAGTTCAATGCATCTACTAATATATTTTTCGTGTATATTCACAATACAAAAATAGTATAAAATGCTTCAATATAATGGATATAATATTAGGGTCATTGATAAGCGTGATAATGAACAAGTTTGTGCTGTTATTAAGGGTGTGTTTTATGAATTAGGATTGCCGTTAGTCGGAACAGCATATGCCGATAAAGACACCTTAAGTATGTATGAGGCATACCAAGATCAAAGATCTATATATTATGTAGTAGAAAAGGAGGGGAGTGTTTTAGGCGGATGTGGAATTAAAAAACTAAATGGTATTGATGAAAATATATGTGAGTTGCAAAAGTTTTATTTTCATAAATCGTTAAGAGGAAAAGGATTAGGAAAGTATCTTTTGAAATTGTGTTTAGATTTTGCAAAAGAGGTAAAGTATGATGTGTGTTATTTAGAGTCAACTTCAGCACTTAAAACATCACATCATTTATATAAAATTTTTGGTTTTGAAAATTTACAAGGGCCAATGGGAAATACTAGTCATCATAATTGTGATGTACATATGACAAAGAACCTGCAATGACATTACAAGATTTTAAATTAAAAATGATTTCAGAGCTTTCGTCAATTTATGAAATGGATGAGCTGAATTCTATTTTTAATTTACTGGCAGAGAATCAGTTAAAAATTCCAAGATCAAAAATTCTTTTAGCAGATGAGATTTATTTAAATGAATCAAATCAAAACCTTTTTTCAAGTGCATTAGAAAGATTAAAAACTCATGAGCCGATTCAGTATGTTTTAGGTAAGACAAGTTTTATGGATTTGGAATTTAAGGTTAATAGTTCGGTTTTAATTCCAAGACCTGAAACTGAAGAGTTGGTCAGATTGATGTTGAAAGAAGATTTAGATGGAAAAGAAATTTTGGATATAGGAGCCGGTAGTGGTTGTATTGC
>Ga0208277_1000826_pt1 | contig 18280 bp, 16 predicted proteins | sample ETNtaG_5_FD_185782 | JGI IMG/M metagenome (GOLD analysis project Ga0208277, IMG submission 185782) | Marine microbial and viral communities from oxygen minimum zone, Eastern Pacific Ocean - ETNP201406SV205 (SPAdes) (version 2) | ecosystem: Environmental > Aquatic > Marine > Oceanic ...
AAGCCAGTAGAGCAAGGCTTTATAGAGGCAGCTCAATCTGGAGTTGTGGCTGGTCATCCAGTTGTAGATATTAAGGCAGTATTGATAGATGGATCTCATCATGAAGTTGATTCTTCCGAAGTAGCATTTAAGATTGCAGCTTCTATGGCTTTTAAAGATGCTTGCCAAAAGGCAAGTCCGTTCATATTAGAACCGGTTATGTTAATGGAGGTTGTAACGCCTGAAGAATTCCTTGGGGATGTCTTAGGTGATTTGCAAAGTAGAAGGGCACAAGTTCAATCAATGGATGCTCAGACAGGCTTGCAAATAATAAAGGCATTTGTAATAGCATTGGTAAGCAGCCGCCCAAAGGGTTTACACCTTTTGTTTTGTATAGTTGCATTGTCGCTTGGTTTAGTTTTTGAGGGTTGTTTTTAAACTTGTCACGCAGCTGGTTCACCTCCGGTTGAATTTCTTGCATTGCTGAAGTTGATTGATAGCTTTTTCTTGTTAAAGGAAAAACTAAAATTTTAACCAAAAATGAAAAAACAATAAGAACAACTCCGTAGTTGGGTATGTAGTCATGCATTCTTTTTAAAGTATAGAGGACTCCTTTTGAAATTGGTCGAATAAAGGACCAACCAAAATCCATAATTTCATCTAGGTCTACACCTAGAGATTTAATTTTTTCGTATTCAAGTGGGCCATGATAAAGTGTGAAAGAGGACCCCTGAAAACAATCAAAAACAAAAGACAAGCTATATTCTTCTTGGTTTGTCGATTTTCCATTAATTTCAGCAAACCGTATTGTTTCTGGGGATCTAGGAATTAGAGCAGAGATAAAATATTTTGTTCTAATGGCGCCCCAATCGGTAGATCCATTTAGTTTTTTGGTTTCGTTTTGGCCTTCTTTTATTTTTAGTTCTTCAATCTCTTTTCCTTGGTAAACAGCGGCCTTAAAATAAGTTTTGTCATCAACAGAGTCTTTTTCTGTTGTGGCTAATCCTCCCTTCCATGAGAAACGAACATCTCTGTAAATTAGATCTTTAATCTCTGAAAAATCAAGCTCGACATCAATGGTATAGTTATTAGGAGAAAAAGAAAGAGATTTTTTTATAAACTTGTTTTTAAAAACCTCTAGGTTGTATTCTAGGGACGGCTCAAGCTGTAGGTTTGTTCGACTTGGCTCCTTAACAAGGTTCCAGTTGTTGTTAAGCGCTATAGGGTCTCCGTTTAAATCTTTAATTTCTATTTCAAGGTTGTTTTCTTTGTTGCGAGAGATAGTGTTTACCTCTTGATTATCTGGTGCTAAAAAACCTTTTAATAAAAACTCTTGAATCGACCCCCCATTAACAGAGGAAACCTTGGCTATATATAGCTCCGTTTCTATGCTGGTGGTTTTGTTTAAGTGTTTGTTGTTTGGGGGCTTAGCTTCGGTTTGTTTAGCCGGTTGAGGGCTTTGTGTTTTTGTGAGATATAAAGTATCTGGCTTTCTTTCTTCTGGGTCTTCAAGGCGCGTGTCGTCTATAGCGTTTGGTTGGGGTACAAAAACTTCCATGTATTTTGGTGTAAAAACCAAAACCAAAGCAATTAAGAAGAAAGCAAGTAGGGTGTTTCTGTCCATTTTACCCTACAGGGTCATGTCCGCCCTTACAAAAAGGGTTGCACTTAACAATTCTTTTTAGAGTTAGAAAAAGGCCCTTAACTAGGCCTTTCTTTTTTAGTGCATCAAGAGCGTAGTTGGAGCAAGTGGGGTGGAAACGACAATTGCTTCCCAAAAAAGGGGAAACAGTGACCTGATAACCTTTAATTATATATGATAGCGATACAATAGTCGCGCGAATTAACAATTTAAATGTTTCTTTTTTTTGAGGGGTTAAAGCGCCAGTCTTTTCCGGCCTTTTTTTCGTCGTCTTTTTAAAACGGTGCGACCGCCAGTCGAAGCCATGCGCTTTCTAAACCCGTGCTTGTTTCGACGCTTTCTTTTGCTTGGTTGGTATGTTCTTTTCATTTTTAAATTATTTGTTCCTGAAAATTACTAAAGAGATTGGGGTGGCACAAAAAAAATCACACAAAAACATTTATTTTTACATATAAAAATAGAAAGCCACATAAAAAAACCGTAATTTTTAACAAGAATATAACTGTGGATAACTTGTGGACAATATAAAAGAAGACGTTGTTGGCGCCTGGAATCAGGTTCATCGTTGTTTAGAAAAAAAACTTCCGGGTCATGCAATTCATGCTTGGTTCGAACCGATTATTCCTGTTGGGTTTCGAAATGGTTCTTTTGTTTTAGAGGTTCCTAACCAGTTTTTTCTTGAGTGGATAGAGTCTCATTATAAGGATGACATTATAAAAGCGCTTGAAAAAACATACAGTGATAAAATTCAATATAAGTTTTTGATCACAAAGGAAAAAAAGAAGAAAGTGGAAAGGACGGCACCACAAACTTCTGCTTTTGAACCTAAAGCAAAAAGGTTTAACAACTTAAACCTTAAGTACACCTTTGAGAATTTTATTGTTGGAAGTAACAATGAATTTGCAAAAACAGCTTCTGAGTCAGTTGCAAACAACCCAGGTGAACAAAACTTTAATCCTCTCATTATTTATGGAGGTGTTGGTTTAGGAAAAACGCACCTAATGCATGCCATAGGAAATCGCGCGTTAGAAAACAATAGAGACTTAAACATTGTTAATATTACGAGCGAACAGTTTACTTTAGATTTTGTTAATAGTCTTAGAAAAAACAAAACCATTGAATTTGCTCAAAACTATAGATCATCAGATATTTTATTAATAGATGACATTCAGTTTTTTCGGGGGAAAGAGCAAACCCAAGAACAGTTTTTTCACACATTTAATGTTTTACACCAAAGTGGTAAACAAATTGTTTTAACAGCAGATAAATTTCCAGGAGAAATGAAAGGCCTGCAAACCCGGCTACTTTCTAGGTTTCAGTCTGGGCTTTCTGTTGATGTTCAACCGCCAAACTTTGAAGTTAGAGTGGCTATCCTTCTAGAAAAAGCGGAGCAAAATGGGCTTTCCTTAGATTATTCTATTATTGAGTTTATTGCACAACACATAAAAAACAATGTAAGAGAGCTTGAAGGAACAATCATTCGCTTGTTAGCGAAGTCTTCGTTGCTTAATGTAGAAATCAATAATCGATTGGTTACTGAAGTGGTTAAAGAAAGAGTTGGTGGAAGAATTGGAAATCAGGTTTCGATTGAAAACATTGTTAAAAAAGTTTCAGAAGTTTCTCATATCAAAGAGAATGATATTGTTGGGAAAAGCCGAAAAATGGAAATTACAGAGGCGAGGCAAGTTTCTATGTATCTTTGTCGAGACATAATGGGAACGTCCCTTAATAATATTGGGATGTTTTTTGGAGGCAGAGATCACACAACAGTTATCCATGCGTTAAAAACCGTAAACGAAAAAAAATCTAATAATGTTCGCATGAAAAAAATGATTACTTCCATAAGGAAAGAACTAGGGTTTTCTTTCTTATAGAAAGGATGCAAAAAAGCTATTACTTTATAACGATGGTTTTTTTAAAAAAACTGTCCAGAAAAAAGAAATTAAAAATTTACAGGAGTTTTAAATGCAAAAAAGCAGTGTTAATAAAGTAATCATTGTAGGAAACCTGGGACAAGATCCTGAAGCAAGATTTACACCTCAAGGAACTGCAGTGACAAATCTGAGTATTGCCACCAATGAATCTTGGAAAAACCAAGAAGGTCAAATACAAGACAGAACAGAATGGCACAGGGCTGTTTTATATGGAAAAATGGCTGAAACTGCGAGCCAATATATGAAAAAAGGTTCTATGGTATATGTAGAAGGACGACTTAGAACAAAAGAATGGGAAGACCAAAATCAAAATAAAAGAAAAACCACAGAAATAATGTGCGATAACTTTACTATGCTTGGTCGTAGAGCAGATAATGCTTCAAGTTCAACTAGTGAACCGAACAAATCAATAGACGACGACGACGACTTACCTTTTTAAAAAAAGATTTAAAACCCATTACTTTTTTCAATATGAAAAAAACATTTGGCCCAGAATATCTATCTCAACTAACACCAAGAAGCCTTTCGGTAAGATACCTTTTAACTTATGTTTCTTTTTTGCTGTGTTCAACGGTTGCAAAAACAAGAATAAATGGTCGCTGGCACCTTCCTTTAAAAGGACCATTTGTTGTTGCTAGCAACCATTTCAGCAGTTATGATCCTCCTTTTTTTACCTATGGAGTTCAAAAACCTGTTAATTTTATAGCGGCAAGTGATCAAGAGGTTGAGTGGTGGTTAATATGGGCCCCGTTTCTTTATGGATGGATTCCTGTTGATAGAAAGAAGCTTGCACCTTCTACTATTAAAACGGCATTAGGTGTATTAAAAAAAAACCAGATATTAGGAATTTTTCCAGATGGCGGGGTTAACGAAACAATCCTTGGAACCCCCAAAAACGGAACAGTTTATTTATCAACGGTTGGAAAAGCGCCCATTGTTCCAATGGCTATTTATGGAGCAGAAAAAGCAATTGAAAATATTTTAGCTGGTGTTAGGCCAAGGGTAAACGTTAACATTGGAAAACCCTTTGGACCTTTTCAATTAAATGGATCTAAAGAAAAAAAAAACAAATCTTTACAAAAAATTGGAACCGATATGATGGTAAGAATTGCTTCTTTATTACCGCATGATCGACAGGGACCGTATCTTAACAATAAAAAAATTAAAAAATATCAATCTGAAAATGGATTTATACCAAGACCATAAGGTTTTTTAAAAAATTATTGAGGTTTGTTTTTTTCCGAATAGTTTAAAATAAAACATATTCCAATTAAAACAAAAGGTGCTCCTATAAAATAATTTACGGGTATTTTTTCTCCAAGTAATATCCAGCCAAATAAAGATGCAATGATTGGCTCTCCAAGTGGAATAGAGGCTATAGCCGTTGGTGATAAAAACTTCAATGCATAGTTTAGTGAATTATGACCCAAAATTGATGGAACAAAACCCAAAAACAAAAACCATGGCAGGTCTTTTACTTGAAAGGCGAATGGGGAAATATTTGTGAAAAAGCACACAAGAGCAATGGTGGTTGCTGCAAAAAAAAACAAACTTCGACCATAAGTAATTGTGTTGTTTTTCTTTCTAATGTTTTTAGCGACCATATACACAACTGCGATGCAAAAACCACTTAAAAGAGAAACAAGGTTTCCCATTAAAGCAGTTGATTTACTATCTATTTCAGATCTTTGAATTAACAAAACCCCAAATAGGGCAATTAAAAGTGAATAAAAAACTTTTTTAGAAATTGTTTTGTATATTAAAAAAGTTAACCCAACTGTAAAAAGAGGACCGGTGTTTCCTAACAGCGTAGCGTTTGCGATAGAGGTGTTTCGCACCCCCCAGAAAAAACATGCAAAGTGTAAACCTAAAAAAAACCCAGCAATAGCCACTTGACTGATGTCTTTCCTGTCTAAAGGTTTTTGTTTTTTGAAATAACCGTAACCCCAAAGCATGGCGCTAGCTATAAGCATTCTCCAAAAGGCCATTGTAAGAGCAGGGACAGAAGGAAGAGCCCTTACCACTAGGGACGTAGAGCTTACGGAAACTAGAGCGAGGATTAATATAAAGTATAAACGAATAGAGGTACCCTAGGCAACAAACTTACTTAAAATATATGAAACGCAAGCAGTTAGTTTTTTTGCATATGGGATGTGTAGAAATTCATTTGGCCCATGAGCGTTTGATCCCGGCCCAAGAACTCCAGTAATTACAAATTGTGCGTTTGGGAACTGATTACCCAACATGGCCATAAAGGGAATGGTTCCACCTTCTCCAATATAGCAAGATGGTTTTTTAAAGAATTTCAAGGATCCCTCATTAATTGCCTTTTCAAGCCAAGGAGAGGTTTTTGGCGCACTCCAACCAGATGCTGGTTCTTCAAAAACCAGGCTTATTTTTGAATTGTATGGTGGTTTCTTTATCAGCGCTTTTTCTATCGCCTTTTTTGCTTTTTTTTGATCAACAAAAGGTGGTATTCGAATAGAAAGTTGTAATTCTGTATATGGCCTTAAAACATTACCTGCGTTTTCTGATGGTGGAAGACCACCACCTCCAACAACGGAAAGAGCAGGCCTCCACGTTCTTCTTAAAACCCCTTCTATTTCGTTGTTTGTTGATGGTTTTGTTTTTGAAAACCAGGGAAACTCTTGCCTTAGTTCTTTTCCGATTATTTGTACATATTTTTTTGTTTCTTTTATTCTAAAACTAGGAATTTGTACCTTTAGTTCATCCAAAAGTATTTCGCCAGTTTCTTGGTTTTCTATTCTTGAGAGAAGTTGTCTTGCAACTCGAAAAGATGATGGAACATAGCCACTTGCTCCACCGGAGTGCACACCTTCTTTTAGGACATCAACCCTTAGTTTTAAGCCAATTAATCCCCTTAAAGAAGTTGTTGCCCACATTCTTTTATAGTCACCAGCACCAGAGTCTAAACAGACAACAAGGTCAGGGGTACCTATTTTTCTTTTACAAAGGTTCATGTAGTGTGGGAGGTCTGGAGATCCGCTTTCTTCGCTAAACTCAATTAAAATTAAAATTCGAGGTAGAGAAACGTTTTGTTTTTGCATTGATTTAATTGAACATATGGATGCAAAAAGAGCATAACCATCATCAGCTCCACCTCGACCATAGAGTTTTTTGTTTTTTATAACAGGTTTCCATGGTCCCATTCCTTTATTCCACCCATTCATTTCTGGTTGCTTGTCAAGGTGTCCATACATTAAAACGTTTCCCGTTTTTTGTCCAGGTACATCAATAAGCATTAAGGGGGTTTTTCCTTTGCTTTCTTTAATTGTTAATGAAGCATCAGAAGGTAAATGCTTTTTAGCCCAAATTGTTGCTAGGTCTAATGCTTTATCCATATGACCATTCTTTTTCCAATTTTGGTCAAAAGAAGGAGACTTGTTTGGAATTTTAATATATTCTATTAGAGTTGGCACTATATTTAAATCCCAAAACGTGTTAATGTTTTTTTCTAAAACTATATTATCCATATATTTCTCTTATTTTTTCGTAATTAAGTTTTTATATATTTTTCCACTTTTCATAACAAACACAACGTTTTCTAAAGCTTCAATTTTTTGAAGAGGGTCTCCTTCTACAGCTATAATATCTGCAAGTTTTCCTTTTTCAATTGTGCCAAGGTCTCTTTGTTTTTCAATTAATTCTGAAGAGGTTTTTGTCGCAGATAATATTGCTTCTATAGGGCTCATACCAGCTTCAACCATATAACTAAATTCTTTTGCGTTTTCTCCGTGATATGAAACGCCAGAATCTGTTCCAAAAGCGATTTTAACACCAGCTTTATATGCCTTTCTAAAAGTGGTTTTTAATTGAGGGCCTATTTTTTTTGCTTTCGGCCTAACAACATCAGGATAATAGCCTTCTATTTTGGCTTTATTTGCAACAAACTCACCCGCAGAAATTGTTGGAACATAATAAGTTCCTTTTTCTATCATTAGGTTTATAGTTTCTTCATCCATTAAGGTTCCGTGTTCTATCGAGCGAACACCAGCTAAAATTGCTCTCTTCATACCCTCGGCGCCATGTGCGTGTGCAGCGACATGCATTCCATAATCAGAGGCGGTTTTTACTACTTCTTTTATTTCATCTTCTGTAAACTGTGGATTTTCTCCGTTTTTTGCAACGCTTAGCACTCCCCCGGTTGCTGTGATTTTTATTAAGTCTGCCCCGTTTTTGTATTGTTGCCGAACTGCTTTTCTGGCATCGGAGACACCATTAACCACACCTTGTTTTGGCCCCGGATCTCCTACCAGCTCAAAGCTCATTCCATTAGTTGGGTCTGCGTGCCCACCTGTGGTTGCAAGAGCTTTACCAGCACTAAAAATTCGTGGTCCAAGGACTTGTTCATTTTCAATTGCTTTTTTTAAAGATGTGTTTATGGGTCCCCCAAGGTCTCTTACTGTTGTAAACCCCGCCATTAATGTTTTTTCTGCATAAGAAACAGACCTATATGCATAGTCATCTAAATTCAAGGTAAAACGATCCATATATTTTTTGGGGTTTGATTCCCCTGATAAATGCACATGCATATCCATAAGCCCCGGAATTACAGTGTAGTTATTAAGGTCGATTTGTTTATCTCCGATTCCTGGATCAACATAGCCTTCAACGACGTCTATAATCCTATCCTTTTCAATTAAAATACTATACGCGTGTTTAATTTCTTTTGAAGTTCCACAGATTAATTTTCCAGCATGGACTATTGTAACCTGACACCAAAGGAAAGAAGGTAAAGAAAAAATTAAAAATAAGAAATTCACCGAAAAACTATTCTGGTTTTTTAAAAGTTGCGCTCTTGTATATTAATTTATTTTGAACAAATGAATTATAAACATCACTACCTTCAATTCCTGCATAAGACATAAAAACAGGTTGAATAGATTTTGGAACGTTTTTTTTAATTTTTTCTTTACGTTCTTTGCTCATCTTCTTTAGTGCATTGATAACAAAATTTGTAATGTTTTTTTCACGAACTTTTACCAATCCTGATTCTAAAAAACAATTGAAAAGAATAGGCATTTCTTTTGTCTTTCTAAAATCTGCCCATAGAAAAAACCCCCCAGGCTTAAGCACTCTTTTAACTTCGTCTAAAAACAAAGGTGTGTTTCCGTAACAATGGGACGACTCAACATTAAGCACAATATCAAAAGACTCATCTTGGAAAGGTGTTTTTTCTGAGTCACCAACACAAAAAGACAAACCCGGGTATTGGTGAGTTGAGTTACAAAGTTCAACGGCATTTTTTGATATATCAATTCCAACAACGGATTTAGGGTCTAAGTATCGAGAGACATATGATGCACCACCACCTCTTCCAGACCCCACCTCAAGGACTTTTTTCCCAGTAATTTTTTCCTGGGTAGCGGTGTGATGGTAAAGTTGGGTTGGGTATCGTTCACGTTCTTCTTTTGGGTCTATTTTAATAGAAAGAACTTCATCAGAGTATCCATAGTTCATGAAAAAAAAATCATGTGTATAAGCTTTTTTAGCAAAAACATTATACCAAACTCTCCAAAACCAACGTTTTGTTTTTGGACCAAAATGAATCAACCAAACCAGTATTTTTTGAATCAATCCAAAGGCCTTTAATAAATGTTATCTTTTGTTTTCATTAATTGCGCTTACAACTTTTCTTTCAAGAAACCCGTTGAAAAAAACTTTTAAAAAAGGAATTAAGGAGAGCTTTTTAGGAATGTATACAGTTTTCACATCTTTTTCAATTGATGTAATTATTGCCTTAACACATTGCTCAAGAGGAACAGATTCTTTAGTATGTTTTCTTGTAAAACCGTCTTGTTTTTTACCGTCAACTCCAAAAGAGTTACTCCTAAGGTCGGTTCCCCTTATCCAACTAAGTACCGCTTCTAAAACCGTTATCTCTTTCTTGTTTTCCATTCGAATTGTAGAAAGAAACCCATGCAAAGCATGTTTTGAAGCGACATACCCAGAGTGGTTCGGAAAACCCATAATTGCTTGCCCTGTTGAACAACTAATTATTTTACCTTTTGTTTTTTTTAAAAAAGGAAGAGCAGCGTGAACACAGTAAACCGAACCTAAATAATTTGTATTCATAATTGTTTTAAAGAAACTTATATCTTTTATTTCATCAAACTTTGCCCACATGCTTATACCCGCATTAAGAATAAGTCCATCAATTCTACTAAAGTTTTTAATAGTTTGAGTTACAATTTCTTCACAGTGGTTTTTTTTTGTTATGTCTGCCTGTATTGGAAGAGCCGACCCACCGCTGCCGTTTATTTTTTTACACACAGATTCAAGTTTTGTCATTGTTCTTGCTGCGCATACAACATGAGCGCCTTTCATTGCAAGTTGAGAGGCAAGCTCTGAACCTATTCCTGATGAGGCACCGGTGACGATAAAAACCTTGTCTTTAGTAATCAATTAAGTTTTTTCCCTTTTAAAGGTCAATCGCTAAAAACATTGTTTGCTACACCGAAAACATTTGTTGGGTCTTGCGAGTTCTTTAGATCTTTAACAAGCTGCACACTTCCTTTAGAAATCATATCTGGGATAAAGTCTTTTCGTAGTTTTCCAACACCGTGATGGTGAGAAATTGAACCTCCGTTTTCAATAATGGTTTTTCTTAGTTCGTGTTCAATTTCACCGAAGACCTTTTCGGGATGTTCTATTCCTTTGAAGCTCATAGCAATTGTGTTATACATACAAGCACCACTGTGGTATACTTTTGACAATCTAGACCCAAACAGAAAGGAACCCGGCAGGTTGTGCTTTTTATGAAGTTCTTTTAATTTTTTTGTGACAGCCTCACTTACTTTTATTACATCTGACCATGGAACTGCGCTTTCTAAAGTTTCTCCTATAATGTTTTGATCCATAAAAAAATCTCTTATATAGGCTATTGCAAGAGTCAGGTTGTATCCGCTCTTCCCCTGGTTAGAACCAGCAAAAATAGGGTTATATTTTTTTGCTAAAATTTTTAAATTTTTCTTCTGATAAGCAACCTCTTGCACAGAACCTTCCATTTTAAAAACAGCAACAACACACCGTTTGGGATCAAAACCCTTTACTTTAAATACAAAAAAGTTTTTTAAAGAATCCATGGTTTTTTTCAGTCCAGTTTTTTCTTCTTTCAAAGCACTTGCAAATCGAACCATTGAGTTGTCCATTAGCCTTGAGCTTGCAGGAATTAAATTAGAACGGGAAAGTTCTTTCATAAAGCTTACACCATCTTTCCAATTATGAAAAAGAATAGATTCAAAAGTGGAGGCTTCGGGTTTTTTGTGGATTCTAATAGTCGCTTTTGTTATTATTCCAAAATTACCCTCAGAACCGAAAATCATATTTTGAGTTTTTACCCCAATGGATGACCTTGTTAATGGTTTAATTTGGTTTATTGTTCCTTTGGGTGTAATAAGAGTTATGTTCTGTACAATATCTTCTATGTTTCCGTAACGATGTTTTTTCATTCCTGAAGCATTGGTTGATATCCAACCCCCAAGAGTAGAGAACTCAACACTATCAGGTTCGTGCCCTGCTGTATACCCCATTTTTTGTAATTTATTTTCTAGGTCTACACCTAAAATACCAGATTGTACTGTTGCTAAAAGATTTTTCTCATCTACAGATTCAATTTTATTCATTCTTCGAGTGTCAACGGAGACAATCATCCGATTTTCGTTTTTGGGAATTTTTAGCGCATTTGAAACGCTTGTTCCTCCACCAAAAGGAATTAAACACACGTTGTGTTTCTTTGCTAAAGAGATTAAGGTTTTTGCCTCTTCTTCACTTTCAATATAGAAAACTAAATCGGTAAAGGCTTCTAGGCTTGAATATAAGACCTTATAGACTTCATCCGAAGTCGTCTGTCCATGACTATGTAAAAGCCTTTCTTTATTAGAGGAAGAAAGGCGATCCTCATCAAAAAGAGAGGTTAGCTCATCTAAAAAAGGTTTGTTTATTTTTTGTTTTGAAATCGGTTTGTTTTCAATTTCTTTTATTTGAGGGCTTGGTAAAACTTTTATACCCAAAACATCTTCTGCAAAGGGAATTAGACCTGGAAGCGATTTAGAACAAATTTCATAGCGGTTTCCAGAAAGAGAAACGTTTTTTTCACCCTTAGAAATAAAGAATGAGTCTTTATAGCCCCACCTGTGTCCCCAATTAATATTGTTCACAGCATAGAATTTTTTTGGTTTATTCATACAATAATTTAGTCTTTTCTTTGATTTGGTTTTCTAAGTATTCGGTCATTTTTTTTGTTGCTTTTTTTATAGCTTCTTTACTTGGTGTTTTTTCTTTTAAAAACTTGTCTGGGTAAATAGGTTTTAATATGATAACCGTTATTTTTCTTGGCCAACTAAAAAAAATTTTTCCACGAGGCCAAACTAAATGAGACCCATAAATAACAGCTGGGAGTATTGGTTTGTTTAAATGAATTGAAAACTTTGCTGTGCCTAGGTGAAAAGGTAAGAGTTCACCCGGTTTCCCTCGCGTTCCCTCTGGAAACATAATGAGGTTTCGTTTTTTAAAGTCCATAAAAGCCTTACAAAGAGATAGGGTGTTTTGAATTGAGAATTTACGAATTCCGTTAACCTTTCTATCGATAGGGATTAAGTTCATCACCATGTTTATTGATGTTCTTTTAATCCAACTGTCAAAAAAATAATCTTTGGCTGCAAGCATAGCTATTTCGTTGTAGTTTTTTCTTGTTGAAACTGAAAGCAAGGCAACATCAAGGTGGCTATTGTGGTTGCTGCAAGCTATAAATGAATCATCTGGTATGTTTTCCTGTCCTTGGACTGTTACGGGGGTGTATATAGTAAAAACAGTTTTAGAATAATAATAAAATAACGTTTTAAATATTTTATAATAAAAAGGTTGTTTTTTAATTAAATAAGAATATTTTGGATTGTTCAGAACATCCATTTTTATTTTTATTTTCTTCCATATTTCATATGGGCATCTGTCCAGGTGTGTGACCCTATCGCACAGATAAGTGAAATTTCTAAAGACAGAGTAGCACCAGCAATAATTTCAGCTAGTTTTCTACTAGAGTGCTCTCCGCTAGAGCAACCTAAAAGTTCTAGGTTTTTATTTTGCATTTTTAGTCGAGTTCCACCACCAACAGTTCCAACCGTTAAAGATGGAAGCGTAAGTTTAAACTTAAGAGCATCATCTCTTTTTTCTAATCCAACATGTGCGACACTGTTTTCTGCTGCACAAGCAGCATCTTGGCCTGTTGCTAAATAAATTGCAGTAAGGGCATTAGAAACATGAAGCCCGTTTCCGTGGGTTCCAGCCATGCTTGAAACAATTGGAAAAAAGCCCCAAGCATCAAATAATATATCCGGATCCATTTTTAATATTCGTTTCATAACGCTATTTTTAATTGTTGTTTCTGCTGTCACTCCGTGTCCTCGACCTAACATCATATTTCTTACGGAAGCTTTTTTATCGCTATTCATATTGGATTCAAGAAAATAGTTGTGGTTAGTCTCTTTTTGAATGTATTCGCAAGCAACCTTTGCTGCTAAGGTTACCATATTTTGCCCAGCTGCATTGCTAGTGTCAAGAACAATGTCTAAAATAACATAGTTCTGAACAGTATATTGATCTATGCGCAAAACTCGACCGTGGTTTGTAGTACTTTCAGCAACATTTTTAATTTTGTTTTCATTTTTAGTCACCCACATTTGGAAAGCTGAACTATCTTTTAAGTTATCAAAAATAAACACAGGTGCTCGGGATAGTTCCTGGCGGAAGTGATTTACCTTTATTCCACCAGAAAGGGCAGAGGCGTAAATTCCTCTGTTCATTGACATTGCAAGTGTTCCCTCAAGAGTACAAACAGGAACACAAAATTCTCCCTTTGCGTATTTTCCATCAATAATCATCGGGCCAACTACGGCCATAGGAACTTTCATAAAACCAACGTGGTTTTCAATAATTCCTTGAAGGTCTTCTGCTTTATCTTCTAGTTTATTATCAATCTCTATACCAGTATATTCTTTAACCCAAGATTTTCTTGCATCTGTATCTTCTTGTTGGTATCCACGAGGGATTGATGTTCCTCGCCCGTTTGTTTCTTCAGTCATTTGTATTTTTCTTTTAAATATTATAAGTAATTTGTGTGCAAAATGATTTATGTGTCTATTTTCATTAACTTAAATCGTAAGCACATCATATAAATATACAAGAAGCAACAAACCTATTCAAACAAAAACAGCATAGTTCGTTTCATCGTTTCAATGCAGCTACCCCGCAATCAAAAGCAATATAAACCCAGCAAAAGCAACAAACCCACCCAGGGTGCCAAAGGATGCTGATTTTTGTCTCAAAAGACCAACCTCTGACTTGTAGGTTTGTTTATAATTCATTTTTTCTTCTTTTGTTTCTATCTCTGGAGGATATGTTACGTTTGCTATTTTAGAGGATCCCTTAGCTAGTACTGAAGGAAGAGTTGCTCCAAACATTCCCCCTAGAATAAAACCGGGAAAAGCTAAAGTCCCATCGCTAACTTCACCAAGAGTAAACAAACCAACAACACCTCCAAACACACTAGAGGGAATACCTGCCAGTCCAAAAAAAGACCAAAGAGCACCAATATGTTTTTCTCGCGCATTTTTTTTCGCTAATTTGATAATTTGTCTTTTTGTAAGCCTGTCTTCTTCGACATATGGGTTTTCATCACGGAGTTTAATTATTTCTCCTGTTTCAGGATTAAAAACAGGACTTTGAAGACTTAACCTTTGTCCTGTTTCCGGGTCAAACATGCTTTTTTGTGAAAGTGGAAACGGTGAAAGAGGTTGATTTTTAAAAATTGATGGTTTAAAAAAATTATATCCTATGCTTCCCGAAAAAACAAAATGATAATTATCTTTTGCTTCATTAAAAAAAGAAGCTTTTTCTTTTTGATCAAGTGTCCAGTTTCCATTTTCCCACATCCGAGGATATTCTAGGTTGTTCCATTGTTCTTTTGGTCGAAAGCTCGTTGCAAAGAAGTTGTTTACAACTGAGAAATCTATTTGAATTTGAAAAGAAGATTTTTTGTTAAAAACAGTCTCGTTTCCAAAGGTTAACCCAAGCCCTAAACTATTTGAATTGTATTTAAACTCTTCTTCAACCATACGGTTAAAGCCATCTTCATATACTTCATAAGGTGAGTCATAAGCTTCATAGTCAGCCAAGCCAGCTTTGTTGATTCCTAAAACTAAAATACCATGTGCACCAAAATAAAAAGATTTGTTTTTATTGGTAGTGGTTGTTATTGAAGGAAAAAGTTGTGCCGTTGGTCCACCCTTATTACTAATGTTCAGTTCAAAAACAGCACCAACTTTTTGCGGTGAAGTTCCAAGTAAGGTTATGTATTTTTTTCTTTGCGCTCCTAAAACTAGTCCAAAAGGACTTCGGTTAATATCATCCGCCCTTAGTAAACCAAAACCTCCATAAAAACCGGTTTCTGATTGAGTTTTTCCCGTAAGGCTAGAAACTACAATTCTAGGCCCAACTACACCTAAATCAACTCCTTTAAACACCCCCCAAACATACCCTGAAAAATACCCGTTTCCCCTGTCTATATCATTGTGTATGTACCGTTCGGGGGTTCCTCCCGTTGGAAAGACTGCGTTAATCGAGATTGTTTTTTCATCAGGTTGTAAAGTTTTTTGAGTTCTAATATGAGCGTTGTTGTGACACCCGATGGTTAAAAACAAAACAAGTAGAAAGGGGCCAGCCTTCACTTTTAAGAGAGCATAATCATAAACAAAAACCATGCCCCACACCCCAGAAGAATATTTTGAAAAAGTTTGTTTTGTTTTTGTTCTTTGTGTTTCCTTATCTCATATGGAAGGGTTTTTCGTACTTCTTTACGAACTTCTTTTTTTATAAACTTACGTATTTCATCTTCAGAAAGAGTTATGGCACCATCTTCGTAATAATAGGTTGTTAACTCTTCTTTAATTCCTTTTCGGGAAATCGATACATCGTTAGTTGTAGATGATGAAGAAAAGTCTTTTTCTTTTGTTTGTGTTTTATCTTGATAAGGTTCTTCTTTAGTATCTTCATAAAGCGCACTGGATATAGCTGGTTTCAATTTTGTATCAATTACTTTTTGAAATTTGTTTTTCGTTTTTTCTAGTTGCTCTTTTAGAACTTTTTCAGTGTCGAAACTGGTTTGTTCTGTTGAGTTTTCTTGAGGTTTTTTATCCTCTGAAGCGTGTTTTTCTATACTGGCTAGCTTTTCTTCTTTTTCTTTCGCTAAAAGATTTCTTTTTTTAGGGTCAAAAATATCGGGTATGATGGTTTCCCATTCTCCTGTCATTGGATTAATCTGTGGAGGGAAAAGGATGTCTGCGGTAACGGTGTTTTTACTACAATCATAATCAAAGTTGTAAAGATGGCTTTTTATTACAGATTGAATATCGTCACATCTGAAATAATTAATGTTTTCACCTTTTAAAATGTGGATATACTCCATATAGGTACCAATAAACTCACCAGCAACCGTTTTCCCGTTTTTTAGCTTTATCTGTATTTCCTCTTGTCCCTTGATAAGAGAAGTTGATAATAAAAGTAAAACAATTGTTTTTTTAACCACGCAAATGTCCAGAGATGTCAATTTTTTGGGTTTTATAAAAAGCGTTCTTGCCTACAAAAAACCCCAAAACCGTGCCAATAGTTGTAACGGTTCCAATGAGCTCAACTTTAGGTTTTTGGATAGCAATAACCATAGCTGCATATCCTGCTAGTCCGCCTAAAGCAGAGAAACCTGCAGTTATATAAAGGTCTTCAGAAACAGGGGGCAGGTAAACAAAATCAACGTTTTCATGTTTATAAAATTTGGCAGAATTGTTTACAGAGAGCACAAAGTCGTTTTCTGTTATGTCAACCAAAACACCCTGAATTGTTTTTGAATTTTCTGTAGTAAAACGAATTGTTTTTCCTTTGTAATTATTTTTAAAGTTTTCAAGTCTGATTTTTCGAACTTGATTGGAGTTTGTTTCAACTTGACCTAGTAAGCAGGAAAAAAAGAAACAAGTAAAAGAAGCCTTTGTAAGGTTTTTTATTAGTAACGCAAGCAATTAAAACTCAAAAAATTCCCAATAGAAATCAAGGTATGGTTGCTGGAAGTGAACGCCTAGTCTAAAGGTTTCGCTAACAGCATATTGCATTCCAAAGTCAAAGTCAATTAGGCTTGGACTACCTCTTGGAGAATCAATTGAAAATATAGCAGACCCGTCACTACCGATATAATCTTCCCAAGTTCTTCCAAGGCTCATGGTTTTATAGCCATTGTCAATCCAGGCAAGCGCTAAAAACTTAAGGTTTTTTCTTAGGTCATATTCAATTCCGGCCCAAATACGATAAGGCACTTTATATTTAGCATCTTTGCTCCATTCAAACTTGTATGTTTTACCTTCGGTCTCCATGTCGGTGTTTATTAGACTGTTCCTTTTCATGAATGCATTAGATATTTTTGCACCAGCAGACCAACCAACTTTTCCTCTTCCAGAGGGATTTGTCCTTCTAGAAGAAAAAACAATAAACGCGTGTCCGTAAAGGTGTCGCCCTGCGTCACTAGTGACATCGTTAATAGTTATGTTTGGAATTCCAGCTGTTTCACCGTCCATCTCATTTAGAGATCCAATGCGTGTTGATGTTGTGTCGTTCACTTTTTCTAGTACGTTTATTGCTTGTGAGTATTTACCGGTAATGCTAGAAGCAGGATATCTTCGATGAATAGCGGCACCCCATGATGCAGCAACCTCTTTAGTAGCTGATTTTCTGTGGTAAAAACGCATTTTCGCATGAAGGTTAAGGTCTCCAGAGAAATTAGAACCGAAAACAGAACGCATCATAAATCTATCAGTTAAGCCGTATCCGACAGATAGTCCGCTGACATAAAAAGTGTTAGCGGTTAATGGAAAAGCTGTTGGATCTAAAAAAATACTCATTAATTGAGCTTGCCCTTGATAAAACTGTTTTTTGTTTTCTGTTTGTGTTTCTAAAACGCCACCATAATACCTTTTCATGCTAGAGATATCTCTTTTTTGAACTACTGCATCCCCATACTGGGTTCGAAGAACAAACTCTTCTTCTGTTTCTCCCAGCACAACTCCATTAAACATCTCCCCTTTTTTGTTTTTAATTTCTGCTGTTTCATCTAAAAACTCGGTCTTGGGTATTGTAAAGCTACCACTGCTTGTTTTTAATGTGGCAACATCATCGTTTACAGATATGACTTCTCCATCTCGTACTGAGCCGTCACGAAAATGGAATTGTTTTTTCATTCCTACTTCTATAAAAGTAGCAGATGTTTTTTTAGTTTCTTTTTGTTTTAATTTAGGTCTAGAAACCTTACCAGATTGAAAAGCTTTTATAACTTCAGCGCCTTGGGTTCGGGTAAGATCCGTTAATCCAACGCCATAGTTTTGAAGTAGATAGCTATTTAGGTTTTCAGTTGAAAAACCCGCAGAAGTCGCTAAAGAAGAGATTGCTGATTTTTGTCCGGGCAAGATTAAGCCCCCCTGAGAAAACAACCAAGAAAACAAAAAAATGGTTAAATAGATGTTTTTAAATTTCATTTTTTCTCCAATTTTTAAAAAAACACTTCAATATTACTTAGTTCTTATTCGCTTGTGATTGTTGTTGCGAAACTTTTTAATTTATTTTAATTTAAATTAAGCTATAGTTAAACAAAAGCAAAAATAAATTTCTTTTT
>Ga0208277_1000828_pt1 | contig 18268 bp, 16 predicted proteins | sample ETNtaG_5_FD_185782 | JGI IMG/M metagenome (GOLD analysis project Ga0208277, IMG submission 185782) | Marine microbial and viral communities from oxygen minimum zone, Eastern Pacific Ocean - ETNP201406SV205 (SPAdes) (version 2) | ecosystem: Environmental > Aquatic > Marine > Oceanic ...
GGATTAATCCTAGGGAACCATCTCCACTTACAAGGTGAACTGCATCGGTGCTTGCTAGGGCTTCTTTTAGCCCAGCAATTCCCTTCCAAGCCTTTGTTGAACTTCTTAGTTCTGTATTCCATATTCTAGCCCATGTTCCTGATTTTTGTTGCCAAGAAATTTTTGGCTTAAGTAGAGGAATTGAATTCTCTCTACAACATTGTTTGAGCTCTTTACTCGATTGCAATGTTGCCATTGTTACATCAAAATATTTCGTCAATGCTGGTAAATTTCTGATTAAATCACGCTCAGCTCCTCTCATTGCTTCGAAGGTACCTTTGGCGACTAATAGGCTCGGTTTTTCCACTTGAGTCTCTGTCAATTCGATTCCTCCAAGACTCTTCTATACACGGCGAGTACGTCTTTTGTTATGACAGGCCACATGTAGGATTTTGCGGCCTTGTGGCCCGCCGTTCCAAGATTTTCCAATTCCTCTTGACTAGTGGAAATTAGTCGCGTCATAGCATTGGCTAGTTCCACGGAATTTCCAGCCTCTACTGAGAATCCGGCTTCTGGCTCGGTAACCAATCGGCCGAGGTCATTCACATCTGCCATGATTACTGGAGCGTTGGCATACATCGCTTCAAGCATAACAGTTGGAAGACCCTCGAAGCGAGACGGGATTACGATACCTGTAGAGTTCTCAAGTAGCCAACGCTTTTCTCCCTCGCTGACTAGTCCCAATCGATGAATTGCTTGATTTCGCTCAGAATTTTTGATACGTTCTGTTAACCAATCATCGAGTTCCCCTTTACCAGCAATTGCTAGGTTGAATCCAGGATCCGAATTTTCCACGAGTAAGTCCCAAGCATCCATTAGAACGTCAAGGCCTTTTTGTTCGCTTAGTCTTCCTATAAAAGTCAGTAATTTTCTGTCTCCAAGGTTAACCAAAGCGGTTGGTCTTTGTGCTTCCTCATCTATGGCTGAAAATCCATTTGGAATAACATCAATATGACCCTTAACTCCCTTACTTCTGAGAAGCTTCTCAAAGTAATCTGTTAGTACAATTATTGCCTCACTTGAATGCAAGGTTTTCCTACCCTGCATAGACCATCTGATTGATTTTAATGAATTAGCTATTAATCCATGTTTGATGTAGTCATTGTGGTAGGTAGTTACTACCGGAACTCCTGCACTGCGAGCCATTTTGAGCGATTTTCTAATCAATACAGGAAGCGTATCATGTAGGTGCACGATATCGAATTCTTCCATAGATAATCCATCTAGAGAAACAACCGGATCAACTCCCGCAAGTATTCTGCTAGGGGATAGACGAACGACATTGATACCTCCCCTTTGGAATTGTTTTGAGTCATGTTCTGGAACATCGGCACACCAGACTGTAACCTCATGGCCCAACTTGACTAATTCTCGACCTAACATTTCCACATGTTGGTCTCCACCGCCAACATGAGGCCAGAACCATACATGGACGATTAGCACGCGCAGAGGCGTGCCCTCAGTCGAGGCCATTGTACCTCTCCCAGTTCCTGTTCTGATAAACGGCGCGGAACTCCTGACACTGCAATAATCGGCTAATTCCGTTCATTCACAACCCGCTTAGGTCATATTCTCAGACTATTCCCTACAGCCGATGAAGAGGCTCCTCCTAGCAACCAGTGAGCCTGAGGGAGAGGAGTCATATGGGCATCTTATGATTGCCGATGCTCTCAATCGAGCAAGGGTGCCTTTCTGGACAAAGGCTGCAACAGTAAGGAGTACTTCTGAGTTAGATGCAGCCTTAGATATAGGCGGAATCGATTTGGTTCATTTTGTAGACCCTAAGGCAGCCTCATTTGCAAGAATAAATCGATCATATCCTGCAGTAGGGTCCTTGTTTGTTGATAGCCCGACTCTATCTTCTCGAATGACTGATGATTTGGATTTACTCGATTTGGTGTTAGTGGAGTCTGAAGATCTGTCATCCAGTCTTAAATCTGAAACTCTTGAAATAGGAACTTGTCTCGATGTTGACGCATTTTCCCCGGAATCAAATCCCAAATCTAGAGAGTTCCTAAAATCGTTCGATAATGAATCAAAAATGCTGGTAAGTATTGGAACAGATTGCGATTTTCAAGAATTAGTTGCTGAATTAGATGATGAGATAATTTCTGATTGTAATTTTGTTATGATGCAGTCGAATGAAGTACAGCAATTATTTGATGAACCAGACCGGATAATCGCACTACTACAACATTCGGAAATTTTGTTGATAGCTGAAGGTAATCCATACCATCCTAATCTTGTCCTTCACGCTTCTGCATCCGGTTGCCCAACTCTGAACTGTAATTCTGAAGACCCACGTGAATGGATTGAACAATTTGTGCGAATACATAGGGATTGGATAAGGGCAGGTAAGGTACCAAGATTTCCTGATGAGAATGCTATTGAAAATATACGAAAAACCAATGGATTGAGAGCCCACGGGCATAATTTAGCAGAAGCATACTCACGATTCTAAATATACAACTCATTAAAAGTCGATTACGTCACGCTGGTACATGCTTTCCGTAGAGGTTCTGAAAAAGGGCTTTGGCTCTGGAAGGAGGCGTTTAGAGGTCCTCAAAGGCATCAATATGAAGGTCGAGAAAGGCGAGCTAGTCAGTCTAATGGGCCCTAGTGGATGTGGAAAAAGCACACTCCTGAATATCATTGGCGGTCTACTTGAAGCAGATTCTGGAAAAATCTCTCTGGAGAATTTCGACTATGGGACAAAGTCACCAAATAAGGTAGTTGATGTACGTAGGAAAGGTGTAGGCTGGATTTTCCAAGATTTCCATCTAGTGGATAGACTCACAGCATTAGATAACGTTATTTTCAGTTTAGAGCTATCTGGAATACCGAGTGCAGAAGCCGAAACCAGAGCACGAAATGCTCTTGAGAGAGTAGGATTAGGTGATCGAATGAATTTCATTCCCGATCAATTATCAGGTGGACAGCAACAGAGAGTTGCAGTTGCACGAGCAATATCTGGTTCGAGGTCATTGATTCTTGCAGATGAGCCCACTGGTAATCTCGATGTCAAGAGTGGAGAAGAGATACTAGACTTATTCCAAGATCTGTGCAAGAACGACGGAATTTCAGTTTTAATGGTGACCCACGATCCAGTATTAGCCTCAAGAGCAGACAGAATGTTGCTCCTCAAGGATGGAGTTACTGCAGCTTCGGACATACGTTCTGCTTGGGGAATTGAGGAGGTGAACTGATTGAATATTGGCTCATTATTTTCAGAAGTTATTCCTACAATGGTAATTGCTTGGATATTAGTTATATTTTTGATACTATTCTTCAAAATCGGCAATAAAATTAGAAGAAGATTTTTTGGTTTAATTGAGCCATTGATTAAACCAGACCTCAAGTTAGTTTCAGAAAAAGAAGAATTTTCTTTGGACACATTTTTGATAAACTGGTATAATTCATTCCGAGCCACATGGTTGTCTGCTCCAAACAACATTCGTCTGGCGTTGCAGAGTGCTTGGAGAGGTAGAGAGAGAGGATTAGCAATATTCTCTGGTGTTTTCTTAGCTTCTCTTGTTATGACTACGGTTTTGGCCTATGCTGTTGGTCTCAACCAGGGCTTCTTTCAATTCTCTCTGGAGAATGATGTATTTGACGCCAAAATAGATTTTCAAGAAGATCCCGAGGGTCTTTGGGAAGGTAGAACAAATGATTCGGAAGTTTGGGAGTCCTTTTGCGATGATCTAACCGACAGACCAGAATTTTCTGACTGTGGTCTTGTATTTGGTCGTCAAGGAATAAGAGTTTCAGGATTCTTTGATTCCAACTTTGCAAATCCCCAACCATTGAATGTGGAATCTGTGAATAGTACGACTTCAGATTGGACAAATGTAAGCTGGGATTTTCAAGAGGCTTCCGAGAATGGTCCTCCAATAAATGATCAAAGAACAATAAGATTCTATGGTGATGGAATATGGGATGGTGAACTTGGTGAAAGACATTCTAAATCAATAATATTTGGAGAATGGCCATCTTCAGCTTCTGACGCTGCGGTGAATCGATCGATTGTTTTACCTTCTAAAATTGCTAGTGCAGCAGGCGTTGAAATAAATGATAAGATAGATAATCTAACCTTTTCTTACGTCATAGAAGTGTATGAAGTAGTGGATGCTTTACAGGCCTCTGAAGAATGTAATACCATTCTTGATCCTAATTTTGAAGTTGAGCGATTATTTTGTAAGGATACAATGACCGTGACTAATCTTACAGTTGCAGCAATTTATGAGGAAGGAGATTTTGGCAATCCTACCTTGTTATTCCATCCATTGATGGTTACTGATTCAGTACTTAGTGATGAACAAAAACTGATTTTGATGCAAAATGATCATGGATATCTGGGTGTTTCTGTTGATAGAAACCAACTTCCAACTTCTTCAACAAGGGCAGCAACCAATTGGCTTACAGATTTAGGACGAGATCTAGAATCGGAGAGAGGTGAAGTTACAACTTTTGATCCGAATACAGGTAATGAAACAGGTACAGAAGAAGATTGGGTGCCTAAATATCATGAAGTCGCCAACGGGTCGGGTATTGTTTTAATTTCAGTTGAATACGTAGATCTTATTTCTGGAACCATAAATTTCCTGAACATATTCTTGGGCATTATTCAGGTATTCGATTACATACTAGTTATACCAATAGTGGCACTTTCATTTGTGGTACTACTCTATGGCCTAGTATTGTCTTTAGAGCAGCGAAGAAAAGAGGTAGCAATTCACAGAGTGATTGGTGGGTCAGAGGAATCATTGTCTAGGATGATGATAATAGAAGTATTTGCAATTAGTTCAGTTGCTTGGGCGTTAGGATTTATTCTTGCTTCAGTTGCTGTTGATGTAGTTCTTAGAGCAGTAGGGTTTCTCAGATTTACCGAAGAAGGAGACTTCAATGTTGATCCGATTCTAAGTATTGCTTCAACCACCATAGTGGCTTTACTGACAATTGCAGTTGCTTATTCGAGAGGTTCTGTAACAACTAAAAAATTCCTTTCAATGGAAATAGATGAAGGTGTGAGAAAAGTTCGTGTTCAGAGAGAACCATATTATCTTCTTCATTGGCTGACTTTTGGTCTTGGACTGCTTGCTTTTATCGAAAGCTGGATTCAATCTAATGGTGGATTTGGGCCAGTGGGTAATTCTGGACTAGTTAATAATTTCATCCTCAATGCTATTCTTCTTCTTCTTGGTCCATTCTTCCTTTGGATAGGGGGCGCTCTGGTCCTTTCCAGAATTGGAGCCGCAGGACCCCAGATTCTCAATCGTCTATTTGGTTGGTCTCCAGCAATTTCTGATATTCGTAGAGGTCTGAGTGGATCAGGATCAAGTAAGTCAGTCAGTCAGTTATCCTTGATTCTTTTACTTACATTGTCGATAGTTACTCTAGCAGCAGTTCAGGGGCATACTGGTACAATGGTCGATGAAAGAACCACAAATGCTCAGAATGGTTCTGATCTAATGGTTCAATTTGATACATCTCTCACAGAGCAAGAAGCACGTAATCAAATAATGCAATCAATAGTTTCGATAGATGATACTGACATCACTGAAATATCTTCAATGACTTCTGTTGCTCAAACTATTACCAAAACAAAAGTAGAAGGAACTATGCTGATTACATGGGTTGTATTTGATGGCCATGAAGACACACTGATCTGGGATTCACAGGCTATACCCGGAGATGATATTAATGAAATATCTGAAACTTGGAGACTTGGTGGTTACACAGCAGGTCAGGATGCTCGAAACTCTTTGGATAATCCTTCAATAGGAAAAGCTCTAACATTACAATACACTACATACGAAATCAATCAATTTGGATTACCTGTGGAAACAGGTGTTTCTGAGACTACTGTAAATTATGCAGGTCGCCATCGATGGGTGCCTGGAATTTCTTCCATAGAATCAGATTCTGTAATTGTTATTGGTGAAAGCACCTATAGAGAACTGGTTGGAAATCAGACAGTTGATTCACATACATCAACAACATGGATGTTTGAACTATGTGATGAAAGTGAATCTGGCTGTTCAAGTGCTTTGGAAACATTGAGTGCTGATCTAAAGAGCAATAATGGGGTAGTATCTGCTTCCGATTGGTCTACAGCCCATGAGCAGAATGAGCGTAATGGTGGTCTAATATTCGGCACTCCAGGATTACTCAGTATGATGTTTGTAGTAGCGGCTTTAGCATCGGTTTCTTCTGCATTCGTCTTCCTATCTCTAGTTCTAAGTCAGAGGAAAAGAGAATTAGCAATTCTGCAAGCAATAGGAGCTAGTCCCAATCAGGTTATTCGCTTAGTCCTCTTTGAGATAATGTCGATCCTTCTCATGAGTATGATATTGGGAGTGACACTAGGTCTAGCAGTATCTGAGTCATTCAATGGATTCTTCAGTATATTTGGTTTTATTTTCCAACTTTTCCTTGGTCAGAGTGTGCCTATAGATAGAAACTTAGTTTGGCCATGGATAGAAATTATAGCAGTTAATGGCCTAGTATTAGTTGCGGTCATAATATCACTATTGTTTACAACAAGAAGAGCATTAGACTCAGACTTAGCCACTGTCTTGAAGGGGGAGTAAATTATGGACATAGAAATTCTTCGAGCCAACTCCCTTTATCATATCTACGAGTCTAATGCTGAGGATGGAAACGTTGTCGCCCTAAGGGGTCTAAGTATGACAATGTATGAAGGCGAAGCAGTTGCTGTAGTAGGGCCATCTGGATCTGGTAAATCTACACTTTTGAAGTGTCTTGGTGGACTTATGAAACCATCAGCGGGTTCAGTAGAATTAGGTGGTACAAGAATGACTAGACTAACCGGTAAAAAATTGGTTAAACTAAGACAAGACACAGTATCATTTATTTTCCAAGATTCTAATTTACTTCCTCATCTAAATGCAATTGACAATGTCGCTCAACCATTGATCCATCAAGGTATTCTTGCTCGAACTGCAAGACCAAAGGCTCAGGCTTTACTCGATACACTTGGGATGGGAGAAAGAGCATATGGGATGCCTGAACAATTATCTGGAGGTGAGCAACAAAGAGTTGCTATTGCTAGAGCATTGATTACAGAACCAAAATTGATTTTGGCAGATGAACCTACCGGAGCCCTAGATCCAATAACAAGTAGAGAGGTATTAGAATTATTCAATAAACTGCATAAAGAAAGAGATGTAGCGTTCCTTCTTGTAACTCATAATCGTGAAGTTGCATCTTTCTGTGAGCGTTCTTTAGAACTTAGAGAAGGGCGATTCATAGCTCAACATGGTACTGATGTTGACATAAGTGATTTATCCGAATCAAGAGAGTTAATCATTGATGATTCTGGAACAGTCACTCTTCCGCCAGATGTTTTACTCAGCCTAGGCGGTCCCGGTCGATTTGAGATGTCAGATATCAAAAGAGACATGCTTCATTTAGATAGGGTGGCTGATGAGAAGATTGAGGTTTCTCAAAGTAGACAATTCGTACTATCTTCTACTTGTCCTGCATGTAAGTATGATTATGGAGAAAGCGAAGAACAGCAATGTCCTTCGTGTGGTTCTAGCAGGCCTATGATTCAAGCTTGATTGGATAATTTGAGGCTTATTCGCCCCATCGTTGATAGTGAACTAACCCACCCCTAGGTCCGATGGACCTAGTCTTAGTAGCCTCGTTCCTGCTATTCATGTGTGCCTTTGCTGGCATTGGATTAGCCAGTATGTGGGTCAAGGAAGATACGACCGATGACTATCTTGTTGCAGGTCGTGGAATGCATCCGGCATTGGCCGCTTTATCGGCGGTTAGTACATGGAACTCTGGGTACATGTTCATCGGTTTCATTGGTTTTACCTACACGATGGGATACTCGATTATTTGGATTGGTCTTGGCTCGATGATAGGTCAAATTGTTGCATGGATCTGGCTCTACAAGTTCATTCAACAGTCAGCAAACGAAAGGGGTGTTCGTTCACTGTCCTCTTTGGTTTCCGATGTAACAGGTTCACCTGAGGCAAAACTCGCTGCAATTCTTTCTGTTCTATTCCTTGCAGTTTATGCTGCAGCGCAACTAACCAGTGGAGGAAAAGCACTCTACGTCATGCTAGGATGGTCAGAAGTGATTGGAATTCTGATTGGATTTGTCCTAGTGGTCGCTTATTGTTACGCGGGTGGAATTCGCGCATCAATTTGGACAGATGCAGCTCAGTCTAGTGTGATGATAATTGGCTCAAGCTTGCTATGTTACGTTGCTATGCAAGAGGTTGGTGGAATTTCTGGTTTACATGAGGGGCTGGAATCTCAAAACGCGAATCTAACTAGCATGGTTCCAGCCGACCTAAACTTTGGAGTAAGCCTGTGGATATTCGCTTTCTTCCTAGGTGGGCTAAGCGTTGCCGGGCAACCACAGGTGGTGTCCCGAGTCATGACCTTAGCAACCGATCAAGATCGAAAGACAGCAATGCTGTGGTTCTTCGCGTGGCAAACTCCTTTCCTACTGATAATGGTCATCATAGGATTAGCTAGTCGGGTAGTGTTCACTGGAGCAGATTTTGATCCAGAACTTGGATTACCAATGCTAGCGATGGAGACCCTAGGGCCATTTTGGGTTGGTCTAATCCTGGCTTCAATATTCGCCGCTACAATGTCAACTGCGGATAGTCAGGTACTCGCCTGTACTGCTGCATTCACTGATGATGTGATGCCACAAATTAGCCAAGATCACAAGAAAACTAAGATTGTAACGTTGGTCATAGCAGCCTTTGCAACAGCAATTTCGATATTCGGATTGTATGTCCCCGGCGGAGATTCTGTATTCGCATTGGTAGTTCTCGCCGTCTATGGCTTAGGTTCTATTTTCGTCCCGATTTTGATTATTAGATGGGCTGGTTATGAGCCAGATACAAACCACACCATGGCAATGATGTTAGCAGCATTGTTCACAGTGATATTGTGGTCAGTCAGTGGATTTGGTGATGATATATTCCCATCGGTTCCAGGGATGGGGGCCGCTTTCATTACCCACTTTGTGATGAATCAGTTACGTAGTTCGGATATTTCTCCACTAGGTCGATTTGACTTGCCGGATTTCAAAACAATAGGAATCGGTGCACTCGTTATTCTAGCCCCAGTGACGGTCGTCGAAGCAAGCTACATTTTCGCCGGCCCCGATTCTTTGGAATCTGAGGGAGGGCCCTCGGGAGATTGGTTGGTAGAGGCAAGTTTTGGTAGTGAGCAATTAGCAGATGGTATAGATTACGTAAATGATGGTCAGACACTCACCGTAGAGATGCATACAGACGCTATTGATGATTCAGAAGATCTCAATATTGTCGGGGTTAGAGTAACTCTGACATATTCTGAAGACGAAACCAGTTCTGGTTTGGGTTGTAACGCTCCAGGCGCTTCAAATCCAGACCCCGATACAATAACCGGAACTGTAGTTCACAACGAACACAATACATCAGCGAGTGGTCAAAATTCTGGCACCGGTGTATTGTCACATATTGTTGAAGTCGAATGGTTCAATGCTTCTATGATTGGAAACGTTAGTGGCGTATCTAAGTCCGATATCAATAACGGACTAGACGTTGGTGATGCCGGATTGGGTGTATACACACTTGACGTTACTGTAGTTGTTGATTCTGGTGGAGGACTTGGATGTTCACATACAGATGATGGCGAAGAGGTAGAGTATTTGGTCGAACTAATCACCCTTGATTATTCCATTACTTCGTCCTGAATCAGAGGGTAGCGAATGGGGTGATTTTGTGGCTATAAAGACCGTTTTAGTCAAAATTATCCTAATAGTAATTTTACTGATGTTTGCCGGTGCTCCCGCTCAAGCAGAACAAGTAATACCCGGTGTGGAAATAGACTGCCAAGACAACGCGGTACACCTAGATTCGTCTCCAACCCATCCAACTAGATCGACTACATTCGAATGCCAAATAGAGAATACTTCCAGTGCTCCTGAAGAAATAGAAATTCAGTATAGTTTTGACGAATTGGCAGTGAGTGGGCCAACTACAATTTTGATTGGTGCTGGAGGTACAAACAATATCACCGTTCAAGCCAGAGCACCAGTTCATATGGAAGCGAGTAATCATGAGGTTTCCGTCAAAGCAGTGGTCAGAAAGGTAGCCGGTGTTTCTGCAGGGTTTTTGGCTCAATCCGACACTGACAGTAATACGATCATAATCGATTCTTACACAGATTGTAGTATTTACAACACACCAGAGGATGTAAAGATTGGAGCGGATAGAAAAATAAGTTTTGATTTCACTTTAGAATGCAGCAGCAACCTAGATGCTTCTATGAGTATGAATTTCGTCATGATTGAGATGGGGAAAATAAGTTTGAATAATTCTGGAGCAGTGTATTGGCCAGATGGCTTTGAGGACAAAAGTCCAGAGTGTGTTTTAGAGGCTAAGGTTGGCTATACATTACATGATTGCAGCTTTGTAGCGACGTCTAATTCTATGTCATATTCATCTTTTGATGTATGCTTGGGAATTCAATTAGAGGGTCAAGAGCCCCCCACTTTCTGTTCATCCAACATGGTCAAAGTTGAGAAGAGTCTACTTGGCTTAGGAACCTCAGGGCCTCTTGGGATACTGCTTCCAATATTATTGACAATACTATTAGTGGCTGTATCTTTTCTCATATGGAAAAGGAGAGTCTCAGATTCTCAATAAACTTTCGGCATAGAATTGAATTGACAATTTCAAGATTTATCAGAGGGTACCCTTTGATTCGGGACAATTTCCTATTTTTGACCAACAATAACCAAAGTTCCAGTCCAATTTTCTTTGGCACCATATTGATAGAATTCAACATTAGAAAATCCTGCATCCTCGAATCCTTTAGCCCACTCTTGAATTGATAGAGTAGTCATGGAAACTCCGAGGGATTCTGACCAAGATAAGCTACTGGTATTTTCAAGATAATGATCAATTCCAATCGCCAGTATTCCATTTTCATTTAACCAGTTTTTGTTTAATTCAGATAGGAATTTCAATGGATTCTTTAGGTAATAGAGAAATTCCATGCTAATTACGAAATCGACCTTTTCATTGGGCGCCCAACCTGGTAGTTTCTGACAAAAATAATCTCCGTCTGCATCAATATTTTTTGCCTTAGCAATCATTGATTCTGAGCCATCGATTCCTGTGCACTTTAGACAATTTTCGAACGTATTCAATTTTCTGACCAACCATCCATTTCCACATCCAATATCGATCGCAGAAAAATCACCATTTAGTTTCGGTATTGATTTTGTTATCATAAATTCAACACTGGGCGCGTGACCAGTTTCCATCCCCTCGTCTTTACCCATCTCTGCCCAAGTACTGAACAAATCAACAGCGGAAATTTCGCCCATGTTTTTCCACCTAAAATTCAGTATTTTATTTTGAGCGAGGAGATTTCTTTTCAAAAATTAGGAATATCCTTCAGTACAACCCGACATTCTCTACATCGATATCTTCCATTCCCTCTTCTCGACCTGAGATGTCTTCTTTCACATGATGGGCATAACCAGAACCACTTCGCTCTTTTTTCAAGTAGCATTTTTGAGAACGATTTACCCAATTCATTTGCAGAATAATCGGGCCACAGAGCCTCGACACGTCGGAATTCTTTACCATGATTTGAATATCCTAAAGCATGCAAATATTCGTGATAAAGCAAGAATTTAGCATACCTTTCCCAACCTGGAGTTAGACTTTCAGGGTGGATATCGATACATCGAACATCAGACGGCTCAACTAATCCCGTCTTTTTTACACCCTTGTTGTATCTACAGATTGCATGTAATCGAGTGGCATTTCTTCTCAAGAGACCAAGCGGTATTTGATGTAAATCTACGATTTTTAGATGAGATATTTCAGGTATCTCAGCCATTACAGAGATTACTTCTGAGGACCATTCATCAAGTTGCGCCATTATAGTCATTTTTTCCAATCGAACTTAGGTCTTAGTCAATACCACATATGAAATAACAATCGCTCTCTAACAAGGATATGAAGGGAGAGTTTGATGCTGACGATTTCGGCTCTTTCGCCGCTTCTCGAAGATCCACTAGGGACTTTCTTCCAACCCCGGTTCCAGACGAATTAATCGAGGAAATTATTGCTGCAGGGCTGACTTCTCCAAGTTGGAGTAATACTCGACCATTCGTGGTGGCTGTTGCTAAAGGAAACGTCCGAGACCGCCTTTCTGAAGAATTCCTGAGTAGATTTGAGGCGGTAAAAACGGCTAGAGGAGAGGGTTTGTTTGGAAAAATAAAAGCTCTACTGAGATGGAAGGGACTACCAACTAGCAATTGGCTAGTCGTGAAGTCATATCACAAAGATTTGATTCCAAGATCGCAAAGAGTCGGTAAAGAGATGTTCACACATATGGGAATACCCCGAGACGACAAAGAGGCAAGGGATGGATTTTGGGCCAGAAATTACGAATTCTTCGGCGCTCCAGTCGAGTTGTTCTTGTTCACACACAAAAGTCTGGGCAAATTTGCCGCGTCCGATGCAGGATTATTCATGCAGAACCTGATGCTCTCCGCTCATTCCAAAGGATTGGGAACTTGTGCTCAGGGATCGGTTGCAGTTTGGGAAGATGCGGTTAGAAAGGAATTTGAAATTAGCAAAAATTACTCTCTTCTCTGTGGAATCTGTGTGGGATATCCAAGTGAGAGTAATGTAAACGAATTTGGAGCCAACAGAATCGGTCCATCTGAAATAATTCTTCCAGAGAAAAATAATTCCAATTAGGCAATAGGAAGAGAGAAATTTTGCGGCTTTGCGATTCCAAGGTCTGCAGGTAATTCTCGTACCTTTTCTGGAAGAACAACTGGAATCATTTCTTTTCCAATCAATGCGACTCGACTTTCTCTCCTATCGGAAAGGACCTCGCGACCCACCAACGGTGCAAGGGTTCTGCTGAATTCCATAATTTCATCATGGCTTGGCATATTTTCGATGGTGTGATTAGAACGCGAATTTCCAACATATACGTACCCCTTTGCCTCAATAAAATCTGGATCCGCGATATTGTCTAGTCGAGAATAATCATCGTAATGACCCAGAGATTCTCCTTTGATTAGAGTATGACGACAAACAGTTCTGGTGTCTAAACTTGGAAGTAATTCCAATGTTTCTTCTAATTTCTCAAACGCTGCAGTATCAAATTTCGGCTTGCAAAGTCGATTGAATATTTCCTTGTTGGGGGCATCTACGCTGACATAGAGTTGTGTAGGAAGCGGGTCTAGTTCCTCGATAACCTTGGGTAGAGAACCATTGGTAACTAGGAAAGTTGAGACTCCATGTTGGTGACAGATTTCTAGAAATTCGCCCAATCTTGAGTATAGTGTAGGCTCACCATTCAGTGAAATCGCTACGTGCTTAGGGTTTTGTGCATCTAGCCACTTTTCTCGGTCAGCCTTCGGATTCCCGCCGTATCCAGTTAGTAGGCGTCTGTGAGCCCTGACGGATTCTAGGAATAGTTCGTATGGGTCATCGTCGATTTTGGTAAGTGTGTCTGAGTGTGGCTCTCTCCAACAGTATGTGCAAGCAAGATTACAGGTGTCAACATTGGGAGCCATCTGCATGCAGCCATGGCTTTCGATTCCGTAGAATGTACCCTTGTAGCAAGAACGATCGGCAATCAGACTCTGTTTTGTCCAATGACAAACTTTCACTCCACCGTGATCGCCGACTAGATGGTAGCGCTGTTTTGCCAAACGTGCAGCAATCTTTGGCTCAATCTTGGTAATTGGCGCACCCTGCATGTAATCAACTCCGACTTCGAACACCACAATGGGGTCGCGTCAGGGATTGTGCGTGTTCGGCCTTTCTCTTGAATGATTCCGATTTCAATAATTCCATTCTCAATTATCTTCGACGGCAAATCGTTTATCTGTGAGACAGCAGAGCCTAATTCTGAGTGATACCAATGAGCAACCTATACGAAGCAGATTCTTACATGGTTCGGCAAAAAGTGTTGAAACTCCTAGGAGAAGAATTTCACATCTATTCTGACGACTCAATGCAGCAGTTAATTGGATACAGCAAACAGAAGGCTCTCAAATTGAAAGAGGATATTCGTGTGTTTAGTGATGAACAAAAGAGTACCGAGTTAATCTGCATTAAAGCCCGTAGCATAATTGACTTTGGAGCGGGATATGATATCACTGATTCTCAGACCGGAGAAGCAATTTGTAGTTTCAAAAGAGAAGGTCTGAAATCCCTATTTAAGGACTCATGGAAAGTCATGGATTCTTCTGGCAATCAAATTGGAACTCTAGGCGAGGATAGTGGAATTTTGGCTTTAGTTCGCCGATTTGTACCATTCGCAAGTTTGTTAATTCCCCAAGAATTCGTACTTTCAGCCGAGGGAAGTTCGATAGTTTTCACTCAGAAAATGAATCCACTCGTTCATAAATTATCAGTCAGTAATATACAATCTTCCGGTCTAGATCCGAGAATAGTTTTAGCTGCAACTATGCTACTGATAGCGATTGAAGGTCGACAAGGAGCCGGTTGATTACGAGTATTTTACTGCCGTCCCGTAGGCAAAAATCTCGATGAATTTATTCTGAGACTTTCCTCCCGTAAGTGCGGAAATTCGGGATGTTTCCAATCTGACATTGATTACTTCGTCATATCCTCCTTCGGATGCTTGTTCTCGCAGTGATTGTAGGCAATTTTGACGTGCGAGTGTTAGAATGTCATCGAAGGAGTTTATTTGCCCACCGATAAGGGAATGATAACCTGCTATGAATTGGTTGAACCATCCGGGACCAAGAACATAATTCGATTGGATATACATCGCTTCTGAGATTTCTTCACCAAACGCAGGGCTCTTTTTATTTGTAAGAGGGTCTCTTCCGAATTTCTCAACAGTCAGACCAATTCTTCCCCTTAATTCATCCAGCATTTTGCTATGTTTTCTACGGCTGAATAACGCAGAATATATGAAAGCGAATGGAGAAAATAATAGCCAAGCGATTCCAAAAGCAGCCAATAGAAGTGATAGAGACAGGAAAATCTGCCAGAAAAGTTCCATCCAATCACCTACTCTAATACAACCGCAGTTCCATAAGCCAGAATTTCACTTGCTCCGGGAGTAATTGCACTGGTAGCCATTCGTACATTTACAACGGCGTTCGCTCCTCTTCCCACAGCTTCCTGTAACATTCGTTGTATAGCTTCATCACGAGATTCCCCAAGTAATTCTGTGTAGGCTCCTAACTCTCCCCCAACGATATTTTTCAAACCTGCGAAAATGTCCTTACCGACATGCTTTGCCCTTACGGTTGAGCCACTAACTACTCCGAGAGTTTTAGTTATGGTTTTTCCAGGTACTTCTTCGGTGTTTACCATAATGATACTGATGTCTTCCTGCTGACTCATGTTATACCGGCTCGATTGACGGGGCATCAATATTCGCTTATCCTTGGAGTGGTTCTTTCCTTAGGATGAAGACAATCATTTGAGGGGTCAATTACGAATTGACGGAGGAATCTACGGCCTAGGATAATTCGATGTTTCATCCTTGAACGGTCTTGTAGGCATAGTTGGATATCGTGATCTTGCCCTGCAATTTCTAGTGTGGTTCGAATTACCGGACGAAGTGTATCATGCCCACCTGTGTCACGAACTCTGCGCCAATCGAATATAGGTCGTTCAATCCAATTTCCATTCTTGCTGAGGCGGAATCTGACGATTTGTTCTATACCGTTATTGGTTAATGTGATTTCTTCAGCATGAAGTGTGTTGGACCAAGCACCAGTATCCATCTTGGCAAGAGTTGGTTTTTTTTCTAATTCAGGAAGACCAATCCACTCACGCCAGCCTAGGAGGGTTCGCTTTGACATACTACCACCACTGCCGCCGGCGGCAACCAACCCTTCTTGAACCCGACGCTTAATTGAAAGAAAGAGCAGGTTGCTAATCTCAAATTCACAATAGATTTTTCTTCACGAATCGTTGATATACAGCCGCTCTCGGGTATCCCTAATGGCGAGCGACACCATACCTGAGGCACTGACCTTCGATGATGTTCTACTCTTGCCCGCCGAATCAGCAGTTCTACCGGCTGAAGTCGACCTAAAAACGAGGCTAACTTCATCGATTTCTCTACACGTTCCAATAATTTCTGCAGCCATGGATACAGTTACTGAATCTCGCATGGCTATTGCTATGGCCCAAGCTGGAGGGATAGGTGTAATTCATCGAAATATGACTATAGAGGAGCAAACTACCAAGGTCAATTCAGTCAAGCGATTTGAATCTGGTTTAGTACTTGACCCGGTAATGATTAGTCCAGACACAACAATTGGTGAAATGCGTGCTTTGAAGAATAAACATGGATTCTCCGGATTACCGGTTGTTGATGAAGAAGAGAAACTTGTTGGAATAATCACCAATCGTGATATTAGATTCGTATCCGATGATAGTATTCAAGTCTCTGAAATGATGACAACTGAGTTGGTAACTGTACCTGAGCATGTCGACCCCGAGGTTGCAAAGAAACTACTTCACCAGCACAGAATCGAGAAACTTTTGGTGGTCGACGAAGATGGAAAGTGCGCTGGAATGATGACTGTTCGGGATATCCAGCGCAGTCGCGATAATCCATATTCCTGCAAAGATGAACACGGCCGACTTCGAGTTGCTGCTGCAACCGGTACGGGCGAGAAAGGCGTTGAGAGAGCCTTGGCTCTGTATGATGCCGGTGCAGACGTTGTAGTGGTCGATACAGCCCATGGCCACTCCCATGGGGTTCTACATACAGTTCGTCAGATTCGAGAAGCGGCAGGGCCTGAAGCACAAATCATCGCTGGCAATGTCGCTACCGGAGCCGCTGCCGACGCACTGATTGCAGCAGGCGCCAACGCTGTCAAAGTAGGAATAGGTCCTGGCTCAATTTGCACTACAAGAATCGTCTCCGGAGTAGGAGTTCCACAACTAACCGCCGTTCAATCCGTAGTTGCGGTTTGTAAGAAAGCCGATATTCCGGTAATTGCCGATGGCGGAATCAAGTTCAGCGGTGATATCGCTAAGGCAATTGCTGCCGGTGCTGACTGTGTAATGGTGGGCAGCGCCCTTGCTGGAACTGATGAAGCGCCGGGTGAAGTAATCCTCTACCAAGGACGCTCCTACAAAGTCTACAGAGGAATGGGTAGTGTAGGAGCAATGAGTAAAGGCGCTCACGAGCGCTACTTCCAATCAGAACAGGGAGATACACGCAAATATGTTCCAGAAGGAATCGAGGGCAGAGTGCCCGCTAGAGGTCCAGTCGAGCATGTGTTGCACCAATTAATCGGCGGACTACGCTCTTCGATGGGTTACACGGGTAATCCCGATATTTCTGCGATGAGAGAGAATTGCCAATTCGTCAAGATTACCAACGCTGGACTTTCGGAATCTCATGTTCACGACGTGGAGATTACTCGTGAGGCACCAAACTACCGCCGCTGAATTCACATGAATTCAGCAAGATCCCCTACCGATTCGTAGAGGCTAGGGCCTGAAGTTAGGAAGTAAACCGACCCCAGTCTATCTCGTGAATCCTCGGATGTGGAATTATTTCCATCAGAACATGCTCCTGTGCAGCCATCTGCGAATGCAACATACACTCTTCCTTCTAGATCGATGTGTAAATCATTGAAGTCCAAGAGGTTGCGGTTAGAGCCACCAAAATCCCTGCAATCTCCGCTATTGAGACAGATTGAACCCATTTGAACAGGGTCATCAGTAACCCGCATAGTATGGAAGACTGGTTCATCATCCAGCGCATTCAATGAGTAGGTAATGTAGAGGTGGTAGGTTGTGTTATGAGGGGCGTAATGCGCATTTCCATCCCATGGATTACCGTCAATGTTTGAGGTGTTCAATAGGTCAACATCCTCGCTTCCAAGATAAGTGATAGCGATTCTTCCAGGGTCGCCAGCATCGATATGAGGGAATACTGATGATATTACACCCGCTGGGCTAATTCTGATACTATTTTCCTCCCATGAATTACCTGAATCTGTACTTCGTGACATGTAAACACCTTGGTCCGCTCCAGTCCAAATATGATAGGCATTAGATTCGCTATCTGTACCAACTTCTGAGTTCTTTCTTGGATAAGGTGTACCTACATCCAAGCCCATTGTTCTCTCAGACCAGGTTAGTCCGTTGTCTTTCGACAAAATGATTGTCGGTGTTTCGACTCGAGGAGGGACATAGAC
>Ga0208277_1000829_pt1 | contig 18266 bp, 15 predicted proteins | sample ETNtaG_5_FD_185782 | JGI IMG/M metagenome (GOLD analysis project Ga0208277, IMG submission 185782) | Marine microbial and viral communities from oxygen minimum zone, Eastern Pacific Ocean - ETNP201406SV205 (SPAdes) (version 2) | ecosystem: Environmental > Aquatic > Marine > Oceanic ...
ACCAGAGATGTTAACTGCCACACCCACAGAGAATCCGTGGTTCTTGGGGTTACCCAATTCATCCACGGTAAATGCTGTTGCTGTTTGTCCATTTCTTATGATCTGTGATACAGCGAATTCATCTGAAATCGGACCAACAATTCTGTTTTCTTCGACCCTTGGTTGCATCTGGTCTTGTGAGATGATACCAGAGGTGTCAGGGATAACTGCGTATCCTTTTGAAATCTTTTGATAGTATAACTCTAAGTCTGGTTTGTCAGCAAACTCAAAGCAAGTTAGTTTATGATGTGAGAAGTTTGGTGCTATCTGAGCTAAGTCATCACGATAGTATACACCAGTGTTGTCACCATCAAAGAATGACATCTGCCAGAAGTAACATCCACCAGTTAGTTTGAATATAGCAGACTCAACTGGTTCGTTTGCAGCAGTTATACCAAGTGATCCTTGTACTGTTGGATACGGTACAAATTTAGGTACAATCTTAGTTCTTCTGAGGTCGGATCCCACAACTGAACAACCTCTGGGTACGATAACGCCACCAGAAACTGAATTGAACTTATGAAGTTCGTTAGATGGGGATGTGAGGTCAAAGTTAGTATTCTCGTTAAATGGTTGAATCTGATTGTAATCAGCTAGACCAGGTCGATTATCTATCACGTACTCAGACGGATAGAGATAGATGGAGAAGGCATCAAACTCGTCGTTTGAAAGTCCAACTCTATATGAGAATCTTGCTACTTCAAGGAAGGCACGTTGTAACGTCTTAAACGGACGCAATGCAGAGTTACCTCGGTTGTCATATGCATCCGATGCATCAAAGTCGTCGGGGTTGACGTATATAATACGACCAGTCCTCGACGTGATGATATTCTTAAGACGGGTTAATGCCATTTACTTAGAATCCTTATATTGTTATTTATGGTGCTCCGCCACCACCAGCACTAGAGCTCACTTTAGTCATATTAACCACAGGGAGGTCATCAGATTGTGTTTCAAATCCATTGACGGAATAACTAATATCTGCTGTACTAGAATATACGGTGAGATTCTGTCCAGGTCCAACAATTATAGAAGTATTCTTATCAGTAACGTTAGCAGCGAGTGCTTTATCATAGTAGAGATAATCTTCTCCATCGTATATTCCAGAAACGTCTGTATTAACACCTGTGCTTATAGTAGCAACATTAAATGTTAAAGCAGCACCACCGCCTCCTCCTAATTGAGAATCATTTATAGTAAGTGTATTACCAGCAGTATGTCCATAACCACCATCAATGATAGTTAATGTCGCTGCACCAGATCCATCAACTACGACTGTTATCTTAGTAGATGCGATATCACCACTACCGTTAGTCGAGTTGGGTGAAATACTTGCATAGGTACCAGCACTACGAGATGCGTCTGCACCACCAATACTGTTTAGAGTTAATGCCTTACCAGTCCTAACAGTCGTCATGGTACGTGTACCATTATTCAACGTAGGTGAATCGTAGAATGCATCGTTTGCTGCGAATGCAGGGGATCCTACACCTAGTGATACTTTTAAATGACACTGTGCAGCATCATATGACTGGACATAACCAAAAGGTCCAGCAGTAACACCACTTGCTTGCACCGTTTGAGTGATCTGGTTGATGGTGAATGTATCACCTGCAACCAATGCCTCACCAGATACATCATAGATGTATATCTCCTCATAAGAAGGAGTGGTATCAGTGTTTGACTGGAAACCAATGCCAGTAGTACTACCAGCAGGGGATCCATCTGCGTATCCAAATAAGGACGTTGCTGTGTCTCCTGTCACTGCGATAGATGTATATGCACCACCTGTGCCAGCAGTACCTACCTTACTAACACCTGAAGTATACTCAGTACCTGTGCCGTTAGTACCTTCAGCATCATCAGCAGAGAATTTCAATGGATAGTTATTACATGTAGCATCACTTAGATCCCACTTGTAGGTCCTATCTATTTGTATCTGTTGTATCTGATTGTATATGTGGTCAGTACCACCGTTAGTCTGAGTAGTAAGATACTTAGTAACTATCTGTGCAGCAGAACCAACACTGTAGTTTAACTGTGCAGATGCGTTAGATGCTGCTCCAGTAACTGTCTCTCCTTCTGAGAAATAGTTTAGAAGATAAACACCGTTATCTGTTAATAGAGTTACACCAACACCATTGTTATGGTCAACGTCAGCAGTACCATAACGTCCTCTTTCAACTGTGAGGTCATTACCTGCTACGTCTGTAATTGCTAGTAACTCATTGTCAATCTTTATAATACCACCAGTAATAAATCCAGCAGAATCTACCACGGTTAGTGTGCCGTCACCAGCAACGTAAGTACCACCTTCATCGATAGTAGTTGTAGTTGCAGATTCTGACCAAGCATTTACTGCGGTACCTGCCTTGATAGCAGCAGCAGTTGTGCCTAGTTGTCCTCTTGTGACTGTCAACTGGTTAGTGGAAGTGTTAATACCACCAGCGTTGATAGTAATTATCTCAGTATCAGCAGATGCTGCAGTACCAACGTTGATAAACATTCCATCAGCAAGACCCGTATTACGGGAGATGCTCACTGCTGTAGCGTTAGCTGCTGCATCAGTGTATTGTAACCATGTCTGAGTAGTACCAGTAATACCTCTGAATAGAGCAGTAAAACTTGAAGTGGATCCAGTTAATGTCTCACCCCCTGAAAATGTACCTGCAAGTGAGTCAGCAGCTAAGTTTGTCTGACTGATTTCTTTTACGATTGTATAAAGTACAACGTCTGAAGTAGGTTTAAATACATCAAGTATTTTTGCCGTTGCATTATTCGTTGTAGTAAACTCAGTACCAGGAATTGCCTCCGAATACTGGAATCCAGGTTGTAACTGGACTTTATACGAGGTAATTGGATTACCCTTTGCAAACTTGTATGTGGATGTCATTGGTCCATCCAAGTGTAGGACTTGATCGTAGTCCCTGAGAGCAGCCCTATAGGTGACTCCCGACCCAGATTGATTGCACACATTCAAGACTGTGCTACCACTGAGTGTCGGTGGACACTTGTATAAAACTGAATTTGTTGTTGCTCCTGGTTTATCAGCAGCTAGTCTTCCTGCGGTCATTGTTTACTTACCATCCTGACATAAAGTGTTGTTGTAGTCTAATTTGCCCACCTAGGACAGGTGCTGCGAGTGCTCCACCGAAACTAATAGCAACATCACTAATGTTATTAGTAGATAGAAGTGTTGCATCGGCATTAGGGAATTGGATTGCTACCCCGTCAGTTATATTTGACATGTCAAAGGTTACTAAACCGTTGACGTTATCTGGGTTATTTATCTTCGCCAATTCCAGCGTTTTATTGTAGAGGAATTGAGTCTTCCTCTCAGAAACGAGTACGTTTGATAACTGACCATTATTCAATGGTGCAGCAGGATCATCATCAGGGAAACTAAACTGGTAGGTCTTGTTATCCTCGATGTTAGATAGATCAAACTGTATCTTACGTCCTAACCCATCAGCAGGGTCAGTGTCGCAGAATACTGCTCCTTTATAAACCTTATTCTCAACTGTTTGAGACGATGCCTCACCAACAACCTTAATATTGAGGTCTGGCCATGTAACTGTACGATCCTGAGTTAATCCTGATGAATCAAAGATTACATACTTAGTAGGGTTATTCTCATCATCGGAAGGTGTGTTTGAGAATGTGGGGTTAACCATATTCTTATTGAAGACATTCTGGGTAGATATGTCATCCAACAGTGTAGATTGTGTCTGTGCTGCTCCGAAGTCGGGTAACTTATAGGTGTGTGCACCTGGTGATTCCCATGCGTCACACTCAAACTTAGCGATCTTTGCGGTATCTGTGGTACCTGTGATCTGTAACTCAGCATCCTTTACTAGGATAGTCTTGTTAGTTAAAGTCTGGAATGTGTCATTAGCAACCAGAGTAGTGCTGGTGTTTGTCCCTACGTTAGGTAGATCGAAACGTCTAGTACCTGACTGTGTAGATATAGTATCTACGTTGAAGTGTGCTCTCTTAGCAGGGTTTTGGTCACCCTGTAGATAAAACTGCACGTCAGTCTGGATAATAGGTCCAGCGACTGTGAAATAACCACTACCTTGAGGGGTCATTTCAATACTTGATGTAGCTGATGCAGTATCAATCGCTCTCACAAGTAGAGTCGATGATCCATCAGTGTTTTCCCTTCTACTATTATAGAAAGCAGCAGTACCGAAGGTTAAACCAATTTCATTGATCGCTCCCTGATACACTCCCGAATCTCGGTCAAGGTCAAAAGCTAGTCCAGGTGCGGTCTGACTACCTGCACTAAGTCCACGGAAAAGTTGATTGATCTTTGCTTTTCTATTAGGTATTAGCGGGTCAGAGATAACAATAGGAAGAATAGCTTCACCAGTCACCAAATCATTGGAAATCGTTTCTAACTGGGATATTCTTTTAGTTGCCACAGAATTTCAGTACAATTCTTACAGTTTTATTTATAACACTAGGGCAGCTCTCTATCTCTATTCCTTATTATTATACAATCGTTAGCATAATCTGCCACAAATTCCAATTCATCATCACAATCCCACATCAATTCCTCATATAACATGTTCAGTCGATCCATGTCTTCCCACAGCTGATTCGGATTAGGCATAATGGCTTAGGCAATAATTTTTGTGAATTGTATCCGTATTTCCAAACATAACTCTTATAAATAGTGGTAGAATTGAGGAGATAAATGAGTTAAAACTTATTTATTATGATCCATTTCACAGGGAAGATACATGAAGAAAATGCCACAAAATCAATTTGCAGAGTGGAAGCACTTAAAGGATGACCGTTGTCTTACGACCCCACAAGATGATCTAATCGATGATTATTTCGCTTGTATGATTAGCAGCAACGGCAAAGAGGAAGAGAAAATATGTCAATCACTGCTTTGTTAACATCCTAAAGTGTTTTTATCTTTTCACACTTCAACGTAGTGGCAGGTATCTTCCCCCCTTAAGGGGGGATTTTTAATGTACTAATAAAATTGTGGTCTATTAACTTCCACTTCAATAGTATCAAATAATCTATTCAATGATCTAGCATAGTCTCTATATCCACTCCCAACATATACTTGTCCTGCTACTACTGAAAAGGTAGCAATACCCCAGAAGATATAATAGAATCTACTCTTCACTTGGTTTCTCTGTTTGATCCTGTTTGGACCCCATTCTGGTAAAGGTGGTGTTGTTGTCATCGTCTTTCATACTTTCGACTATTCTATCATAATCTGAGGCACTGTCAAGTAGTGCCTTCTTAAGATCCTCGTAATCCCATTTAATCTCTTCCATATGTAGAAAAACTTAATGAACATCGTGGTCCATGATTAAAAGGATGATGATACACATATGCAGGTATGAAGATAGCATCTCCAGGTTGCAGTCTATGACATACTCCTGTATCAAATTTATATGAGGTCTCACCTATTGCTTGTACAATAAAGACATCATCAACATCATTATGTCGGCCAAATGTGGTTGAAAGTCCAGACAAAGAAATGTAGGTATGCATACGAATCATACCTACATCTTCTAGTACCGCTTCATATATCGGACGTATATTCTTAGGGATATAGTTACCCTCACCAATTATAACTGGTAGGATCTCATCAGGGTGTCTCTCATTAGAGTATGCCCAGTGACCATCTAATACATCCTCATCAAGCTTCTCAATAACATCACCCCATGTCACATCTGGCAAGGGGTAATATTGTTTAATAAATTCTACTCCCTCCTCAGAAAGCATCTAGATCTTTACCATGTTTAAGATTTACATTAAACTGTTGAGCAACGAGAGGAGGTTCAAATGCATCTCTCTGATCTTTAAGGTGTTGTACCTCTGCCCAATCCTCATCAAATAATTGTAGTCCCTTATCTGTAAGGATATGGTTGTACATTCCATTGAAGATCTTAGGTGGCATGGTAACAACATGTGCTCCATTCCAGAATGCCCTACTTACCTTATATACATCACGAATAGATGCTGCAAGTATTTGTGTCTGCACATTCTGGACTCTATACACTTCACTTATTGATCTGACAACCTCCAGCCCAGCAACGCTATTATCGTCCAACCGCCCAATAAAAGGACTGACGTACGTAGCACCTGCCTTTGCAGATAGGATAGCCTGAGCAGCATTGAATATAAGCGTAACATTTACTTTAATTCCCTCGTTAGATAGTTCTTTACATGCTCCGAGTCCTCCTCTAGTGCATGGTACTTTTATTGTAGCGACTTCTCCAAACTTTTTAGCAAGTCTGAGTCCTTCACTTAACATTTCGTCACTGTCACCGACTACCTCCATAGAGATATCCTTGACACCCATGTCCACTAATTCAGAATAGACATCCTCTGGATCTCTACCTGATTTCATTATAAGAGTAGGGTTAGTGGTTACCCCATCAATAAGACCTGTAGGAAAGTGCTCTCTAATCGTAGAGGTTTCCGCAGTGTCTAAAAAGATTTTCATTTAATAAAGCCTTGTACGTTAGTCATTTCCCCCAATGCATCATTCACAAACTGTCTAGTACCAACAGGGTCTGGAGTGAATTCATCAGGACTTGGGATATTTATTCCTGGTGGTGTCTCCTCCTCTCTTGTAACCGAAGCTACAGGTGAGACAATACACACAATACCATTATTAGTGGTTACTTTGAGTGTGTGTCCTTTTTCAACCAAGCTTAAGGAGAATGGTACATTCTCCTCAAACTCTGACTGTGATAGATCTATGATATTCATGGTAGATAAGTAATCATCTCTTCTGGGATGTATTCGTTAAAGGTACTTAGAGTCTCGGTGAAACCTTCACTACCCTCTTCGTCAAACTTCCACTGCACCACTTCATCAACCCCATCGTCTGCCATTATTTTAACGGTCCTCTTGGCGATGTTAACCCAGATATGCTCTAGGTATTGGTTGTCATCATAATCATTCATAATTTAGGACTCCGTGCCTTCTCAGTATATATCATGCCTTTATCGATGTCAAGCCAGCAGTTGCTAGATGCCACTCATCCTTGTCAGGGTGTGCAAAGAGATGGTTGTTATCTGCTGCTTGCAATAGAGTCTTAGGACCTATGGTATCTGCACCTTTACCTTCTAGGTTTGCGATCTCTCTATTGTACTTGGCAATCACACGATATAAGATATACCTATGAGAGTTAAAGGTACTGAAACCTTTTGTAAGATCCTTTGGACTCCACTCTATAGCAATCCTATCGATGCACCAGTCTCTGAATTTCTGTTGCTTACCGTTAGCAAGTCCATCAGTGATAAATTTATCGATGAAACAAATTGCTCGGAATGCTGTACCATGCAACTTAGGTTGCTTCTTGTAAATTTGATCCCAGAAATCCTTTCCTGCTTTCAATTTTGCAATACCTAAACCATTGTGCTCATGGTCATCTTTGACAGAATAATAGAAGTGATTAAATGAATCAACCTCCTTTGCATAATCTTTCGTTGATCCGAAACGATCTGCTGTTAGATCCAATACCTTCATCACACTGTTAACAAACAATGCAATAGGATCATCGTAAACTAACTCTGCTCTAAGGATATCAAGATTACTTAACTTAGTGCGACTGCAATTCAACTCTCTGAATATCTGTGCTTCCTTCTTGAGACAATCCTTAAGACTGGAATCCTCTGGGTGTGTGATAACAAATGTGGGCAATCCATCCGCTTCTTCTGAAGCAATGAATAGACATGTTTCGTGCTGCCCATCTATTAGTTGTGTACCACCATGCTCCTCTAAATGTATAGGACGCTCAGAGATTAGGACTGGCATACATAAATCCCAGTTGAACAGTCCCATCTTATTTAATTTTAGATTAGATATTAGTCTCTGTATCTCTGGTGGGATCTCCCACGTTTCTATGATTTCTTTTCGGGTACTTCGTCTGAAATCAGGTTTTACCCCTTGTGACCCCTTCTGCTTTTTGAACGTTAGCTCGTTGTATACGTCAATGAACTTTGCCATTGTGACCTCGTTTGTTTAGAATACGCTGACAAGGATAAATTCAAAATTCCTTCTCAACAAATTAAATATAACGTATTCTTAGAGGTGTGTCAACTATGTGACGAAACTGTAACAATCAGTTTAATAGTACTGGTAATCCATAGATCTGACATGGACCAAATCCACAACCAGCAGCAAGGTATCCAGTAGCACAAGAGTATGATGCCATACCAGTAACCACTTGGTTTATCAGTGATCCTGAAGGTACAAACTCAGCAATAACTCCTGTTGGTGCTGCAACGAATGTAGCATGTAACGCATTCTGTGACCCTGCAAGGATGTCTGCCATACTACTAGGTACTTGAGTACCAATAGAGATTCTAACCTGTGATGGTGGTGCAGCAGCAGGGAATGGTAAGTCACATGTGATATCCACAATAGCACCCTTAACCATGGTGAATTGTCCTGTCAGTGATGCAAATGGATTGAATAGAGCAATAAACTCAAATCTACCTGCATTCAGGAATGATGTAATAAAGTTTGCTTGGTTTACTATCTCACCATCAGCGATGTTTTCAATAGTATTACCCTCAATCTTAACGTTTTGAGAGTTAAGCATCAATGATTCAATAGCAGCAACACTAACCTTAGCACCCTGTATCTTAACCTCACCAGTATATGCTATGTCATGGTCACCTTCCTTCCTAGCAGCAGACTTCTGCTCAGTAGTATCATTCAAGGTACCAGTAAGTTGTGGTCCTGTTGGTGTCCTACCGAATCTATCCGCACCAATGTGATATGGTATCTTACCGACTGGATAGAAACCACCCACATTCTGCTCTTTAAGTACTCTATCTCTCTCTATCTCAGCAGTACCTCTATAGTTTAAGAAGTTACCACCTGATCCTAAATCATTTGCTGTCTGTATATTATTTGATTGCTTCTGTGTATCAGCAGGTATTTGACCTGATGTTACGTTAGTATCTGTGTCCTTAGTAGCACCACCAGTACCAGATGTATCTGGACTCTTAGAATCTCCACCAGATTCAGACTGTGGTCCTTGTGAGTTGTGCTCATTCTTAGCACCAGTTATCTCTTCATGGTAGTTACCCATGACCTTAAGATAGAAATCACCTTCAACTGTGAGACAGTAGTTACCTTTAATAGTCTCACACTTATCTCTAGCAATGATCTTAGTCTGGTTATTTGGCACGTTAACATGCTCGTTACCATTTGAGTCTTGGAAACTGGTTACACCACCTGGACCTGACGTGATCTGCTTCTCTTTACCTGGCGTAGCATCATTGATAACCTTAGCACCATTAAGAGATGTCTTAGTCTCCATTAGGTATGGGTTAATATTCTGGAACATCTTATCGATGTAACTACCACCGCCACTGTCTCCTCCTCCACCACCAACTTGTCCTTCATTGGAAGTGATATTGACATTGTATAGTTGATCTACGTCAGCAAATGGGGTGCCTCTTAGAGCATCGTTAATATTATCGCAAGGCGTACTTCCTATCAATGGGAACCACGCTTTAGACTTCGGCCTCTTTATCTTCCTCTTACAACTCTTTTTAAATAGAGCACCTAGTATTGCCATAAGGATCTGTAGAAGAGATCCCCAGTCTAATGATGTGAAGTCAAACTCCATAATCATCTGGACTGTATCACCCAGTTTCTTTGCTGCCGATGCCATACCTTTAGCAGTACTAACAGCACTTATAACATCACCTGCTACGTCTCTTACACGATTCATTGAAGATGTAATACCCTCAAGAATACGGTTGCTTAATCCCTTAACAGCAGAATCTATTGCTGTTCCAATTGCAGACGTAGCTATCTTATTGACAGCTAACGCTGCCATCTGGTTCGCAAAGTTCACCGTATCCGATAACGCACTTTGCACCAGTCCTAACCACATTGGCTTCTTAGCACAAAATAGATCAAAGATCTGGGATAGGAATGTCATCAACATATTGATGACAACAATAGGTATAAACTGAGATACAATCTTAACGAGGATTGCTACAACCTCAGCAATTAGTTTTGCTAGTAATTCTTTTAGAGGTGCAAGGATACCAGATATACCACTGGATAGGAAGTTAATAACCTTACCTAGGTGCTCTCTTACCTTATCTCCTGCCATCTTATTACCTGTGGCAACAGATACAAATCCACCTGGACCTGATGCCATGGTAGATGCCATCTCACCCAACTCAGTTAACATCCTTGTTAGGTCAGTCTCAAATCCTTTACCTGCTGGACCTGCAACACCATCACCAATACCATTAGCATTAACAGGTGGTTTAAATGGGTTAGTTACTGCATTACCTGGCAATACCTGTATAGCAGTACTGATAGCACCTCTTGCTTCTTCTATACCACCCTTATCGTCAGCAGGAGTAGTACTTTGTACCTTAGGGAATGGGTTACCATCCTTTCTCTTCTGACCGTCTAATCCTGTCTGTGAGTTAGTATTAGTCTTCTGCTCCTCAGCATTCTTAGCATCTGCAATAGTAGTATCTTTACCTGCTTCGTTCTGTTGGAAACCTCTGAACGCTCCTAAGACGCATGGCATCTGTGCTCCTTCACCATCAAGGAAGAAACCCAATACCCATGCACCTGGTTGTAATTCTGTTGATGTACCTGCTGCCTTAGTCTGTGGTTGGTCACAAGGTAACAGTACAGTAGCCCACGGAAGAATCTCCGTAGGAATATCTTTGGTATATGCTTCTTTTGCTTTACTACCAGTATACCACCCAAGAATACGTACCTTGACACGACCTAGCTCGGAAGGGTCATCGATTTTCTCGACTTCTCCTACCCACCAGGTGTAACCATCCTTTCCTAAAAAATCGGTACCAGTTCTACTCATCGTATATAAGTTTTCTTTTATTTATCAAGTCTAGTGAAGAGGAATTCACCTTCGGTAGGATCCTTACCATAGACTTGTCTACCAGTCTTTACATCATGTCCAACATCTTGGACACGATATTCAGTACCGTTGAATTTAATACGAGATCTTATCTTAGTCGATCCTTGTATACACTCTCCGTCAAGATCCCCTCTCCACCATCCATCAGACCATGCCCATATGAAAGGACAAGACTCACGATCAGTAAGAAGGTTATAAGTTTTAGAGAAGATAATGTTTTCATCCATCTCCTCCAGATCATACCTTATAATATTATAGGGATCATCTTCACCCTTATACTTGTACCAAGACTTCGCTTCAATCTGCCGTTCCGACAACATCGAGATACGGAGATCTATCTGGGGCCACCTCGACGGATTGGACATGGCTTGTCTTGCGTTTCGATACCGACCTATAAGTAGGTCCGTGAATTTCACAATAGTCGCAGTCATCACAAGAATATTCTTCTTTATAATTATCTATCTTTGATATTAGATTATCATACTCACGAATCTGAAACGAAGATTGTGAAGTGTGTTGATACTCTATGCAAGCTGCACGTAACTGGTGTAGCTCTTGCTCATTGAATTGCATACCGAATAGCATTGATAGTCCAACCTATTTAGTCGTCGTACACAAGGCATTCTGGCTCATCAGGATTCTGATCACAGAAGAGTTCTAATGCATTTGGATCATGGTGATCACCTGCTACAATCTCATCATGGTGATGCTCTTCATACTCAATCAGATCATGTAATTCTTCTTTATAATGGCGACGTGCAGCAGGATTTAACTGAGGATCGTCTAGCAATTCCTTATCGTGCTGTATGTGTTGCTCTATAGTAGTCATAGTTTTTTAAGCAAACTATTAATATTTATGAGTATATTATACCAAAACTACTGTACATCGCCACTACGAGGTAAGGAATCCCTAACCAATTCTAAGCTAGTTGTCATACCATCTCTCTTGTAAATGTGCTTCAGACCTGCGATTACATATAATCCACTAAACTTTCTATCCTGTTTCACGTTAGCACCTTTCTGTCTTGATCCAGGAATAACCAACTTAATTAATGATCCAGCAACCAGTCCTACATTGCCTGGTACCTCAATACTCAATTGAATTGTCTTAAGTAGAGTATAACGTGCAGAAGCATATTCTGCTACTGCCATATAATCCCTATCACTATCAGTACCATTCTTAGGTGCTGACCTTGTTGCCTGATTCTTCATACCAGGCAATACTCTATACTTAATCCTAGTTGGCTCTGACTCTGATAAAAATTCTGGTGTCTCGAATGGTGGTACCTTCTCAACAGTAGTTGCTTTAGAGAATAACTTTTCATATGTCATCACCTGTGCCTTATTCAGAGTGCCACCAGGTTGATTCTCAGTCGAGTTAGAATTAGGTGCGAAAGCATCTTTAGGTGCTGGTAATGTTATGCCTATAGCAGCAGACTTATAGATACCCATCCTCATACTCTTAAGATGGTTTGCCTTATCTGGATATTGTATATTCTCTATAGTATATTGTTTATTTGCTGGCTCAGTACCTTTCTGGGTATAACTGTACGTATATACATTCTTAGTAGCACCACCCTCTGCAATAGAATCAATAGATCTAAAATTAAATCCATGTACATTCTCCCAGAACAAATAACCAGACTGCTTATCACTACCTCTACTATTCTTTAGTCTAGTGATCTTATCACTCAAGAACATGATAGCATCCACTGGTTTCCAGCTGGGAGATATGAAAGTATACTTTGTATGATTCTCAAAGTTATCTTCATTTATCTTCTTATCTGCCTTGAGGAATTCCTTACAGATATGCAGGGGTACATTATCCTTATCATTCTTACTACCTGGTCCAAATGCCTTAAAGACTTTAAACTGCTCGTTATTATACATCTCTGGTGAGACAGTATAGAGCACGTACATCTGTCCTCTCTCAGACTTAACAATGCTACCTATCTTATAGACCTGCATAGTAATCTTTAACTTCTCATCCTTAATAGCACTACCAGTTGTTATATTAACATTAATCTTCTCACCACCTTGTATCTTCAAGTTGAAATCAACTGCGTCTAAGATAGTAAAATCACAGCGAAGGAATGGTGCTTCAATAGATTCAAAATACTCAAAATCCATTACCATTTCTTCTATATTCCACTTCTTATCATCCTTAGTTACAATCTCGATCTTAGTGACCGTCATCTCCCTAGAGTCTACGGATCTCTGACCTTTCAATTCAATAACTGGTGCATTTGCTACTTCACTCATTACATTAACTCCGAAGGATCTACCATAGACTCATGTATAAGTCCAAACTTAGGTGTCATATAATCATGGGAATCGTGATGAGTCTCACCAGGTAATGCTAGTGGTACCTGATCTCCACCCCCACCACCTTGTTGAATAGGGGCAGGTGTAATCACCTCTGTACCACCACCTACTGTAGCCATCTGTCTCATCTTACTTTTCTGCTGTGTTTTATCCTGTTGTGCAGTCTCTAATCTACCACCTGAGTTATTAATTGACTGTGCAACTGTATCTAGTCTATGTGACTCTGTGCCTGGGATAAATCTATTTGTCTCAAACTGTATATCATTTGCTATATCATTTGCTATCTGTTTGAATTGTTCAGCAGTCATATTATCATAACCGTACTGCTTCCCTATCTCTTTCAACTTATCTGCATACTTAGGATCAGATGCCATCTCTCCTATCATTCTTGCCTGATCAGCAGCAGCTCTACCCAAGTCAATATTCTGACCGTCAGCAGTCATCTTCAATCCTAGAGGTAGTTTCTTATTATTTTCTTGATCAAGTGCTGCTTGCTCCATAGGTGTAGCAGCAACAGTATTAGTGATTCCAAAATGCTGCTTCATAGCATCCATACCCATATTCACTATGGAATCCATGCTCTCTACTTCACCACCTTCTGACTTCTGTGGTAGGAAACCACCCATCAATGCTTGACGCATCCTCTGAGATGTTAATCCTTTATTCTTTCTAGTTGCTGGTGTATCAAATGGTACTACAAATGCACCACCACTAGACTTCTGAGCAACATACTCTCTACCATGTCCTATGAAACTGGTTGACTTACCACCATCAAGACTAACTGGGTAACCTGACATAGGACCATTAATCCAACCACCCTTAGCAAGTTCCTGATACCATCCACCAGATGCCAAATGTTTGTTGTCCTTTTTGTGAGCATCTCTTATAGTCGTATGACCATCAACTAATTTATCTCTATCATAACCTTCTTCACCTGGTTTCTTACCATTAACCGTAGCATAGTCACTAACATCCATAAAATCCTGATCCGTTTCTCCTCCAAGATCTTCACCACCCTCCTCTGCTGCACCACCTTTGGGTGTAAAGAATTTAAGTACAGTAGTTAATGCCTTCATTCCCATGAATAAGGGGAAGAACATTGCCTTAACACCTATTCCTAGTATCTTAGTGATTAGTGGTAGATGAGGCTCTACAGCATCAAGTATACCACTCATAAAGTTACCAAGTACAGTAAAGAATTCTCCAAAATTCTTTTGTATAGGCTCCATCACCTTACCAAATACTTCACCAATCTGACCAACAAACTTCTTAATCGGTGCAATGACTGGCTCTAATGCTCCACCTATTGCTTTACCTGCTTTACCTCCTAAGAATCCTCCAGCAGCACCTGCAATCATACCCATTCCAGGTATACCAGTAGCAGCACCCAACGCAGATCCTATTGCAGCACCTGCACCTGCACCAACACCAGCACCTGCTACTTCTGCTCCACTACCACCTTCTGCTGACACTTGCATAGCAGCAGCAGATCCAGCAGCTAGTGATCCTAGCATCATGCCACCACCACCTCTCATAAACTTACCCACCTTGGGTAACATATTCTTAGCTACACCCTTTATACCACCTGCAACACCTTGGAATAATTTCCATCCCTTCTTGATGCCCATCAGGGCTGCCTTCTTCATTCCTCCGAAAGCACCACCCAGTTTAGATATTACCCATCCTACCGCTTTTACTGTACCTATAGGATTCTTAAGAAATGCCAGTCCTAGGAACAGTGGGGCTGCCGATGCAATGAACTGGAGTGCACCAAATAATCCCTTAAGACTAATAGGATTCTCTAGGAATTTAGTCAGACCATCTAACGATGACCCTGCTAGGAAACCTACTATCTTAAATATAAACTTACCTACAGCAGCAAGACCCTTGAATAGTTTCTCTACCTTATCAGGGTTATTAGAGATCCAGTCAAACACCTTGTACAGTGCCATGATACTGAATAACCACTTGGCAACCTTTACTATTCCACTGAATAGACCACCAAATGCTTTCTCAGATCCCTTCTTAAATGCCTTTGCTATCTTCTTGAGTGCTGGTTGTTCCTCTGACTTATTCTCAGCACTATCTCTTGCTGCCTTACCTCTTCTCTTCTTCTCTTCCTCATCCTTAATCTTATCTCTCTTCTCCTCATTCTTTGCTATCTGATCTTCCTTCTTAATTAATGCCTGATTATTCTTTATCTGTGTGGCAATATTTGTCCTCCATCCCTCAACCATTGCCTGAGAGTTTACAGAGATGCTATTAAGGGTCTGACCCAAAGAGTTCATCCCAGAAATAACAGACTGCATCCCAGTATTAGTACCCTTATAAGTTATCATCTTATACAGGGTAGCCTTCTTAACTTTAATAGGAGGTGCAGTTGCCATATTACGTTAACATTGCTTTTGCGGTACCATAAACCTTTATTACTTCGTCACCACCGCCACTATTATTTATCACCTGTTGCTCAACGACTGTATTAGTACCTCTTACAATCAGTGGCATCATATCTTCATCTGCCATCCTCTGTGCTTGCTTTCTAATTTTAGCAATCTTTCCAGAGATATTCGGTGGTGCCATCTTAAGACCTGGAATTCTACCATAAGTTTTATTCCAGACACCTACTGCATTATCAAGAAGTGTTGAAGCACCCTTAAGACCAGCTATAGCAATACTACCTGCACCATCTTTCATAAGACGTTTGTCAAACACTACCTCTTTCTTTTGTGTATTCAACACACCTGTGACAATTTTACCGCCAAATGGATCTTCCTTACTATAGAAATCAAGTGGATTAACCCTTGATAATATATCTGACTTAGGTCTACCAGTATCTTTAGGGTCAAGTGCCATCTCCCAGTGTAGATGAGGTCCAGATGATCTACCTGAATTACCTGTATTACCTAGTACTGTACCTTTAGGTGTCTTCTGTCCTTTCTGGACTGTTGGCATCTTATCAAGATGTGCAAAGAAATGACCATATCCCTTACTATCTACCCAACTGACCCAGAATCCATATCCAGAATCGTGACCTACTGCATCAACAAATCCATCTGACATTGCACGTATTTCTTCACCTACCTCAGTAGCAATATCAACGCCCATGTGCATACCAGGTGATAACTTAAATCCTCTCTCACCCATTGGTGATGTTACTATATGTCCACCCTCTGCCATTGCTGGTGCAAACATTGAACTACTTGCAAACATTGCTGTTGCAATACCATTTACTAAACCGCCCATACTATAATCCTGTGGTGTTGTTACTGGGTAGATATCCTTTCTATGTCCGTATACTGGTACTGCACCACCTTCAGCTTTCTCTTGTCCTACTTGTAAGACCTTACCTCTAGTCCTTATAACCTTCCACGCAAACCCTATAGGGTTCTTAGCGAATGCCATAAGATTCTTGACACCATTGATAACTCTCTCAATGATCCATTTAATTGCATCTACAGCAGCACCAAAGACGAAAGAAACGAAATCTCCCACCATCTTAGCACCTTTCATCAATAATTCACCTATCCCACTCAGGAATCCCATCAGTGCATCAAAGGTCTCTTTAAAAGGTATAAAGACATCTTTCATTACACCCCAGATCACCTGACCATACATCTTAAATGCTCTACCAATAGGTCCGAAGATAGGCTCCATGATTGGACCTAGAGTCTTACCTACCCACTCACCTAAGAAACCACCAATAGCATTACCTACGATAGGTGCGAATGGACCTAAGAAAGGACCAAGTAATGCAGTACCTACTGCACCACCTATTAAACCACCTGCTGCCTGTCCAACACCTGCACCTATAGCAGCAGACTTCTTCTCACCTGATGCTATACCTGATGCTATACGTGTTGCTCCACCTAATATTGATAGACCTCCTGCTGCTGCACCTGGTCTTGCCTTTGCAAACTTACCTACCTTACCAAAACCTTTCTTACCTAACTTGAGTCCCTTCTTACCCATTATCCGACCACGTTGCTGCAACTTATTCAGTGGTCCTTTCTTTGCTCCTTTGAATTGTCCTTGGAATCTATCCCTTGCCTTATTTTGGTAAAGGTCAGACTTCATCCCCTTACCTGCTTGCTTACCTCTCTTAGCATCTGCTCTCTTAGCAGACTTCTGAATAGATTCGTACTCTTCCTTACTGTATATTACACCTGTCTTCTTATCTCTATATCCTGTACGTCTTGCATTAGCACTTGCCTTTATCTCTTCTTGTGTCTGAGTATTCCTAGCAAATGTCTCTGTAACAGCATTAAAATCTTGTACTGCCTTCCATGGCATTATCAAGTATTGTGCTGTCTTAAATGCAGCAATACCACCTAGTAATTGTAATACTCCTAGTACTCCTCTTAATCCTCTCTTAACAGGATTCTCTTCATACGCACCAAATATATTGGTGAGACCGTTCATTATGCCATTGATACCAAATCCTAGTATGGCAAATGCAAACTTACCAATAGAAAATATTAATTTGAATACCTTCTCTGCTGACTCTGGCATCTTAGATACCCAGTCAAATATACCGTACAGTATAAAACCACCGATGATTGCCTCTAAGAAACCTCCAAGTTTCTTGAACAGACCCTCAAATGGTTTCTTGATAGTCTCCCATCTCTTCTTAACATTCTTATCTGCGTCCTTCTCACCTTGCTCTACAGCATTCTCTACTTCACTCCGCTTCTTCTTGCGGAACATATTTCTGAATGCTCTAATACCCTTAGACCATATAGTCTTCTTCTTTTTATCGTCAGTATCTAATTTCTCTGTCTTCTCTGCTATATCTGTACGAAGCCAATCACGTTGGAACTCGATGATCGTATTCGTTTCAAAAAAGTTATTGGCAATGCCCTGTGTTACAACACCAGTACGATTAATTCCCTTACGGATCTCGTTGAAGTCTGCGTCCAGCCTAGTAGAGATCTTAAATGGTTTAATTGTAACAAACGATTTAATTGCCATTTATAGAGACATTTTTTGTTCTTCA
>Ga0208277_1000831_pt1 | contig 18212 bp, 20 predicted proteins | sample ETNtaG_5_FD_185782 | JGI IMG/M metagenome (GOLD analysis project Ga0208277, IMG submission 185782) | Marine microbial and viral communities from oxygen minimum zone, Eastern Pacific Ocean - ETNP201406SV205 (SPAdes) (version 2) | ecosystem: Environmental > Aquatic > Marine > Oceanic ...
TAATAAAACTGTATATTTATACAGTATTTAACAATATATTAAAAATTATTGCAAACATTTTAATAATTCTTTTAAAGCAAAAGCCACACTCTGTTTTCTAACTTGGTCACGATCGCCTTCAAAGAACTTTGTGTAGCAACTTATATTATCTTTAAAGCCTATTCCAAAGCATACTGTACCAACTGGTTTATCTGCTGAACCTCCAGTAGGCCCTGCTATACCGCTTATTGAAATTGCGAAATCTGATCCACTTTTTCTTAAGGCTCCTTCTGCCATTTCTCTTACGACTCTTTCACTCACAGCTCCCTCATCCAAAAGTGCATCTTTGGTCACGCCAAGTGTTTTTAATTTTGCCTTATTCGAGTAGGTGATAAATCCAAAACCATACCAATTAGAACTACCGGGTACGCCTGTAAATTCCTTTCCGATCCATCCTCCTGTACAGGATTCTGCTGTAGAAATGCTTTTCTTTGTTTCTGATAAGAGCTGACCTATCTTTATAGCTAAATCTTGTAGTTCGTCATTGGAAATCATGAATTTAAATTATAATTGAATTATGACTTTTATTGTTGGCCAAGGATGTATCAATTGTAAGCATACAGATTGTGTCGAAGTGTGCCCTGTGGATTGTTTCTATGAGGGAGAAAATACATTAGTCATAAATCCTGACGAATGTATCGATTGTGGTTTGTGCGAACCCGAGTGCCCCATTGAAGCCATTTATGCGGAAGACGAAGTTCCAGCTGATCAAATAGAATTTATTGAAATAAATGAAAAATATTCAAAAATTTGGCCCAATATTACTGAGGCAAAAGATCCATTGCCAGATCATGAGGAATGGAAGGAAAAAACGAATAAAATAGATGTATTAATTCTTGAATAAAATCATTCAGAAACCTTTCCCTCGAGCATAGGAACAAATAATACAGAATCTAAAATAGTTTCATGATATTCATCTTTTGATTTTTTTTCTAAAAGTAGTAAGTGTTGTTTCTTCCCATCGCCAACAGGGCAAATCAATCTACCATTAAGCTCGAGTTGAGTTTTTAATTTTTTTGGAATTTGAGAAATTGCTGCTGTACAGACAATGGCATCAAATTTTTTTGGAGTTGGCCAGCCTAAAGTCCCATCAGACCAACGTAGTTGGTAATTGTCTACACCAACTTTCTTTAAATTATTTTCTGCGCGAAGCGATAGAGCTTCGATTCTTTCTAAAGAAAATATTTTTCTACAAAATCTTGCAAGTATTGCAGTTTGGTAACCACAGCCAGTACCAATCTCTAAAACTGCGCCCAAAGGTTTTTGATCTAGGATATTTCCTTGAATCAAAAGTTCTGTCATTTTTGCTACTACAAAAGGCTGTGAAATAGTTTGTTGATGACCAATTGGAAGGGACATATCCTGATAAGCTCTGGAAGTAAATGTTGCATCGACAAATTCATGTCGATGAATTTGGTAGATGGCTTCTAACACTCTCGGGTCTTTGATGCCCTTTTGAGATAGTTCTTTGGTTAATTCTTTTCTGGCAAATTCAAAATTCAATTGATCTGTAAATTTTTAGCCCAGTCTGCAACAACTTTTTGTTGCGCGTTGGAATGCATATCTATCTTTATTGGAGAAATTGAAATGAATCCATCTTCCAAATTCTTTCGATCTGACACATCAAGATTCTTCTCGCATTCTTCATTATTAAGGAAAGTTTTAGTTATTTTAATTTCAGGGTCTGGAAATTCATTGTGATCAGGTACGTTGATATTTAAAATTTGAAAGTCTTCTATTTCTAAGTTGTCTAGATTATCCAAGACTTTTGCAATAAATTTTGCAGCGAACGAAAAATCATTGATCTCAAAAGATGCCACAGATACTGCAATTGAGGGATATTTCAAATTCCTGCCATCCAAAGCAGCACCAACAGTACCGGATAAAATAGCATCGGAGCCTAAATTTGGACCAGGGTTTATTCCAGAGACTACTATTTCGGGTTCAAAGGGGCACAGCATGTTTCTTGCAACTTTGACGCAATCAACAGGTGTGCCGTTGAGACTGAATATATTATCTGTATATTTTTTGTGTCTTAAGGGCGTCAAAAATGTAATCGCACTACTAAATCCACTTCGGTTTTGATCTGGACCTATAAGAAATACATCATGTTTGTCATGCAATTCTCTAAAAAGTGCTTTGATACCGGGATGATCAAAGCCGTCGTCATTGGTAAGTATTATTTTCATATAAATTAGTTCTTCGTAACAAGAGCAATCGCTTGGGTACTGATGCCCTCTCGAGCCCCCTCATAACCTAAACCATCTGTAGTCGTTGCTTTACAAGATATATCATTTTGATTAATTTTTAATTCTTTAGCTAAATTTTCTTCTATTTTTTTTTTGAATTTCTCAAGTCTAGGCTCTTCTCCAATATAAGTAAGATCAATATTTACGATTTTATAACCTGCATCTAAGAGCTTTGTGGAAACTTTATTTAAGAGATGTATGCTAGAGATGTCCTTATTTTCTTCATTTGATGGTGCCAATTTACCTATATCTCCCATCTTACAAGCTCCTAAAAGAGCATCAATCACAGCATGACTGATGACATCCCCATCAGAATGAGCAACTACCTCGTACTCAGAGTCGATTGAAATACCGCCTAAGATGAAATCTTTAGAGCCTTTGACGATTTTATGAGCATCAAATCCTTGCCCAATTCTTAATTTACTCACTAAATTCTGCCAGCAAGTTTTAAATATTGTTCTACTGTTTCTAAATCCTCTTTTTTGGTCACCTTTATATTAGTTTTATTACAAGGGTAAATGGATATATCTTTTTTATAATAATGAAGCATGGCACTTACTTCGTCAGTGAATACTTTTTCTTCATCATTGGCTTTGGTTAAAGCTGACAATAGATCTTCCAAACAAAAAACTTGAGGTGTTGCTGATAACCAGACATTATTTCTATCCAAAGATTTTTGAACTTTTTCATTTTTTACCAAGTTAATACTTTCAGTTGGTTGATAAGAAAGATAACACCCTTCTCCATCTTCTTTGATTTCGTCTTGAGCTTTAGCCATAAGACCCAAAAGATCTTTGAGGTCCAAGCAAGGTCTTGCTGCATCATGCACCGCAACTAATATTGATTTATCTTCATCCTCTTTAATTTCTTGCAAGCCATTCAAAACGGATAACATCCTTGTAGAAGCACCAATACATGTCTTGACTTTATTATGTTGAGAAATAGGTAAGGCCTCCCAAGCCTCAGTATCTTCTGCAACAACTACATAAATAGTTCTGCAATTTTCGTCTTTCAAAAATGGATCTATGGCAAATTCAATGATAGTTTTTTTACCTACTAAATTGAATTGTTTAGCAAGTTTAAGTTGGGCTCTTGCACCAACCCCGGCAGCAGGAATTAAAGCAACGTATTCACTCATTCGGTACTAGTTCAATAAGAACTTCTCCTTTTTTAATTAAATTTAGCTTATTTCGGGCATAGCCCTCTAAAGCTTCGGGATCATTAGTAAAGCTATCCAATTCCATTCTGGCAATTTTATTATCTTCCTTCAACTCAACGATTCTATTTTCCAAGATCATTTTTTCTTGAGTCATTCTATCTAACCGACTAATGCTATTTTCTCCGTAAAAGATTCCTATAATATAAAATAAAATTAAAAAAATAAGTATCGCTAAAACACTAGGCAAAAAATAATTTTTAACTTTATCTATCAATTTATTAACTCCTGCCTGCCAAGAAACTCTAAATCTTCCATAGCATCAATCATTAATAACCTATTATATTTTGAAGTTCTATCTGACCTTGACGGTGCGCCAGTTTTTATTTGACCAGCTCCAGTGCCCACAGCTAAATCTGCAATAAAATTATCTTCTGTTTCACCAGAACGATGAGAAATTACGCACTTATAGTTATGCTGATAAGCTAAACTTATAGTTTCAAAAGTTTCAGAAATTGTTCCTATTTGATTAATTTTAACTAAAACCGAATTTGCAATATTTCTATCAATGCCCTCTTGAAGAATATCTTTATTAGTTACAAATAAATCATCGCCAACCAACTGAGTTTTCTTTCCAAGTCTTTTAGTAAGACTTTCCCATCCGATCCAATCATTTTCATCAAGCCCGTCTTCGACCGAGGTAATAGGATATTGATCGGCTAATTTAGAAAGATACTCAATTAATTCATCTGCAGACAACTTTTCATTATTTGAAAAAACATACTTCTTATTCTCTAATAATTCTGTTGCAGCACAATCTAGAGCAAAGGTTACATCTTTATCAACTTCATATCCTGCTTCTTGGATGGAGCTGGTTATTAAATCGAGCGCTTCTTCAGCCGAGCCTATTCCAGGGGCAAATCCACCTTCGTCTCCAACTGCGGTAGAAAAACCATTTTGATTCAATGTTTTTTTTAAAAAATTAAATACTTCCACACCACAAATAAGACCTTCTTTAAAAGAAGAGAACCCAACTGGTTGAATCATAAACTCCTGAAAATCTAACTTATTATTAGCATGTGCACCTCCATTAAGAATATTCATCATAGGAAGAGGCATCTTCATTTCAACTTCTGAAAAAAAATGTTCCTTAAAATAATTATGAATATATTCATATAGAGGCTTTTTTTCTGCGCTTGCGGATAACTTACAATAAGCCAACGATAAAGAAAGGATAATATTTGCGCCAAAATTTTTTTTATTTTTCGTTCCATCTAGCTCTATCAGTTTTGAATCAAATTCAACTTGTGAACCTATTTTCATGCCAATGAGTTCAGGAAATAAATTCTCCTCTGCGGTTTTAATTACCTGTTCAACCCCTTTACCGTTGAAATTATTGCCGCCATCTCTTTTCTCTATTGCTTCTCTAGAACCAGTAGAAGCACCTGAAGGAACAAAACCAATTTCTTTTAAATCATTATTTGTCTCTATCAAAGCAGCAATTGTTGGGGTTCCTCTGGAATCAAGGATTTCAAATGCTTTAATTGCTTTGATTTTCATTTTCTTAAAACCCTTTTACAGCCTGGTCTACAGCATTTACTTTGTGTAGAAGGCTTTCAAATTGATCTAAAGGCGTTGCAGATGGACCATCGCAAAGGGCTTCCTCAGGATTGGGATGGACTTCTATAAATATACCAGCTATACCCAAAGATACTCCAGCTTTAGCTAGATCTTCAGCTTGATCTCCTCTACCTCCTGCGGCAGTTTTTCCTTGACCTGGAAGTTGAAGCGAATGAGTAACATCAAAAATAATTGGGCAGTTGAAAGTTTTCAATTTAGACATACCCAACATATCTACAACTAAATTATCATAGCCGAAGGAAGTGCCCCTTTCACAAAGCATAACTTGATCATTACCAAAATTAACGCATTTTTCGATGATATTTTTCATTTGATCAGGGGATAAAAATTGCCCTTTTTTAATATTCAATGGCTTCCCAGCCTGACAAGCTTCTTTGATGAGATCTGTTTGTCTACACAAAAAGGCAGGTATTTGGATAACATCAATAACTTCTGATATTTTTTCAACTTGGCTTATTTCATGAATGTCAGTAATCAGTTGATAATCGCTTTTTTTTAATTCTCTAAAAATTTCTAAGCCTTTTTCAAGACCTGGTCCTCGATATGAATCCACAGAAGACCGATTGGCTTTGTCAAAAGATGCTTTAAAAATAAATGAATTTCCTTGAGCTTCAGTAATTTTTTTTAATTTTTCAGCAACCTTGAAAGTAAGCTGATCATCTTCTAAAACATTTAAGCCTGCAATAACAGAAAGTTTATTGGAATTTGAAATCTCTGTTTTTGCTATTTTTACTAAATTACTCATTTTTTTACTTGGAGTTTAACTTAGCAGCTTTAATAAATCCTTTGAAAAGCGGATGAGCATTTATTGGATCGGATGTGAATTCAGGATGAAACTGACACCCTATAAACCATTTATGATTCTTAATTTCTATTGCTTCGACCAAAGTATCATCTTCAGATTTTCCAACTATAGTCATTCCATTTTTATTAAATGTTGACTCATAATTACCATTAAATTCGTATCTATGTCTATGGCGCTCAAAAATTTTAAGTTTCTTGTAAAGCTTAGCCATCTTACTATTCTTATTTAAATGGCATACTTGGCTTCCTAGACGCATAGTGCCCCCCTTGTCAGATTCTTCCGACCTGTACTGAATAAGTCCATCTTCATCAAGCCATTCTGTAATCAGCCCTATGACTGGGTGCCGTATAGTCTTTTTAAACTCTGTGCTGTCGGCATCCAATTTCAATACATTTCTTGCAAATTCTATAACCGCAACTTGCATCCCTAAGCATATCCCAAAATAAGGAATATTATTTTCTCTAGCAAACCTTGCTACGTTAATCATTCCTTTGACACCTCTATTTCCAAATCCCCCTGGAATTAAAATACCATCAGCCTCTAAATTTTCTACTCCTTTATTGAATCTTTCAGAATCTATGTGCTCAATTTTAACGTTTGTCTTATTGTGGATGCCTGCATGAATTAAAGCTTCATTTACTGATTTATATGAATCTACCAATTCTGTGTATTTGCCTACCATAGCGATTTTAGTCTCACCTTTTTGCTCTGATTCAAGTTTAGTAACCCTTTTCCAATCATTAAGTTTTGGCTTAGAACAGTTAAGTTTTAGCTTTTCTACTATTTGCTGATCTAAACCTTGTTTGTTCATCATTACAGGGATTGCATAAATTGATGGGACATCAGGTAATGTAAAGACACAATCTTCATTTACGTTGGTAAACAAGGCAATTTTTCTACAATCTGCTTTTGAAAGATTTTGTTCAGATCTACAAATTAAAATATCTGCTTGCAGGCCATGAGATAAAAGACTTTTCACAGAATGTTGAGTTGGTTTTGTTTTGGTTTCTCCCGATGATGCTAAATAAGGGACAAATGTTAGATGCGTAAATAGTGTCCTTTCAGAACCCAACTCGAGTTTCATCTGCCTTATTGCTTCTAAAAAAGGTTGTGACTCAATATCGCCAACAGTTCCGCCAATTTCAATAATCGCTATATCATTATCTTCTGCGCCATAAGCAATTCTTTTTTTAATCTCATCAGTAATGTGAGGAATTACTTGGACCGTTGAACCTAAAAATTCTCCTTTTCTCTCTCTTTTAAGAACATCTTCGTAAACTTGGCCTGCAGTAAAATTATTTTTATGGGACATTTTGGAATTCAAATATCTTTCATAATGCCCAAGGTCAAGATCAGTTTCAGAACCATCTTCAGTAACAAAAACCTCGCCATGTTGAAAAGGACTCATTGTGCCAGGATCAAGGTTAATATAAGGATCAAGCTTCATAACTGTAACTTTTAATCCTCTACTTTCTAATAGAGAGCCTAAGGACGCTGAGAGAATACCTTTCCCTATCGAAGAAACTACGCCGCCAGTAACAAAGAGGAATTTTGGATTTTTAGAAGCCACCTTTTTCATACAAGATGGTTCATAAGTATATCAGAATAGTCTTAGGCTATTCAGAAAACTTAAAGAATGTAATTAGATGGAAATAATTTTTCCTTCTACTTCTTCTTCTGATTGATCTAGGGGCCTAGAAAGAGAGGCCCAATCGATTTCTCCATCTGTTGGCCAATCTTGATAATCCAAAACACCTAACTCTTCATATAATGGTTTTACTTTTTCAGTAAGAAGACCAATTTTCGATAAGTTAGGAACTACCCTTGTGAACAATAGGTGTTGAAAGTTATTTGTCACGTCTGATTTACTTTGAAAGGCAATAGCATCTTCTGCATCCCATCCAAAATGTTCATATACTTCTGAAGACATTAATCTTCCTCTCATTACAACGCATGCTTCATATGCAAATTGAGCTCTTTCTTCTCTTTCTTCATCAGATAAAGTTTTAACGAACTCTTCTAAATAATTAACTCCGAAAGTTACATGTCTCGCCTCATCTCTAATGATTAGATAAAGCATGTCTTTAAACACAGGATCGAAAGTTCCTTGTCTTGCTAAATTAAAGGCTGCAAGTGCAAGACCTTCTATAATAATTTGCATTCCGATGAATTTAAGATCCCATCTTGGGTCTGTTAAGATTTTATCCAATAAGGATTTAAGACCCGTGCCGACAGGATACATAATTCCAACTCTTGACTGAATATATTTATTGAAAGCTTCTACATGTCTTGCCTCATCGAAAGTTTGAGATGCAGCATATAGTTTTGCATTAAAAGTTGGAGCACATGAAACAAGCTGAGAAGCGACTAATAATGCACCTTGCTCTCCATGCAGGAACTGGCTTAGGGACCAAGCTCCTCTGTGACTCATGAATCTAAATTTTTCTTCAGTTGAAAGTTTTTGATAAGGTTCATAATCGTCCCAGAATATGGGTGGCGGTGTATCGCCCCTTTCTGGCAAAGGCCTATCCCAGTCTATGTCTTTTTCTGCATTCCAATTTAAATCTTTTCCTAACTCATAAAGTCTTTTTATTCTGTTATCTTGAACCGTGTAGTCCCAATTGTAAGAACCTGTTAAAGGAGTGCTAAAAATCTCAGCTACGTCAGTAACTTCTTCCTTAGAAAGATTGTATTCATTCTCTACAGGAAACTCTTTAATTTTCCTTGGGGTTTCTTTTAAAACTTTAATTTTCATATCTTGTATACCTTTTTTACGCGATTTGTAATTCCAGTCATCAACGTATAAGGGCTATTATTAGCATATTTGGCAACTGTGTCTACTTCATGGCCCTTGCCCCATAAAATAACTTCATCCTTATAACTAATTTTACTTATATTGGATAAATCAATCGCAATCATATCCATTGAAACTTTACCAATTACTGGTACTAATTTTCCTTTTACCAAAACTTTCCCACAATTACTCAAGTTTATTGGATATCCATCACCATACCCTACTGGCAAAATACCTATTTTAGTTCTTTTTTTGGCCTGCCAAGTTCCTTCGTAACCAACCTTATCCCCTTTTTCAATTTCTTTTAAAGATATGAATTTTGATTTCAGAGTCATCACAGATTTAAGCTTAATATTTTTATCTTTTAAGTTAGATCTGCTTCCAAATATGCTTATCCCAGGCCTCACAATGTCTTTCTGCGAAGTAGGATAATTAATCATGCCACCAGAATTGCATAGGCTTCTTTTTATAGAAATTTTGTCAGATGAACATCTCGTCTCAAGATCCTTAAATTTCTTTAATTGTTTAATATTCCCTTTAAAAGAATAAAAATGACTCATCAAAACAATTTGATTAGTTTTCTTTGAAACTTCTTCAAAAATTTTTGAAGCATCTTCAATTGAAAAGCCAAGCCTATTCATTCCTGAGTCAAATTTAATCCATACAGGATGGCTTTCTTTGAAGTTTTTAATCTGCTTTAAAAAATTAAGCTGCCTGCTAGAGTGAATAACAAACTCTATCTCATTTTTAAGAAGAGCCTTCATATCAGCTAAATCATAGGGCCCTTCCAAATCTAAAATAGGTTTTTTTGATTTAAAACGAAGATTTATGGCCTCTTCGGAAGTAGCAACACAAAATCCATCAACTTTGCTTTGGATATGTTTCGTAATTTTATCTATGCCGTGTCCATATGCATCAGCTTTAACAACTGGAAAAGATTTAGCAGAGTTTACAGAACTTTTAAGACTCTTCAGATTAAACTCCAAAGCCTTTAGATCAATCTCTACAAATGTTGGACGATTCAATTCAATCTTCTTCTGAAAAATCTGGATTTCTTAAGGCTGGATCATCTGGAGAAAGATCTTGGAATTTTGTATATTTATCTGAAAAATGCAATTTCACCGAACCTGTAGGTCCATTTCTGTGTTTTGCTACATCAATTATTGCAAGCCCTTTATTTTCAAGATCTTGTTCGTATTTTTCTGCACGAAAAACAAAAGTCACAATATCAGCATCTTGTTCAATTGCTCCAGAATCTTTTAGATCAGCAAGAACAGGTCTTTTTCCAGTCCTGGTTTCGGGAGCCCTGTTTAATTGTGATAAAGCTATTACCGGAACATCAATTTCTTTTGCAAGGGCTTTTAAAGATCTTGAAATTTCACTCATTTCTGAAACACGGTTATCATTTTTAGTATCAGCTCGCATCAACTGCATATAGTCGATGATAATCAGACCTAGATCGGGGTTTTCTCTTTTGAGCTTTCTTGATCTGGAAAGAATTTCTGATGGAGATAATGAAGATGTATCATCGATAAAAAATTTAGATCTGCTCAGTAAAGAAAGAGCGTTCTCTATCTCATTAAAATCACTATCAGATAAATTTTTTGCTTCGAATAGTTTTTTCAATTCTATTTTTCCAAGCAAAGATATTAGCCTGTACATAATAGATCTTGCTGACATTTCTAAACTAAAAAGTACGGATGGAATGCCATCGTTTACCAATTGTCCTACAATACTAAGAGCAAAAGCAGTCTTTCCCATACTGGGTCGACCTGCAATAATGAATAAATCTCCTTGTTGTAAACCCATTGTGAGCTTATCCAAATCTCTAAAGCCAGTACTTATTCCAACCAAATCTTTATCAGATCTAATGGTCTCATCTATCTTGTCGTAAACTGGTTTAATCAATTCTTTAGCTAAGAGTGGACCAGAGCTTCTTTGAATTGAGTCTCTGAGTTTTATTAATTTGTCTTCAGCCTCACTTAAAGCGCTTTCACTTTCAAAAGTATCTGCTTCCTTAGCTAAAGATGAGATATCAGCTGCGGTTGATATTAATTTTCTAAGCGAAGAAGACTGTTTAATAATATTTGTATAATTAACAAAGTTAGCTGTACCAGGTGTTTCAGAAACCAAATTTTTCACGTAACTCACTCGATCAAAATTAGAAAGAGATGAAAGATCATTATCGTTTGAAAGAGATTCAATCAAAGTAACAGTGTCAATCTCCGATCCAAGATCAATGAGTTTTTTGATACCGCGATAAATTAACTTATGTTCGTTGGCAATAAAATCACTTTCATCAACTTCTACGGATAATGAATCCCAAAGTGTTGGTTCTAGTATTATGCTTCCTAGAACAGCTTTTTCAGCTTCAATAGATGATGGTAAGTCGTTTTCTTTTCTCATAGCAGGGCTGATATTCTCCCACTACTAAAGAATGAAGACAATTAGATTTTAAGATTCTTCAGGTTTAAGTTCGAGATTAATTTTAGCTAGAACTTCAGGATGTAATTCGATATCAATCACATAATTTCCAAGTTCTTTAAGCGAACCTTCGGGGAGTCTTACTGCGCTTCTTTCAATTTGAAAACCATTTGCCTCTAAAAGTTCTGAAATTTCTTTTGTACCAACTGAGCCATACATTGTACCTTCCTCAGAAATTGCAACATTTTGGGAAGCAGAAAATTCATTTATTTTTTCGAAAATTTCTTTTGCACTTTCTAGCCTTTTTTCTTCTTGAAGTTTCAATTCTTCTTGTTTAGCTTCGTAAACTTTCATATTTTCTTCATTGGCAATAATAGCTTTGCCTGATGGCAAAAGATAATTTCTACCGTAACCTGATTTAACTTGAACCAAGTCTCCAGGGTTTCCTAATCCAGTAATGCTTTCTTGTAGAATTAACTTCATGCTTCTAATGACTGTCTGTAAAAGGTAATAATGCCAATAGCCTTGCTCTTTTGATGGCTCTAGTAAGCTGACGTTGGTACTTTGCACTTGTCCCGGTCATACGTGCTGGAATAATCTTTCCTGTTTCTGTTATGAATTTTTTCAATAGCTCAATATCTTTGTAATCAATTTCATCAACGCCAGCTGCAGTGAATTGGCAAGCTCTTTTAGGCTTTAGGAAATTATCCTGATTTTGATTTCTTCTTTTGTTATCTTTTTGTCTTCTCATATTTATTTACTTTTTCTTATCTGACTTAAAAACATTCTTAACTTTTGCAAAAACTCCTTTTGCCTTTTCTTTTGTCTCTTCAACTACTTCTTCTACTTTTTCAGCAGCTTCTTTAACTTCTTCTATGGCGTCTTCGACTACTTCCTCTGCTTTTTCAACAACGTCCTCAAGGACTTCTTCAGCAGCTTCAACAATCTCTTCAGCTTTCTCAACCACTTCTTCAACTACTTCTTCTACTACTTCTTCTACTTTTTCAGCAGCTTCTTTAACTTCTTCTATGGCGTCTTCGACTACTTCCTCTGCTTTTGATAAAACTTCTTTTGCTTCATTTGAAACCTTTTTAACAAAGCCATCATCTTTTGAATCCTTTTCATAAGAAGACTCTTTGGTTTGTTCCATTAAGGCTGATTTAGAAGTTTCAGCTTGTTTCTTCTTTAAAACAGATGTTCTTAAAATATTTTCATTAAATTTAAAAAGATCGGTTATTGATGCTAGCTCAGAGGAATTACACTCTAAGTTAATCAAAAAGTATTCGCCTCGATAATAATCTTTTATTGGATATGCCAATCTTCTAGAACCAATTTCTTCGGATCTATGTATCTGACCTTTAATGGATTTGGTTGTCTCTAAGATTTTATCAAAAAGGGATTTACCCTGTTCTTTTTCGTCAGGGTTGAATATATAAACTATCTCGTAATGGTTCAATTTGCCTCCTTATGGGTATGAATCTATTCAGTAAGACTCAAGAAAACACGCGAAGTCTAAGTCAAAAGAACTCAATTATCAATAGAATCTATTATTATTTTTTTTATGAGTTCAAAAAAATTTAAACCTTCTTTTTCTGCTGATTTAGGCACTAAACTGGTCTCTGTCATTCCTGGAACGGTATTCACCTCAATGAAGTAGAATTTTTCTTCATATTCAATTAAATCTACTCTCCCCCATTTATCACACCCTAAAAGGTCAAAAGCATTTTTTGAAAGCTTTTTAAGCTTAGCTAGTTTGTCTTCTGCAAATACAGGAAAGCTATAAGATGTATCAGTTCTATTGTATTTGGCCTCAAAATTATAAAACTCTTCTTGAGCTTCAATTTCTATTGGATCACAGATTAAATTTCCTAAAACTGAGATAGTAAGTTCTCTTCCAGGAATAAATTCTTCAATGATTGGAGTGCCTTCATATTTTTTTGCATGTTTAATGGCCTTTGAAAAATTTTCAGAATTATTTTTTATTATAGATACTCCAAGACTTGAACCTTCCTTGCTAGGTTTTATAACCAACTTTGAAGCTTTTTTTAAAAAGTCAGGAAGATCAGACCAGTCAAAAATGTCCGACACATATTGAGGGGTATTTATTTTGTTTTCACACCAAATTTGTTTTGTCAGAACTTTATCATATGAATTTTTTAGACCTAAAATGTCACTTCCTGAAAACTTAATATTCAATGACGATAAAAACTCTTGAACTTCTCCGTCTTCCCCACCCTTTCCATGAATCATTACAAGAGCAAAATCAATTCCCTGATAAACTTTTTCATCATGCATTTCATTTTTGTCTTTGATATCAATGAGTCTGGAGTTTATGTTTTTCTCAACCAAGGTTTGATGAATTGACTGAGCTCCTTTCAAAGAAATTTCTCTTTCATTTGAAAAGCCTCCACAGACAATACCAATACTTAAATTTTCTATCTTCATTAATTTTTAAATTTTTTTGCTAGCAACGAAGTATTTCCAGCCCCTTGCGTTAGAAAAATGAAATTATCCTCAGCAATTTCTTTCATTGCATCATATGCCTCCTCAATTCCTCTTACCAATTTTGCCGATGGATTTAACTTATGTATCTCTCTAATAAGGTCATCACTTTCATAGTTTGGAATCGGTTTTTCACTTGCTGGATAGATCTCCAAAAGAATTAAGTTTTCGCAAGAAGACAAAAGCCTTACAAAATCCTCAAACAAAGCTTTTGTACGTGAATACCTGTGGGGCTGAAAAACTACCAATAGTTTTCTATTGGGCCAAACTTCTTTAACTGTATTAATTGAAACGCTTAACTCTTCTGGATGATGTCCATAATCATCGATAAGAATTATGTCTTTTTCAAAGACTTTTTCTGATATGAGTTGAAATCTTCTTTCAATAACAATGAACTTTTCTAAAGCCTGCTTTATTCCTTCGTAAGAAATTCCTTCATCGATAGCTACAGTGATAGCTGCTGCTGCGTTTAAAATATTATGCTTTCCCAGCATATTTGTTTTGAAGCTCATTTTGTTATTATTTTCTTTATCAAATAAAACAAAATTAGAACCATCTTTGTCTTGCGTGAAATTTAATATTTGAAAATTATTGTTTTCAGAAAAACCAAATAAAGATACGTTCCGAGAAAGGTTTTCAATGACTTCTAATACTTCAGAAGAATCACCATTAGCAAATATTCGACCCTGAAAGGGAGTTCTCAGACAAAAGTCCTTAAAGGATTGTTTTAATTTTTCAAAGCTGTTGTCATAAGCCTCCAAATGATCGTTATCTATATTCGCAATTACTGCTTTATGGGGTCTTAATAATAAGAATGAGCCATCGCTTTCATCAGCTTCGGTAAAAATATGTTTACCTTTACCAAGCTTTGCATTTGATGCAAAAGATTCTACCTTCCCACCAATGATGTATGTTGGATCAAGCTCATTACTGCTAAAAATATGAGCAAGAATACAAGTTATTGTTGTTTTGCCATGACTGCCTGCTATAGCAACACTTTCTTTAAGCGTCATTAAATTTGCCAGCATTTCAGCTCTTTTGATAACTGGAATTTTTAATTTTTCAGCTTCAGATACTTCCAAGTTTTCTTGTGAAATAGCCGATGAAATAACAACCAAATCCTTTTCTGCTACATTTGAGGCATCATGTGTATAAAAAATCTTAGCTCCAAGAGACTCAAGTCTTTTAGTTATTGGAGTATGAACTAAATCAGAACCAGAAATTTCATAATCTAAATTAATTAATATTTCAGCAATACCGCTCATGCCGGCGCCGCCTATTCCTATTAAATGTATTTTTTTTATATCATTCATTTGAAAGAATATTTTTTAAAATAATATTTTTTTTGTCCGTTAAAGAAACCTTGGATATGTTTTTTTTCATGTTTTCAAGAATCTCAGGATTTTTAACTAATTCAAATAATATTTTTTTTAAGTTTTCTTCCATAAAATCCTCTTCGCAAATAAATGCAGATTTTTTCTCTACCAGAAATTTAGCATTTTCATATTGATGATTATCAATTGAATTTTTTAAAGGAATAAAAATTGCAATATTTTGAGTTTCACAAATTTCAGAAACGGATAAAGCACCTGCTCTTGAAATTACTAGGTCTGTGTTTGAATAAAAGTTTTCCATATTCTCTACAAATTCAAAAAGCTTTAAATCAAAGTTTGTTTTAAGAGAGTCGTAATAAGATTTTGTTTCTTCGAGATTTCCTTTGCCACATTGGTGCGACAAAATAAATTTAAAATCAGGGAAATCTTCTGATAGCTTGCTGAAAACCTCGGGAACAGTTTTATTAATCAATCTAGCACCAAGACTTCCTCCCATAATCTTGATATCTAATTCATTAGAACGCAGATTCTTTTTCTCAACTTTTTTTGCATCGAGATTAATTAAATTACCGGAAAATATTGCTTTTTTTTCTTCAAAAAAATATTGAGTTTTTGGAAAACCGCAAAAAATCTTATCTATTTTTTTATATTTAGCCAAAAGTCTATTTGTGGAACCAGGTATAGAATTTTGTTCTTGGATATAGATTGGTCCAGAAAAGTGTGACATCCCTACCAAAGAGACATAACCTCCAAAGCAGACCAAAGTATTTCTTTTGGAAAAAATATTCCCAATTTGAAATTCTAGAAGAAATCTTAAGAATGAGAAAATCAAAAAAATAAGACTTATGATTTTAAAAAATAATGATTTGCCTCTGAAACCTGTTAAAGGATACCGATGGAATTTTATACCTAAATCTTTACATATTTGTTCTTCTGGTCCTCTTGAAGAACCAATCCACCTAACTTCAACGCCTTCTCTTAAAAGCATTTCGCTTAATCTTTTTGCAGGAAATACGTGTCCCCCAGTTCCCCCTGCACAGATAATAATTTTTTTATTTTTATCTGACATATTTTTTAGACAGAAACTTTATTTGAAAAGTTTGCCTCAATCTTTATTTTTTGAACTAAAGCGATTAAGACAAACATAAGCATCAAGTTAGAACCTCCAAAACTTATTAAAGGCAGGGGAATTCCCTTTGTAGGCAACAATCCTGTTGAAACACCAATATTTATAAACACATGTAGAGCTATTAAAACACCTGCTCCATATGATACTAAACAGCCAAAAGTATAATCATTTTGACGAGCATATCTTCCTATCAAAAAACATCGAAAGATTAAGTATGAGAAAGCTAAAATTAAAACTAAGCTAAAAACAATACCTAATTCTTCTGTGATAATCGCAAAAATAAAGTCGGTTTGAGCATCCGATAAAAATCCCTCTTTCATCTGACTATTTCCGATACCTGCTCCAAACCATTGACCATTACTTATTGCGCTTAAAGAAGCTCTTAACTGCTCTGAAAATTCGCTATTCCATGGATCTAAATATCCCATAATTCTTTTGATTCTGTAGGTCGCTGTAAATATCAAACCAATAAATGTAAATAATCCAACTATAAAAATTGAAAGAAGATGCTTTAGAGGGGCCCCAGCAATAAAAAGTATAGAAAAAGACACAATAAATATTACTGCTGATGAACCTAAATCTGGTTCAAGCAAAATAAGCAATATAGAAAGCGAAATCAAAAAAACTGGTTTAAAAAAGCCCAACCATTCTTCTCTAAATTCATCATATTTTCTGATGCAATATGAGGATATATAAATGATTAAAGAAAACTTCATTAATTCAGAGGGTTGAAAAGAAAATCCCAAAACCCTAATCCATCTGAATGCGCCATTAACTTCTTTTCCTATAAAGGGAACAAAAACCAATATCAATAAAAATAAAGAAAACATTAAAAAATAAATTGAGTTTTTTTGCCAAAAGCTCATTGGCATCCTGAAAGCAAATAATGCAAAAACAAACGCAATGAAAATTTTTTGAATATGGCTCAAAGTCATATTGAGTGTCCCTGAGGTAAGAGGGAGAGAAACAGAGGTGACCATGACAATACCAAAAAATAATAAGAACGTTGAAATAAACAACATAGGTATATCAATATCAGCAAACCCGAGTGAGCGGTCGTGCTTGCCGAGAAAAATCCTTTGCAATGTTGATTGGTTTTTAAATTTTGGCATTGAAAACTAAATCCTTGAATTTTTTTCCTCTTTCCTCAAAGCTTTCGAACATATCTAAACTAGAACAAGCCGGTGAAAGAATCAAAGTGGTATCACTTTCAATAATTTTAAAAGCAGAATGAATTGCCTCTTCCAGGCTTGAAACTTCTTGAGACTTTGACGAATCAAGAAGCTTTTTTAAAATTTTTGTACTCTCTCCAAAATAATAAATTTTCTTTGCACGTTTATTTAGATAATCAGTGAAACTTTTAAAATCCTGATCTTTTGATCTTCCTCCGCAAAAGACTATCAATGACTTGGATTCATCTACACTTTTCAGGCCTTCTAATGAAGAAGCTACATTAGTTGCTTTTGAATCATCTATAAAGGTTATGTTTCCATCTAACTGATAAAAAAGTTCCATTCTGTGAGGAAGCTGAGCAAAACAATTCAAAATATCTTTTTCTAAAAAATTAAGATTTAAGCAGGAACAAATCTCTTTGATTGCACTAAAGTTTTGATCTTTTACAGACCCTTTGTTGCTAAAAAAACAATCAGCTAGAGGAATAAATTCTTTGAGATTTTCATTAACAATTGAAATTTCACTACTGTCACTTATCTTCTTTTTTATTTTTGCATAATTATTAAAACTTCCATGACGATCAATATGATCAGGTGTAATATTTAACAAAACTGATAATTTGAATTTGGGTAATGGCGCTATATCCAAATGAAAGCTTGAAACCTCTACAACAAAAAAATCTTTTTTTTCCGCTACAAATTCCAAAACTGGTCTTCCGATATTTCCAATGGCAAGAGTATCTAAATTTTGGTAATTGAATAATTTTTCTAACCATAAACAAACTGTTGATTTTCCATTGGTTCCAGAAATTAATATTTTTGTTGATGTGTTTTCTTCTAAAAAAATATTTATGTCACTTTTAATTTCAATGTTTTTTTCTTTTGCTGTTTTGATTATGTTGTGATTTAAGTCAAATCCTGGACTGCATGCTATAAATTTTAAGTTGTCAAAATCGATCTCTTCTTC